>Ga0209185_1001934_pt1 | contig 15947 bp, 8 predicted proteins | sample SidtaG_2_FD_187425 | JGI IMG/M metagenome (GOLD analysis project Ga0209185, IMG submission 187425) | Marine algal microbial communities from Sidmouth, United Kingdom - Sidmouth_Asex2 metaG (SPAdes) (version 2) | ecosystem: Host-associated > Algae > Red algae > Unclassified | place: Sidmouth... | reverse complement strand
AGAGATGGCAGATGTGGGCCGTAGGAACAGATGTTACTGTCAACGATGTAAGAGTATATGATAGATGGGGAGAGTTAGTCCACCAGAAATTAGAAGGATTAGAACGTGATCCTAATAACAATATTGATCTTGGATGGGAAGGTGTATGGTCTGATACCGATGGACTCGGCGAAGAAGTAGAACAAGGTGTCTACGTCTATATGATCAATATGACGGTAGATGGTAGAGAAGTTATAGAAGCCGGAGATGTTACGGTTCTAAGATAATTAGAATATCTATATAAAATATATGATAGCAATCAGGTTTTCCTGGTTGCTATTTTTATGTAAAATATTTTGAATTCTTCGAATGCAATTTTTTTGTGAATAGAGTTAGAGGATTTAAATTTTAAGAATGGCAATGCCTAATGTGGACTCATCCGACCCAAACTGTGTTTGGGCCACCTTCTCTTGAAAGAGAAGGGTTGCAAGGGGTGTTCAAAAATTTGTAATAGTGGAACTAGACTTGTGGATTAATAAGTTTGTGATAGGTCTAAGAGCGTTTCTTGATTTAAGGCAGAAAGTAAGGTTTCTGACCTCTCCTTGTATGTAAGAGTTATATCCGAAATGAAATGAGCATGTTGAAATCTTTTCTCTTCTATGCTGTGAAATGACAATTCTGAGTGTGGACTCATGCGACCCAAACTGTGTTTGGGCCACCTTCTCTTGAAAGAGAAGGGTTGTAGGGGGTGTTCAAAATATGTAATAGTGGAATTGGACTTGTGGATTGATAAGTTTGTGATAAGTCTAAGAGCGTTTTTTGATTTAAGGCAGAAAGGAAGGTCTCTGACCTCTCCTTGTATGTAAGAGTTATATCCGAACTCTGAAATAAGCATGTTGAAATCTTTTCTCTTCTATGCTGTGAAATGACAATTCTGAGTGTGGACTCATTCGACCCAAACTGTGTTTGGGCCACCTTCTCTTGAAAGAGAAGGCTTGTAAGGGGTGTTCAAAATTTGTAATAGTGGAACTGGACTTGTGGATTGATAAGTTTGTGATAAGTCTAAGAGCGTTTCTTGATTAAGGCAGAAAGGAAGGTCTCTGACCTCTCCTTGTATGTAAGAGTTATATCCGAACTCTGAAATAAACATGTTGAAATGCTTTCGCTTCTTCTGAGATTATGACAATTGCGAGTGTGGACTCATCCGATCCAAACTGTGTTTGGCCCACCTTCTCTTGAAAGAGAAGGGTTGTAGGGGGTGTTCAAAATTTATAATAGTGGAACTGGACTTGTGGATTGATAAGTTTGTGATAGGTCTAAGAGCGTTTCTTGCTCAAGGCAGAAAGGAAGGTCTCTGACCTCTCCTTGTATGTAAGAGTTATATCCGAAATGAAATGAGATACGAGAAAGTAGATACCCCAATATATAAAAAGGGCAATTACGAAATTATCGTAATTGCCTTTTAGAATATGTTAGTGAAGTACTATTGATTTACCTTCGTTTTGACTTATAAGATCCGCCTCCCGAGCTTTTTCGTCTGCTACTGCCGCCTGAACTTCTTCTGCTTCCTTCTGAGCTTCTGCCACCTCTGCCAGAAGCACCGCCTCCACTTCGTCTTCTATTGCGATCTCTTCCGCCACCGCCGCTACCGCCTCTTCGGCCATAACTGCCACGTCCGCCGCCTCTTCGGCCACTTGATCTATCGCCGCCTTTAGAGTTGTCATTAAGATCTTTAGAAGCTCCGAGATTCATATTCCTCATCATGGCATTAAGGAAGTGACCTATGATCTCTTCTTTGTCTAAGTCAGCTAATAGGAGGTAAGCTTGTGCAAGCATATCTTCAGGCACTCTGATCTTAGTGTCCTCGTCGAGCATTTTCTCAGCCCATCTCTTAATACGTATTCTTGCTATCTCTTGAGAATCTGGAATTTCTATTTTCTCGACTTTGATATCGAGCATTTTTTCTATACGCCTTACTTTATATTCTTCATTTCCATTTACAAAAATTATGGAAGTACCTTTCTTACCCGCTCTTGCGGTACGACCACTTCTGTGTGTAAAGTAAGAATCATCATCAGGCAATGAATGATGAAATACATGTGACAGATCATTGACATCGATACCTCTTGCAGCCACATCTGTAGCGATAAGCATCGCTAATTCTCCTTTCTTAAATCTTTTCATCACACGTTCTCTCTGTGCTTGTGAGAGATCACCGTGTATTGCGTCAGCTCTATAGCCTTTAGATAGTAAGTCTTCAGCAAGTCTTTGTGTATCCTGCCTTGTTCTACAGAATACGACACCTTTTATGTCTTCATAGATATCTATGAATCTTGTAAGTGCCTCCATCTTATCCTTATTCCTTACTTTGGTATAAAGGTGTGTGATATTTTTATTAATCTCTTGTTTCGTATTGACCCTGATGTCTATAGGGTCTTCCATGTAAGTTTTGACAATCTTTTTAATATGGTTAGGCATTGTTGCTGAAAATAACCAAGTCAATTTTTCTTCTGGAGTGTAGCTTAGAATCTTCTCCAGTTCGTCTTTGAATCCCATATTCAACATCTCATCTGCCTCGTCAAGTACTAAGAACCGTAGTTCGTCTAAGTGTACAGCCTTTCTTTTGATGAGATCTATCAGTCTTCCTGGAGTAGCGATAATTATATGTTGTGGCTTTCTAAGTGCCTTAATCTGATCCATAATAGATGCACCACCATATACTGCTAGCACATTAATCTTAGTCAAGTACTTACTGAATAGATTGAGCTGCTCTGCTATCTGCTTGCCCAGTTCTCTTGTAGGTGCAAGGATGAGCCCCTGTGTAAACTTCTCAGATGAATCTATTCTCTCGATAAGAGGTAGTCCAAATGCGGCTGTCTTACCTGTACCCGTCTGCGCCAGGCCGATCATATCTCTGTCTTCAGCAAGCAATCTCGGTATGGCAGCTTGCTGTATTTCAGTAGGCTCCTCGAACCCCATCTCTGTGATGACCCTTACGATCTCCTCAGAGAGACCTAACTTTGTAAATTTTCCCAATGGAAGCTATTTTTATGAAAAGAGCCACAAAGGTATGCTTATTATATAGAAGTCGTCTAAAAACCTAGCATAATATAGATTGTATCTGCTTGGTTTTCAAGACGATGCTCTTTTTGAGAATGATAGGCATAGCTATGATTGGATAGAAAGCAGAAGCATGCCTGGCGGTAGGCCAGGTATTGGGAATCAATGGGCTGCGTAATAAATAGCATTATGTGTCTAAACGACTTCTTAAAATTCTCAGCTACTTATTTAATTGTTTCTCAAAGTTTTAGCTTAAGCTAGCTTGATCAAGCAATTGAATTGTACGAGAGAATACTGGACTCATAGGTGCAGTAATATCTATCAGCCCGTAATTATTATGCGTAAACCTCAGGTTCTCAGCATGTAAGAGCATGGTAGTCATATTGAATTTTTGTAACCAGAAGCGATTCTGCTTATTACATCCATGCGGCCTATCTCCAATGATTGGATGTCTGATATGTGCCATGTGCTTTCGTAATTGATGGTAACGCCCCGTCTCTGGAGTGAGATCTACTAAGCTGTATCTTGATGTAAGATGATTGCCATGCGGCCAAGAGGCCTCATAGCGACTTACAGTTTTGTAATGAGAGACGGCATCTTGTACTTTGAGTTTGTCATTCTTAAGCGGATAGTCGATGATGCCTTTATCCTCAGTGTAACCTCTGACTATGGCCTTGTAGCTTTTACGCATTAGTTTATCTTGAAATATGGATGATAAGTATCTATTCTCTTCTTCGGTTTTAGAGAATAGAAGGACACCAGAAGTCTTTCTATCAAGTCTATGAGCTAAGTGAACTTTGGTGTTACAATAATCTCTTACTATCTGGAGAGCATATTCATCAGCATCTTTGGCTATAGGAGATCTGTGGACGAGGAGCCCATGAGGCTTATTTAAGGCAACAATGGTTTCGTTTTCGAATATGATTTTGGTGCTTACATCCATGGAGAGACCCTCAATTTATATTTTGACTTTAAATATATAGCCATTTATTACAGATTAAGACATTATAGTAAGATAGTCTCAAGTTTAGATTATAGGGTAGAAGCTTAGCTAATTGATGACCAGCACACTATCTCCTGATTTGGACTTAGGTCAGTATAATTTGGCTATTTTTGTATTTTGATTTTTTATAATATAATTATGAAATTGATCATTTCTTAATGTCAGGTATTCAATAAATTATTATCAATAACACATGAAAGAATTCTTAATTGCACCTTCAATATTAGCTGCAGATTTTGCTAATCTCCAGAGAGACATAGAAATGGTTAATCAATCTAAGGCAGATTGGTTACATGTAGATGTTATGGATGGTCGATTTGTACCTAATATATCTTTTGGGCAGAACATTGTAGCGACGATGGCTTCACATTGTGAGAAGACGATAGATGTGCACTTGATGATAGTAGAACCAGAAAAGTATATTCCTTCATTTATACAGGCAGGCGCAGAAGTTCTTACGTTCCACTTAGAAGCGACTAATCATGCGCATAGAAATATCCAGACAATCAAAGATGGTGGTGCTAAAGCTGGTATTGCATTAAATCCACATACTTCGGTGGATTTAATAGATGATGTTCTTGAAGACCTTGATATGGTCTGCTTGATGTCTGTTAATCCAGGTTTTGGTGGTCAAAAATTTATATACAGAACATTGCATAAAATACGTTCTCTTAAGAGTAAGATTATCGAAAGAAATCTGCCAACAAAAATAGAGATAGATGGTGGAGTAGGCTTGCAAAATGCGACAGCTATATTAGAAGCTGGAGCAGATGTACTTGTTGCTGGTAGTAGTGTATTCAAAGCCGATGATCCAATCAAAGCAGTAGAACAATTAAAAGCGATAGAGATAGGCAATTATGATCTGTAATTTTAGTAAGGTTTATCGATCACTCAATGTTGTATTGAGTGTGATTTTTATTGTTGTATTTGCAAGTCAATTGCGAGCTCAAGATCCTGTCGTCTTCGGTGTAATAAAAGATATAGATACAAAAAAAGCGATAGAATTTGTCACAGTCTATATCGATAAGTCTAATGATGCCGTAGAGACTAATGAATATGGTGAATATAGAATAGCTCTAAAAGCTGGAGAGGAAGCCACAATAGTATACAAAAGAATTGGTTATGTAGAGGCTAAGGTAACGATAGAGCCGATGTCCGCTGGTATTAAGCGTAATGTAAATATAGACCTGGCGCCACAGTTGTCTGATGTAGATATTGTTATACGGTCGAGTAGGATAGAGGATGTCGGTATGGTAAGAGAAGAGGTGACAGAATTTAAGAAACTCCCCACTGCCTCGGGTAACTTTGAGAGTATCCTGCCTTCTATTGCATTAGGTGCATCGAGTGGAACTGGTGGAGAATTGAGTTCTCAGTATAATGTGAGAGGCGGTAATTATGACGAGAATCTTATTTATGTAAATGACTTCGAGATATTCCGCCCACAGCTGATACGTTCAGGTCAGCAAGAGGGATTGTCATTCCCTAATATAGATTTGATAAAAGAAGTATCATTTTCTTCTGGTGGTTTTCAAGCTAAGTATGGTGATAAGATGTCTTCTGTTCTTGATATAAGATATAAGAGGCCTGATGAATTTAAAGCCTCAGCGACAGCAAGTTTCTTAGGTGCTTCTATGCATATGGAAGGCAGTAAGAAAATAGGTCCTAATGCTTATAACAAATTGCGCTATCTCTTCGGAGCTCGATATAAAACGACACAATATATTTTAGGTTCTCTTGATGTTAAAGGGGAGTATACGCCTAACTTCGGTGACTTACAATCCTATATAACTTATGATATAAATAGAGACTTGCAGATAGGACTATTAGCTAATTATAATGTAAGCCAATATGACTTCATCCCTGCATCGCGGGTATCCGCATCAGGTTTGTTTACTCAGGTGCTACAATTGACAACAGTATTTGAAGGTCAAGAGAGGAGTGAATTTGAAAGTGCTTTAGGTGGCTTGTCATTGACGTACGTACCTGAGCGTGACCGTAACCCCTTCTTTATTAAACTGCTGGCGTCTTACTATGATAATTACGAAAGTGAAAACTTTGATATCATCGGATTCTATAGATTAAGTCAAGTAGAAATAGATCTGGAAGGTGATGGTGGTCTTAATGAGGTCGGTGTATTAGGTGTAGGGACGCAGCAACTCTACGGTCGTAATAGACTTAAGAATAACATAGGTAATGTCGAGCTTAAAGGAGGGATAGAACTACAAGCGGAATCATCTAATGTCAATAACTTCATACAATGGAGTGTCAAGTATCAAGAAGAGAATATTGATGATAGATTGAATGAGTGGGAGAGAATTGATTCAGCTGGATATTCATTACCATTTAACCAAGAAGAAGTCCTACTTAATGAAGTCATAAAATCCGAGAACACAATCAACTCCAACAGGATACAAGCTTATGTACAGAATAGCCTTAGCATAACTAATCCCGGCGTATCTGAGATTAAAATCACTGGTGGCGTACGAGCTAATAGATGGTCATATAATGGTGAGACGAATATAAGTCCACGTGCACAGTTTTTCTATAAGCCATTAAATTGGAAAAGAGATGTAACATTTAAATTAGCAACTGGTATCTATTATCAGCCTCCTTTCTACAGAGAATTAAGAATGCCATCTGGAGCGATCAATCCTGATATTATGGCTCAGAAATCTACACATATCGTAGGTGGATTAAGTTATGATTTTAATTGGTCTCGGATCAGTAGAAAGAAATTTAGATTGATCGCCGAGTTGTATCATAAGCGATTGGATAATCTAATTTCGTATGAGATAGATAATGTTAGAATCAGGTATGCAGGTATTAACAATGCGTCAGGGTATGTGACAGGTCTCGACTTTAGAATCAACGGAGAATTTGTCCCTGGTGCAGAGTCATGGATTAATGTATCTATTCTCAGTGCTAAAGAGGCTATCGATGGCATAGATCATAAGAGAAGATTCTTAGGTGATAGCACTGTGACTATTGTTAAGTATGTACCTCGACCTACAGATCGATTATTTAACTTGTCGATGTTCTTTCAAGATTACCTACCAGGTAATAATGATATGAAAATGAACTTGAATCTTAGTTTCGGTTCAGGACTGCCATTTGGAGTAAAAGGCAACAATGAAGAATTTAGAAATACTTTCTCATTTAAGAATTACCAAAGGGTGGATATTGGATTTGCTTATCAGGTATGGAGTGAAGCAAAAAGAAAAAAGAGACCTTACCACCTATTCCGATGGACAGAGAATACGTGGCTTAGCCTTGAAGTATTTAATCTTCTTCAGATCGCAAATGTGGCTTCTAATACATGGGTGAAAACCGTAGGTAATCAGCAGTATGCAATCCCCAACTTTCTTACATCAAGAAGGATCAACCTGAGATTTAGGGTAGATTTTTAGGTTGCATCGGCTAAGTAGTTGGTTGTCAGTAGTTAATGGTTTTTTCGTAAAACGATAGTGGACTATATTATCTCAGTTAGAGGTTTATTTACAAAAAAGATAAGATAGCTTGCAGCGTTATGCCTATTCTGGCCTTTATATATGTGTAAAAGACATAATACTATGCGTCAATTAATAACTTTTCTCTTTCTTATTATCTTATGCTCAGCCTGTTATGAGGATTATGATAATTCCATAATTACAGAGGACAAGAACATGCCTGAGACGACTATGGAAAGTGGTCTTACAGGGAGAGCATATGGTAACGATGGCACAGAACTCAGTTCTTATACATTAAGAGTCAATGACCAAGAATATAATTATGAAAATTTTCATTACCAGTATATTCTTGATCTTAGAAAATTTGGTCAAGTTACATTTCTTATAAATGATCAAGAAGTAATAGGATTCAGTAACAACTTGTTATTAGAGAATGATATTAATAGCGTAGATATCACAGCTTTTCCAGATAAGAAACAATCTATTATCGTAGCAGAAAAAGAAATTATCGAGATAGATAGTGATCTTACAATTACAATAGATCGTCAGCAGCTATTAGATCAACAAAATCAATTACCGCAATCTGATATTGTCGTAAGTCACTTATCAACTGATAACCAAAAGATATTGTCTCAAGTAGGTCACTTCGGATATGATGATACTCAAAACTTACTTGTCCTTAATCCTATCAAATTATTTATGATAGAGATATCATCGGGAGGGAATAAATTATTAATAGATACTGACAATCCATTATCGCTCGATGTAAATAATTCAAGTGCAAGTTTATTTTATATGAATGTCAATGGATATTGGACAGAATTACAGAATAATACTCAAGTGTCTCAGACGGGATATTACTTAATAGCTGATGCAAGCCCTGGATTATATAATGAAGGTACTATCACCAAGTCAGATAAGCCTGTGTCATATATTGATATGGACTATAAGCATGACGTAGATAGTAAATCTTATTCTACTAAGTCGACATCTCTCGGTAAGTGGGCAGTCGTCTCTTATCTTGACGAGTCACTTAAGATTGATTACACAACACCTTGTGGTGATAGAATAGATGCATCAGTTATTGCAACTACAGATGTCTCTCAATTAGATATCGTAGATGAAATAGAATCAGACATACATATCCTCGAAGTCACAACTCAAGTAATAGATTGTAATGGTGATATATCAGAGTTACCAACCATCAATGTTCAGAGTGATAACAAATCTTTTATATATCCTTACTCTGCTAATAATATAGATACATGGATCGCTGTGTGTCAAGATAAAGTTGATGTTACAGGTTTTAATATTTTGGATAAGCAAGAGGGGCCACTTCTTGATTGGAGTATTGATATCGAAGATGCCATAAGCTACTTGTCATATTGCGATAATTATAAAGATGGTTTTAGTTACATAAAGATCAGAGATGATGCGATGGTGTATGATTCTCCTAATTTAGAATTGGATGGTAATAAGACCAAGCTTATGGAAAAGGACAATAGATTCAGAATGAATTTTGATGGCATGAATCTCGGAATTTATGGGGTAGAAGATGTTCGTATTTTCTTAGAAGATAGAAATTTTGGTTCTAAGGGATATAGGATAACATGTGAGGATTCTCCACAAGGATGTGGTATAGGAGATTTTTCAGTAACTCATTACGATAGCACTAATGCAGGTTGGACGCGGATATCTTTCTCAGGAACTATATGGATGCAGACGATAGATCCACCACTTGTAGGAGACTTTAAAGTTGAAGGAGTGATATTGAGAAGGTAGCATCGCTTTGACCATTTTAGACAATACTATAACCCAATTATTTAAATAAATAATAACCCCACTTTTGACAGAGGCTGACATCATAAAAGGATGTAGAAAAGGAGAAGAACGAGCATGTAAAGCTTTAGTAGAGGCTTACTCGGGTTATGTCTATACGATATGTCGTAGGTATGTAAGAGATGAAGATGTAGCTAAAGATTGTATGCAAGAGGCATTAATCCAAGTCATCAGAAAGATGGATAGATATGAGGAGAGGGGGAAGTTGAAATCATGGATAAGTACAGTGACTGTCAAGAAATGTCTTGATATAATAAGAAAAGAAAAGCGACATATATCCAGTGATATGGGTGCAATAACAGAACCTTACGTGAATGAGAAAGTGACAGAAAAACTAAATGCTCAGGATGTGATGGTAATTCTTAATCAATTACCAGATCAATATAGGATAGCCATTAATATGTTCTTAGTAGAAGGCTATTCTCACAAGGAAATAGGAGAGCGATTAGGAGTGACTGAAAGCAGTTCTCGATCGATAGTGTCTCGAGGAAGAAAGATGATCCTCGAAAGTTTTGAATTAGAAAATAGAAGAGAAGAAAACTACATCTCAGGTCAGAATAGGATCGGAGGTTTCAATACAAACAAGGTTTCAATAAAGTAATACGAGTATGGACAATCAATTAAATAACCAAGAAAAGGAATTCAAGAAAGTACTTGAAGGCATATCCTTTGATATCAACACATCGGACGTGTGGCATGATATCAAAGATCGACTTCCTTTAGAAAAAAAGAAAGAAAGAAAACCTTTTTGGTTATTCTCTTTGGGACTATTAGGTCTGGTTTTTCTAAGTGCTACTGCCATGTATACTATACTGCAAGAAGAAGATAATGTATCTCCGACAGAACTTGTAGCTTTTAAGAAAGTTGATACATCTACTTCTAAGAGTAGCGTGGTTAGCAACACACGAAAATCAAATTCTAACATGGCGCATGAATCAAATCCAATTGTATCAGAGAAGCAAATTGGAGATTCAAATACTACAGATACAAAAGCATATAGTCCAACATCCAATATTATTACTCCGAGCATAATCGTAGATAATACATCATCTACAAATAGAAACAAATCATTAATAGGTCAAAGCCTTACAAGAATTAATCCATTAAAATCATATAGATCAATGGCTATCGAATCTAAAGAAAATCTACTAAATAATTCGGTTCAGCTTTCAGAGATATCTAATGTTGATGATGTTGCATCTTTAGGATCTATGTTAAGTTACATTGTTGACGGAGCAGAAGTTCCTGTGCTGAGCTTGGCTTTTGATAATAGTATAGAGCCAGTGTTGATTAATGCATCCAAATATAAGTTCTTCGGTAGCTTAAGATCTGGGACTAATTTTGGCTTAGCTGAGAATTCTATCATTGATATTAATTCTGAGTTTGATGGTTCAAAGTTTAATAATGAGTCATCACGATTTGGGATTAGTAATGAATTAGTATTAGGGATAGAAACATCCAAAGCTTGGAGATTCTTCGCTGGTGTATCTCATACTAATGAAGTCTATAATTATAGTAATCAAAGTATCGAGCTTACACAATTGTCAGATATAGGTGTACAATCCATTCATATCGATGCTCAAGGTTTTGAGAATGAGATTTCTGGGCCAGTATCGGTTACAAGAACAACATCTTATGATAAGAGTGTGCATCGTAGACATCAGAGTATAGGGCTTAATTTAGGTGTCGCTAAGCGTGTAAGTTTATTAAAGAGACTTTCAATTATACCAGAAGTAAGCCTACAATATAATCTTAAGCAAAGTACCTCAGGATATTATTTCTCTGCAGATAGCGGAGATGTTGACATAATCGCATCTACTCAATCTAATCCATACACAAGCGATCAGTTCATAAGATATAGAGCAGGGTTAGGTGTTGATTATGACCTTGGTAATTTTTCAATAGGAATTTTAGGAACATATATATATAATCCAAATAATTATCTCAAAGAACCGACTTTTTATCAATCTAAAAGTGATCTTCTCAGTTTGCAATTTAGCGTAAGCTATTACCCTAACTGGTAGATTTTTTTTTCACATTAATCATTTTATAATATCAAAAATTATGAAACACATTTATACTTCCATTTTATTTATACTTTTTTCAGTTATTATGTTTGCGCAACCTGTACAATTTAATTTCTCCAACACTGGAGGACAGGTAGCTTCTAATGATTTAATTGACGTTGATATCAGAGTTTCTGATTTTAATAATATTGCAGGTATGCAATTTGCAATTCATTGGGATGATTTCATGTTTCCAGTAGAATCTGTCGAAAACATTAATACATCAATTGTAGGTTTTTCTCAAAGTAATATAGCATATGGTGACCCCAATTTATTCGGTGCATTAAGGCTGTCTTGGTCAGGTGTGACAGAGGTTACCTTACCTGATAATGCATTACTTTTTACACTAAGGTTAAGAGCTTCAGGTCCTCTCTGTCAGTCGAGCGGATTTAGCATCTATGGTTCAGATGCTTTTCCGATAGAGATCTTTGATTTTGATCTTAATCTCAGAGAGTATTGTACTAATACTTATGTGGCTCAGATTGCTGGCCCTGATTGTAGTTCAAATACAACACTAATTTGTAACGATAATTTCAATGTAAGTATAGGAAATTCTAAAGTCGTTTTATTATTACCAGATATGGTGCTGGAAGGAGGTCCTTATGATTATACGAGTATTAGCGTTTCTCCTTCTAAAGTAGGTTGTAGTAATGACGGTCAGACGATCACATATACTGCTACAGATGCAGTTACTGGTAATTCTTGCTGGGGTAATATAACTGTAGAAGATATAATTGGAGTATGTGATGGGAGTGGAACTGGTATCGGATCACTCGTCTGTAATGCGACCGTTAATGTATCATTAAGTCAATTTGGTGGTGATACACAGATTACACCTCAGATGGTATTGTCTGGAGGTCCTTATGATTACAGCACTATTAGTGTAACGCCATCTGTAGTTACATGTACTGATATAGGTAATATGCAATATACTGTAAGCGATTCTGAAACTGGTAATTCTTGCTTTGGGGTTTTATCTATAGAGGATAACACACCTCCAACAGTAGTTACGCAGCAGAATATAGTTGTTTCTCTAACAGATGAATATAGCGCTAAGGTATTCATAGCAAATATTGATAATGGTTCTTATGATAATTGTACTCCTATAGACGCCTTAGTTTTTGAGCCAGATTTCTATGAGTTTGATTGTTCTGACATAGGTCTTAATACTGTATCATTGAGAGTTACTGATCAATACGGCAATTGGAACGAGGTCTTTACTACGATATTAGTTGAATTGAAAAATCCAAGCGGATCATTAAGTTGTCCTGAAGATATCATCGTTGATTGTACAGTAGATATCAATGATGGTAATACAATAGAAACATTGTTAGGTCAAGCAACTTTAGATCAAGGATGTGTTGCTGCTTATTCAGATGTATTAGGTTATGATGAGAATAATGATGGTGACTTAGATGATAGTTTCGTATATCAAGGAGAAACTTTTAGTGAAAAATATCTCACAGCTTGTAATACAGGTGTTGTAGAGAGAGAATGGTACATTAATGATAATACTAATTGTACTCAGAGAATATATATAGGATCAGGTAATACAGCATTATTGGAGTCGGAAATTATTTGGCCTTCTGATCAAGATTATAACTGTCTAGATTTTAAGATAGAAGATCCAATATTTCCTGACAGAGTTTGTTCTCCTATTGGATTTAGTATGGATACAGAAACATTTGTAATAGCTGATGCCGAATGTCTTAAGATGCTTGTAAATTATACTGTGATTGATTGGTGTAATTTTAACTCCACTACTGGGGAGGGATCATTTAGCCATACGACGGTGTTAAGGTTATTGGATAATGAGCCTCCTGTTGTAACTGTAACTAATCAGGTCTTATCTGGCTGCCAAACAAGTAGCTATAACCTATCTGCAACTGCAACTGATGTAGGTTGTGTTGATAAGAATTTATCTTGGGAGATTTCATTAGATGTAGATAGTGATCTTACTGAAGATTATACAACTTCTGGTACTTCTGTTAATGGTAGTCCATTTGTTTTTAATGTACCTAGTAATATATTAAATCCTGTAGGTACCCATAGTGTAGTCTGGAAAGCGATAGATAATTGTGGTAATGTGAGATCTATAACATCTACCTTTACAGTGTCAGATACTGCTGATGACCTTGAAGCACCTACGCCTTATTGTATTAACTTGTCTACAGCCCTTTTAACTAATGGCCAAGTAGAATTGTATGCTAAAGATTTTAATGTTGGAAGTTTTGATAATTGTACTGATGCCAATGATCTTAGATATACTTTTGATGACATATCACCTTCTTCCGATCCTTCTTTCAACAATGCTATAAACTCTTCGGTAAGAGTTTTTACTGAAGCTGACTTGAATGGTATGGACGAAGCCGTAATTTCAGTTGGTATGTATGTATGGGATGAGAGTAACAACAGAGATTTTTGCATAATTAACTTAAGGTTAATCAATGGTTCTAATGGTTCTTCAGACTTAAGTTTGAGATTTCCTAATGTAATTGCCAATGAGAACGATGTCGTATGTGTACCTCTGTTAGCTGATGGATTTAATGGCGTAGGGTCTATTCAAGGGACAGTAACTTGGAACGCTCAAGTACTACAGTATAAGAATACACAGTCTTATGCATTACAAGGTATGAGTAGTAGTGCATTCAATAATTCATCTGATAGTGAGCTAAGGTTCGCTTGGTTTGATAATACAGGTCTAAATTCAGCTACCTTACCTGATGGATCATCAGTCTTTGAAGTATGCTTTGATGTAATCGGTAATAATGGCCAATCTTCAATTGTACAAATACTCGATAATGGTCCGACGACTGTAGAAGTCGGTGATAATAACGGACAGAATATTAATGTAGAATTACGTTCAGGTTCTGTTACGATTGGTCAAGCTTCAGACTGTATAAATGATACAACACCTCCAATTGCAATATGCGATAATCAAGTGATAGCTTCTACGACTAATGGTAGTGTGACCTTGTCTATAGATGCATTCGATAGCGGAAGTTATGATAACTGTACATCGGGCAATAACTTGTTACTTACATATGATGATGGGACGACTTCCAAAGAGTTTAATATAGTTAATGCTGATTCTAATGGCGAGATTACTGTTGTTATGAATGTGAAAGATGAGAGTAATAATGTCAGTTCTTGTTTTACAACATTAGTCTTAAATGATAATGATTGTGTTATTGATGAAAATGATATTCTTTTTCCTACTGCCTTATTAGATGTCAATGTTGCTATAAATAATATTTCTGAAGTAGGTGCAATGCTTTCTCCAGATGCATTGCTTACACTTGCTGGAATTGAGAATGGAGATGTCTATCCGACATATTCTCAGACAGGTTGTCCTAATATATTAGAGACTTATGAGGATAATGTATTTATAGTAGATGCAGCTTTAGGTTGGTATAAGGTTATACGTAGATGGACTGTTCTCGATTGGTTAACTGCAAATGTATATACAGGAGATCAAGTTATTAGAAACTATGTACAAGCTGATGAATACATCTGTGATACACTTCCTAGATCAGCGCCAGATGGTGATTGTGCATCAGGTCATACATTCTCGGATGATGTAGAGTGGCCTAATGATCTCAATATCGCTGATCATAGAATTAAGCCAAGCGAATTAATCACTGCTTCTATGGTTGACTCATTAGATGCGAGGCCTAATTTCTATGGAGATGCTCAATTCTATACACTATCTTATGTAGACTTTGTGAGTGATTTGACTCAGGAGACTTTGATTATGGATAGAGAATGGACGGCAGCAAGAACTGATATTATTGGCTTGTCTTGGAATTATACTCAGAAGATAACGATTGACCTAAGTACATTCGGTATGTTAGTCACAGTCAATACCTTAAATAATAGACCAGTTCCAGATGTCGATGTCGATGGATTCAGTATGACGAATGCGCAAGGTCTTGTATACACAGATGGTAGTGTAGATCCAAGTAAGCCCGATGCTGCTATTAACGGATTAAATATACTTGACTTGATCCTTATGCAAGCACATCAGTTAGGGATTAAAGATTTCGATGAATTTCAATTAATGGCTGGAGATATAAATGATGACCAGTCTATAACTAATTCTGACCTATCAGCTGTAAGAAAAGTAATCTTGGGAATCGATGATCAGCTGAGTTCTGCATGGACTTTCGTAGATATGACTTCTGCGACAGAATCAGGCTTAGAGCCTAAAGGGCACTATGTTGCACTAAAGCCAGGTGATGTTGATGATACAGCAGTATTATCTTCGGACATTGTTATAGATGCGACAGAGAGGATTATTATAAAGGATACGATTATTAATGCAGGACAGAATTATTCTATTCCTTTATTTATCGAAAGAGACATTAGCTCATTAGGTGCTGAGTTACATTTAGATTTTGATACTGATTTCTTAAGTATAAGAAGTGTGAGTTCTACGGATGCATTCGGTGAGATCAGTTGGAGTTTTGATGGTGATGACAAGATTGTTATTCTTAACTATAATGGTGATGGACAATCTGAGATGATAACATCAAGGACTCCGATATTAACAAT
>Ga0209185_1001932_pt1 | contig 15949 bp, 7 predicted proteins | sample SidtaG_2_FD_187425 | JGI IMG/M metagenome (GOLD analysis project Ga0209185, IMG submission 187425) | Marine algal microbial communities from Sidmouth, United Kingdom - Sidmouth_Asex2 metaG (SPAdes) (version 2) | ecosystem: Host-associated > Algae > Red algae > Unclassified | place: Sidmouth... | reverse complement strand
ATGGTTCTTGTGAATGTGTGCCTGATGGCTGTGCAGACAATACAGCTTGTAATTTCGATCCTACTGCGACTTGTAATGATCCTGACCGTTGTGTTTATGAAACAACTTGTGATATGGATCCTTGTACCAACAATGGAACCTATATTTGGGATGCAACAAATTGTGCTTGTGTTTTAGACGAACAAACTGTTACTGGATGTATTGACGCAACGGCTTGTAATTTCAATCCAAACGCTAATTGTGATAATGAAAATGTATGTATCTATGAAACAACTTGTGATATGGATGCTTGTACCAATGGTGGTACTTATATTTGGGATGCAGCGACTTGTGGTTGTATCTTAGATGAACCAACTGTTTTAGGTTGTGCTGATCTGACAGCTTGTAATTTTGACCCAAATGCTACTTGCGACGAACCTGCTGCCTGTATCTATCAAACTGCTTGTGATATGGATGCTTGTACCAATGGTGGAACGTACATTTGGAATGAAACAACTTGTGATTGTATTTTAGATCAAGCAACAGTAACTGGCTGTACAGATGCAACAGCTTGTAACTACAATGCGACTGCCAATTGTGATGACAACTCTTGTATCTTCCAAGAAACTTGTGATATGGATCCTTGTACTAACGGAGGTCTTTATGTTTGGGATCCTGCTGTTTGTCGATGTTCATTAGAAGAACCTACTGTAGAAGGCTGTACCGATGCCAATGCTTGTAACTATAATGCAACAGCTAATTGTAATGATGCTGCTTCTTGTATTTATGAGATAGAATGTGATTTAAATCCATGTACGAATGGTGGTATCTTCTCTTGGAATGCAACTAATTGCGCTTGTGAATTGGTAACAGCAACCATTGAAGGTTGTACAGACAATACGGCTTGTAACTTTGATCCGAATGCCAATTGTGATGACAGTTCTTGTATCTTAGAAACGACTTGTGATGCCGACCCTTGTACCAATGGTGGCGCATATATCTGGGATATTGCTATCTGCGATTGTTCTTTAGATCGTCCTACTGCGGAAGGTTGCATGGACAATACGGCTTGTAACTTTGATCCGAATGCCAATTGTAATACACCCACTACTTGTGTATACGAAACGACTTGTGATGCCGATCCTTGTACCAATGGCGGTACGTATGTTTGGGATGCTGCAACTTGTGGATGTATTATTCATGTTGCAACTATAGAAGGTTGTACAGACAATACAGCTTGTAACTTCGATGCAACAGCCAATTGTGATGACAGTTCTTGTATTTTAGAAATAACTTGTGATGCCGATCCGTGTACCAATGGCGGTTCGTATATTTGGGATGCTGCAACTTGTGGGTGTATCATTGATGCTGCAACAATATCAGGTTGTACAAGTAGCACTGCACCAAACTACAATCCAAATGCAAATTGTGATGATGGTTCTTGTGAATGTGTTCCTGATGGTTGTACAGACAATACGGCTTGTAACTTCGATGTTGCCGCTACTTGTGACAATGGTTCTTGTATTTACGAGATTACTTGTGATATTGATCCTTGTACCAATGGTGGTATCTTTACTTGGGATGCGACAACTTGTGGTTGTCAATTAAGTATACCAACTATTTCAGGATGCACAGACAATACCGCTTGTAATTTTGATGCCACTGCCAATTGTAACGATGCTGCATCTTGTGTTTACGAAACGACTTGCGATGCTGATCCGTGTACCAACGGTGGTATCTTTACTTGGGATGCGACAACTTGTGCTTGTGAATTAACAACGCCTACTGTTGATGGTTGTACCGATGCAACGGCTTGTAACTTTGACGCAACAGCCAATTGTGATGACAGTTCTTGTATTTTTGAAACAACTTGCGATATGGATGCTTGTACCAATGGTGGTGTTTTCGCTTGGAACGCAGCAAATTGTGCTTGCGAATTAAGCATACCTACTGTAACAGGTTGTATGGACAATACGGCTTGTAATTTCAATCCAAATGCCAACTGTAATGATGCGGCAACTTGTATCTTTGAAACGACTTGTGATGTAGACCCATGTACCAATGGCGGTATCTTTGCTTGGGATGCAACAACTTGTTCTTGTCTATTAAGTGAAGCAACTGTTTCAGGATGTACAACACCTTCAGCTGCAAATTATGATCCAACTGCCAACTGTGATGATGGTTCTTGTGAATGTATGCCTGATGGTTGTACAGACAATACCGCTTGTAACTTTGATGTTGCAGCTACTTGTGATGATGGTTCTTGTATTTATGAAACGGCTTGTGATGCGGATGCTTGTACCAACGGTGGTATCTTTACTTGGGATGCGACAACTTGCGATTGTGTCTTGACAGAAGTAACCATGATTGGTTGTACAGATAATACGGCTTGTAACTTTGATGCTAATGCCAATTGTAGCGACATCAATGCTTGTATTTATGAATCTTCTTGTGATGATGATGCTTGTACCAATGGCGGTATCTACACTTGGGATGCAACAACTTGTTCTTGTTCCTTAACAGAAACAACAGTAGCAGGTTGTACAGATATAAATGCTTGTAATTACGATGCAAATGCTAATTGTGACAACGGTTCTTGCGATGTAGGAAATACAGCTTGTACTGATCCTTGTAATCCTGTTTCGGGATGTACTGACAATACTGCTTGTAATTACGATGCAAACGCTTGTGTTGATGATGGTTCTTGTTTAACTGCTTATGGTTGTACAAATCCTCTCGCTTGTAACTACGACAACAACGCAACTTGTGATGATGGTTCTTGCAATTTAGGAAATACAACTTGTTCTAATCCGTGTAATCCTATTTCGGGATGTACTGACAATACCGCTTGCAACTACGATGCAAACGCTTGTGTTGATGATGGTTCTTGTGATGCAGGAAATACAGCTTGTGCTGATCCTTGTAATCCTATTTCAGGATGTACAGATACAGACGCTTGTAACTACGACAGCAATGCTTGTGTAGAGGACAACGCTTGTGTTTATCAAACAGCTTGTGATGTAGATGCTTGTACCGATGGCGGTATTTTTGCTTGGGATGATACAAATTGTCGTTGTACCTTACAAACACCTACTACCAATGGATGTACCGATGTAACCGCTTGTAATTACGATAACAACGCCAATTGTGATGATGGTTCTTGTGATTACTCTTGTTTAGGTTGTACAGATCCTTGTTCTCCAAACTACGATTCAAATGCTTCTGACGATGATGGTTCTTGTTTGGCTCAATTACTTGGCTGTACCAACCCTACTGCTTGTAATTATGATGATACTGCACTTTGTGATGATGGTTCTTGTGACTTAGGCGATTGCTGTTTGGAATGTCCAGATGACATTGTAACGGATTGCGATTCTTATACAGGCGCACACGTTTCTTGGGACGCACCAACCATCAACCCAAGCTGTTCTATTGGAAGTACAGACTGTGGAACTGCTCCATACATCTCTGGATTTATCTATGCAGGTACACACAATGGTAGCCACTACTATTGTTCTACAAACAACTATACTTGGACACAAGCCAATACAATTTGCCAGGCCAATGGTGGCTATTTAGCCTCTATTAACAATGCAAGTGAAAATTCATTTATCCGTAACTTCATAATGACTTCAAATGCTTGGATTGGTTACCACGATACCAATTCTGAAGGCAACTTCCAATGGGTCAGTGGCGAACCAACAACATACACGAACTGGCAACCAGGTCAGCCTAATAATTTATATGGTACGGAACACTACACAAGAATCAGAAAAGATTCTGGACAATGGACAGACAAAGAAAACAATACTTACTATGAATGTGTCATGGAAGTTCCTTGTTCTTCTGGAAGCTGGCAGCAAATTTCTGGACTTACATCAGGAAGCCTATTCTCTCAAAACACAACCACAAACATTATGTACCAATACACGGACAACGATGGCACTCAATACCATTGTTCTTTCGATGTAACAGTCAATGCTTGCGATTTCAATTGTGTAGAGTGTCCTGATGATGTCGTCTTGTCTTGTGATGCCCAAAGTGGTGGCGTCATTTTAGATTTACCACAACCTGATTTTGATGGCTCTTGTTTGGTCGAAGAATGCGAAGGAGAATACATCTCTGGATTCATTTACATGGGGTCTTATCAAGGTAGCAAATACTACTGTTCTTACTACAGCGACTACACTTGGGAACAAGCCAATTATTACTCACAAGTCTATGGCGGTCACTTAGTTACCATCAACAACCCTGGTGAAAACGCTTATGTTTCCAGTTCCATTATGACTTCTAAAGCTTGGATTGGTTGCCATGATAAGTACACAGAAGGTTCTTTCCAATGGAGCAATGGCGAACCAATGAACTACACCAACTGGTACGCAAATCAACCAAACGATTACTACGGACAAGACTATTGTAAAATCTTCAAATCCAACGGTCAATGGGCTGATTACGACAACCACAACAAAGCAGAATTTGTAATGGAAGTTCCATGTGATGGCGGTTATTGGGAACAAATCGCTGGTCCTGGTGATGGCACTTGGTTAGCAAATGGAAGCAACTCCAATGTCACTTATGAATTTACCGATAGCGATGGCACGAAATTCTTATGCTCTTACAATGTATCTGTAGAAGAATGTGATGCTTGCGATATAGTTGTAGATATTGACAATGAGTACAATGGTTATTGTCCTGCCTACAGTGTCAATACATTTACTTCCAATGTTTACAATGGAACAGGTCCTTACACCTACGAATGGCAAATTAGCGGAAGCTGTAACCTCAACGGAACATACACAGGCGGTTCTACCCTATCCATCTACAACTATCCAGGTAGCGCAACAATTCACCTAATTGTCACCGATGCCAACGGATGTAGCGGTAGCCAAACCTACTACATTCAAGGATACTCTTATGGTAACAACAACGGCTCTTCTAAAGACGGAATATCCTTAGACGACGATTGTATGAACAAAGCGTTCTGTGTACAAAACGTTTATCCAACACTCACACAAAATATTGTCAATATCAACTTCACCAGTAAAGATAGCGGCGATATGTATTTCCAAGTACACACACCAAATGGAAGTGTCGCATTGGAACAAAGAATCACTGCTCGCAACGGCTGGAATCAAAAACAATTAGATTTAAGCAATTTACCTGCGGGCATGTACTACATCAGCATGTACATGAATGGAGAGATTCAAACTACTAAAATTGTGAAGCAATAGCGAAGTGAATATGATTATTGCAAACAAGATTGATTAGAAGATCATAATCCTCTGGTTGTCATTCGGCAGCCAGGGGATTTTTTGATGATTTTTTTTTAGGAGAGAACGGTAAATCGCTTCGTAGTAACGCATGCTCCCGCTATCCATTACAATCCCAAGCCTCGCAAAAAATCGGTCATTGAGCGGAGTCGAAATGAGCCAATCACTTTGGTATTTCCATTACTATCGGGTCTATCCTACACAGACACAACCTCATATAGCAATCCTAATTCTGTTCAGGAATTTTCTTTACGCAAAGAAGTGTAAAGCTCGACAGAAACCAATCTCTTTGCGACCTTTGCGAAAAACTCTGCGACCTTTGCGTGAAATACACTTTTTCTATTTTCAAATAGGACTGCTATATGAATAGCTTATATGGACTTATATAGTTCAATAAAAAAACCCATCATCGACTAAGAAAAAATATCCTCCAAAACCCCACGTTCCAAATCAATCACAAACCCAATAATCAACTCCTGCTCCTCCTTCGTCAACTGCTCAAAAAGCAAATCCCCTTCCACAATAATCGCCTGCCCAATTTCCAACGCCCGCACCTCTGCCTCAGAATAAACATTAGGACGCTTCCTCATCTTCCCAATCAAAACCTCAAAAACATCCTTCGCCCTTTCCACCAGCTTTCTATCGTGAAACATCCCAAACAAAACTTCATTACTCTCAATAAACTGGTCTATCTCCTCACGAGACAACGCCCCAATTAAAGTATCAATATCCGCATCATCATAAGGAGTTTCCAAGCCAAGTCGAATCGCATTATCCACCAAACCCCGTTCAAATTTCAAGGCTATTTGAAAAGAACGCAACGCCTTCATACCCGCACTCAACAACTTAGGAAGATGCCGACCATACTTCAACACAATCGAACTCGAATCAATCAAAATCCGCAACAACTTATCAGGATGTTTGATATAATCCTCCAAACTCTCAAAAGCCTCGTTCAATTCTGCCCGTTTTTCTGGTGGCGGATAAAGATTTTCCAAAAAATATTCTCGAAACGAATTAACTCGTTCCTCATCAAAAGATTCAGGAAAATCAGCTCGCTCTCGCAAATTACTGTGCATATACCGACGGCGCAACACCTGACGATACCCAACAATCACTGCATCTAAAATAGCAGCTCTTTCTTGTTCCTTACTCATAAATATACCTTAATTTATCATTTACCAACCTCATTACTCATACCGAGTAAAATAGCATTTCACTTTTCATTTCTAATTGTGCGGATTGGAAATGGAATATTGATATTATTTTTGTCAAAAGTCTTTTTGATTTGCATAATTGCCTCACTTTTCACATCTAAAGCTGTTAAATTATCTTTTGAGTCTACCCAAAATCGCAATAAAAAATCAATGGAGCTTCCGCTAAAATCAGTATAGTAGAATTCTATTCGTTCTCCCAGATTCGGAGGATATATTTCTTGGATAGACGCAATAGAAAGTTTTTTAACCTTTGCTAAATCTGATTCATAGCCTACTCCACAAGTGATTGTAGTTCGAATACGCCTTGTCAAACCATGGTTTTTAAACGGGTTCTCCAAAATCAGCTTATTTGGCAATACTACGATATTGTTATCAGATTCCTTAATCTTTGTGTTTCGCAAATCAATTTCAATAACTTTTCCTGAAAAACCGTTTGTCTCAATCCAATCACCTATATTTAACTCATCTTTAATCGCTATAAATAAGCCAGAAAAAGTATTGGATAAGGTGCCTTGTAAGGCTAAACTAATCGCAAGACCTGCTACCCCTGCTCCTGCAAGAAGTGATTTCAATGTACCATCAAGATTTAAAATAGAAAGTGCCAAAATAAGCCCTAATACAATTGTAACAATTGAAACAATATTTGCTAATAAACCTCTAATGGAAGGTTGTCGAATAACTCTTTTAAGATATTTGTTAGTCCAACCCTGTAAATTTCTGGAAAGCCAATATGCGATAACAAAAACCAATAAAGCTACAAGAAGATTTGGCAGGTTAAGTATAATAGAGTTTACCCACCCCAAAATTTTATCCGTGATTTTTGTCCAAGACAATTGTAATTGTTCTTCCATCGTATTTATCTTCATTGCTTTCTGTGTATTTGGAGATTATGTTTTTTTTAAAATCATCTCCTATTTCCAATATCTACTCAACAATTCACTAATACAAAAGTTCTGTCCATCCAAAATAGCCCCGATAGTAATGAAAATACCAAAGTGAAGAGCTGAAAAAATTTGCGAGGCTTGGGATTGTAATGGATAGCGGGACTTTCCGTCACGACGAAGCAACGAACCTTTCGCTCCAAACAAATATTAGAATTTTAAAATTATGATTTAGAATTTAACTAAAACGCTGCTTCTATCTCCATACGCATAACTTTATCGGTACTCGGATGTGTAAATTCCAAAAAATCGGCTTGCAGATGCAGACGATTCGCTTTATTCCCATACAAATCATCCCCAAAAATAGGCGTGTTCAAGCCCAACGGATGGGCAGCGTGTACCCTCAACTGATGGGTGCGCCCTGTCACTGGGAAAAAATGCACTTTTGTTTGCTGATTCGTTCGCTCTATGACCTTCCACAAAGTTCGAGCCGATTTGCCATGCTCATAACACACCAACTGTCGAGGGCGATCATCCAAATCAACTCGTAAGGGCAAATCAATAACGCCCTCATTTTCAGACACTTCGCCCTCTAAAAGCGCAACATATCGCTTTTGAATCGTTCGTTTAAGAAATTGACTTTGCAGTATTTTATGCGTCTCTTTGGACTTCGCTATCAGCATCAAACCCGAAGTAGACATATCCAACCGATGTACCAAAAGCGGGCCTGTCGCTTCGGGATATTGCTGTTTCATACGCAAAAAAACGGAATCTTGGATATTTTTACCAGGCACAGACAGCAATTCCGTTGGCTTATTGACAATCAATAAATCGTCATCCTCATAGATAATTTCTATCTGCTTTTCACTGCCTTTATTGACTAACATAGGATTGTCATCCATCTCAATACCTGCCAACATATGTTCCAAAATTGGCTCACACTTCCCCCGACAAGCAGGATAAAATTGCCCATGCTTGCGAATTTCGGACTTTGGAGATTGCCCCCACCAAAATTCTGCCATCGCCACAGGTCGCAAATTATGCTGAAAAGCGTATTGAATCAGCTTTGGCGCAGAACAATCTCCTGCACCAGAAGGCGGTATAATTTGCAACGTATTTTTAAATATGTCAAACAATGTTTGAGTTTGACCAGCTTGATTCAAAAAAACATATTGTTCAAATAATTTTTGCTGTAAATCGGCTGATTTCTGCTTTCTTTTCTTTTTAAGCAAATTAATCTCCTCTAAATAAACATCATTTTTTTGTTGAATCGCTGCAAGCCGTTTTTTCCAATGCTTCGATAAATCTTTTAAATGAAAATGGTTTTTGATACTTTCTTTGCTTAGTTCCGCTTCTAAAGCTTCATAAAATGCTGGTTCAAGCATTTTTTTTCCCTTTTGACGGCGAATCTTGCGAGCCGCCTTTGCTTCCCTTGCCTTTTGTTTTTCTGTGGCTAATTCGCTTGAAGCAAGCCTTGTTTCTTCTTCTAATAGTACTTGATATGCCAAAAATTGAGGATCTTTTTCGATCAAATCAATGCGCTGATTGATCTGATTTAGTTCTTCTTCCCCCTTTTTAAAAAAGCCTTGCGTGGTCAATCTATCAAAGACAGGCGGTACAAATTTTGCTTGATGTGCTGTTCCCATCTCCAATTGTCCAGAAAAAGCCGCTAAATAGCCAATCTCTTTTTGAGCATTTTCCACTAATAAGATACCAAACATCTTGCCAATTGTAATTTGCTTTTTCTCATGCTTAATACCAAAATCTTGCCCCCACCCCAATTGTCTTTCAAGATACTCTTGTAATTCTTTTGCAGCTATCTTACAAAGAATGTGTGGTTCGTGATTAAAAGGAAAAGTAAACCGTTCAGGCAAAACATAGTTATCTATGGGTGTTTGAAAAAAGATAAATTGGTTTTTCTCGTTCATTTTTGAATATTATCTAATTTTTTTTGGAGCGAAAGGTCAGTAGCTTCGTCGCATAGGAAGGTCTTGCTATCCGTTCTTATCGTTTTGCCTTACTTATATTTGTTTATTGAGCGAAATCGAAATAGGCCTTTCTAAAAAACGATACCACTGCTATCAAGGCTATTTTGCATGGTCTCTACGCTATTGATTCAGTTTTAGAACTCCACATATAACCACAAAATATACGACGGCTATACAAGATAAAATCATATTATGATTCTTTACAAATCTTGTTTAGAATTTTACAGATGAAGACAGAACCAAAAAAGCAATAAAAAAGCCCCACAAAATAAATTGTGGGGCTTTGAAATCTTTTAAAGATTTGTATGTCTATCAATAACTATTATTAGTTTTTGATGAATTTACTCATTGCACTGTTGTTACCATCAGTAATAGATACAAAGTAAGTACCCACTGCATAGTTGCTTGCATCAAGGCTAATAAGGTTATTACCTGTTGCAGCATCAACAACTTGTTTAGTGATTACTTTACCCGTGATATCAATTACTTCTACAGTGATTGATGCATTGTTAGTAGAAATGAACTCAACGTTTACTAAACCATCAGTAGGGATAGGATAAACACTTGTGATACCGAAATCAGCAGCACTTGTTCTTTCTACAACTACAACATCACTAACGATATTAACTTGACCTTCCAAGTTAGTTTCTTTTAATCTGTAGTAATGTACACCTGCATCTTTGTTATCGTGTAAGAATTCGTAAGAACGATTCACATTGCTATTTCCTGTTGCTTTAACAGTACCAGCTTCTTTAAAGTCATTAGCAGCTCCTGTTACAGAGTGCTCAACTGTAAAGTAATCAGCTTCGTTTTCACTTGCAGTAGTCCAAATTACTGAATTACCATTATCCTCTGCACTTGCAGTGAAGTGTAATAATTCAATAGCTGTAACAACACAGTTAATATTAGAAACACTAACAGTTTGTGTACATTCTGGGAAGTCTGCTAAAGATACTGTATAAGAGAAACCATCGTTATCAGGGCTATCAAAAGGACCGAAAGTACTAGAGTTAGCAGTTACGTTATTGATAGTTGCACCTGTTTGGTTATCAACGATATTGTATCCATTTGCATTGCTTCCACCCTGGAATAACAATAATACTTGGTAGCTTGTTTTGTCAGAACTACAAATTGCAGTAGCGACAACGTTGAAATCAACACAAGGTCCTGGTAAAATAATACCTGCGTCTAAATCGAAAGTACCGTTTTCAGTACCAGTGATTGTAAATACTGATGTTTGACCGTTAGCACCATAATCATTATCATTAACAGTAGGACTGACAGTAGTACCATTTGGCAAGTCTAATTCTAAGTAGTAGTTACCTGGAGGAACGTCATTAAAAGCATAGTCTCCGTTAGCGTCAGTAACAGTACTTCCTACTGCATTACCTGTAACAGCATCATAAAGTGTAACAGTAATACCTGGAACACCTGATTCATTGGCATCAAAAACACCATCAGAGTTAGTATCTGCCCAAACCGTGTTGCCGAAGCTTAATGGTCCACCACAAGCACAAGCAACAGGGTCATTAACCGTTGCTAACTCAGAACCAATAACGATAAAAGAAGGATCACTTGACATCCAAGTTGCATCTCCCTGGAAAGTACCTAATCCTAATAAGTTGCCAATAGGCTGTCCAGAAGCGAAGTAAGGTGCTAATGTAGCTGCATCAGCAGGATTGTAACTGATGTAATAGATTACATAATCTCCAGCAGGAACATTAGAGAATGTACCACTTACAGAGAAAGCATCAATCAAATCATCATCATTATCGCCGTCTACTGCTGAATTATCTACATCCACAAGTATGTACCCTTGAAGATCTGCTGTGTTGAAAGGTGCTGGTTCTGAATCTGCGACAAGATCACATCCATTACTCTCACAATCACAACAATTTAAAGTTTGGGTACCATTTGGAAAGCTTTGAGCAGCCACCTGATCCACCATAAAAAACAGTGAAAATAGGAACACTCCTATTTTTAAAATTTTTGTAAAATTACCCATAGATTGTTTATTTAACTGATTCTATAAAATGTTTTCAATTTATTCGTTGTATAGACCTTGTAATTGTGGGTGTGTCACACCAATCCCACGTTTCTCACTAAAGAAAATCTATACAGGGGGCAAATTTAACACGAAAAATGGAAACAACTAAACTCCTTGTTAACTATTTTATTAAATTTTTTTCCTTTTATATTTAAAAAGAATAATGTTCAATAGTTTTTTAAGGGTTCAGAGGCTACGTTTTAAGGTGTTATTCACCAATTCAATATGATTTAGATTATTAAAGCTCTGGTTTGAGGTTGTAGTACTGAGTATAGAGGAAGTTTATAATTTAGAACAAAATTAAAGGTATTTTGACATACTTATAAAATTATTTTTATTATTTCTTACCCGTTCAATTCAATACAAAACACTCAAGTTACTCTGTGTTTGTAGATATAAGAACACCTTTTGAGGTTATTTTGGTGTATCCGACTGTAAAAATACTTGAATTTTATCTAGAAAAGCAAGTGATAACCAATATTTTCATAGAAAACATAAAAAATTATTATTATGTTTATAGTAAGCTAACATAATAATAACCTTCTTTCTATAGCCCATATTTGTAATTTAGACTTTAACTTTGCAAGATTGTAAAATCCAAACTTTATATAATTACAAATAGGCATTTTTTACTTGCAATAAACAGAAATGAGCCTCCTTTACCAATAACAATGTAAAGTGACATTTTGAGTGTTTCCAATCTCAATTTTGAAAATACATAAAAAGCTGAAAACAATATATGAAAATACTGATTACAGGCACTGCAGGTTTTATAGGATTCCATTTGGCTAACAAGTTAGCAAAAGAGGGTCATAAAGTTATAGGTATTGATAATATCAACGATTATTATTCTGTTTCCTTAAAACATGAACGTCTTAAAAAATCAGGTATTGATACAACCAATATTGTTTACAATACACCTGTCAAAAGCTCCGTTTATGACAATTATTCGTTTGTCAAATTAGATCTTAGCGATTTTACCAATTTACAAAAGCTGTTTACAGAACATAATTTTGATGTTGTTTGTAATTTGGCCGCTCAAGCAGGGGTGCGTTATAGCTTAGAAGCACCGCTTACTTATATTCAATCCAATGTTACAGGTTTTGCTCACATATTAGAATGTTGTCGTCACTACAAAATTCAGCACTTGGTGTATGCAAGTAGTTCTAGTGTTTATGGTCTTAATGAGACAATCCCCTACTCTACCCAACATACAACAAGCCATCCTATCAGCTTGTATGCTGCCACCAAAAAATCAAATGAATTGATGGCACACGCTTACAGCCATCTTTATAATATTCCGACAACAGGTTTGCGCTTTTTCACTGTTTATGGTCCCTGGGGACGTCCTGATATGGCATATTTCAAGTTCTCTGAAAAAATCATGAATAATGACCCCATTGATGTATATCATAATGGGGAAATGAGCAGGGATTTTACGTACATAGACGATATTATAGCAGGTGTTTGTAAAGTCTTGGAAGTGCCACCAAGTGGTAATGAGCGTTGGGATGGGGCTACTCCAGATCCCAGTTCCGCAAAAACACCATTCAAAATTTACAATATCGGTAATAATAAACCTGTTAATCTTCTTCATTTTATTGAAACATTAGAGAATAGTTTAGGGCGAAAAGCCACTAAAAACTTCTTACCTTTGCAGCCTGGTGATGTTATTAATACTTGGGCAGATGTAGATGACTTGGTTGAAAACTTTGATTATCAACCCAATACATCTATCCAAGAGGGCATTCAGCAGTTTGTAGATTGGTATAAAGAGATGTACGTCTCTGAAATAACGAACGTTGCGGTAGATAAATAACGTCGTAGAAATCGTTTTTTGGGAAGGAATTATCTCTGTTAAGACAGTCCAAAATAGCCCTGATAGCAGTGGTTGGATGATTGCGTTGGCTGCCGTTTCGGTTCATTTGTGGAAATGAAAGGCATTTTGAAAATGCCTTCCAATGCAGTACAGAACCTGAAAAAATGCAAGGCATCTTAGAGATGCCATCCATTAACGTATAGCAGGCCTTTCTGTCACGACGAAGCAACTTACCTTTCGCTCCAAATCAACAATTTATATCAATACCGAAGCTTTAGTTGAAAAATATTTTAAAAAATTATAACCAATGCGTAGACCCCAACTATTATTCATTTTGTCTCTTTTTTGTTTCTTAGTGTTTTCTTGTGGCGAATCCAGAATCAAATTAGAGGACCTTACCAGACAAAAAGTCAAAGATAAAGTTTCTTACACTCAAAATGGTGCGCCCTATACTGGTATGGCTTTTGAAATGGACAAACAGGGAAAAGTAAAATCTGAAACTAACTTTGTTGATGGTGTTATCAATGGTAGCAAAAAAACTTTTTTTCCAAATGGTAAGCCCAAAGCAGAATTGAATTTTGTCAATGGTGTGAAGTCAGGGCTACAAGTTAACTATCATAAAAAAGGGGGAAAACAAAGTGAATACACGCTTGTTGATGGCAAAAAAAATGGAACGGAAACGCTTTGGTATCCAAGTGGACAGGAAAAGGAAATGGTCAATTATGAAAATGGCATCAAACAAGGCAGTAAAAAAACATGGTATCCTAATGCTAATCCTAAAGTAGATATGTCTTTTGTAGACGACAAACCTGAAGGACTTCGTAAGGAATGGCATGAAAATGGAGAAATGAAAATAGAAGAAAATTATGTTAATGGTTTTAAAGATGGAACAAGAAAAGTATGGCATGAAAATGGAATATTGAAATTAGAAGAAACCTATGACAATGGAAAGTTAGTTGGAACACAAAAGCAATGGCATACAAACGAGCAACTTCAACAAGAAACACAATATCAAGATAATAAGCCCTTTGGAAAGTATATTTCTTTCTATGAAAATGGACAAAAACAAGAAGAAAAAAATTATACCGAAGGTGCCGTGTTGGATGGTGTTGCTAAATCTTGGTTTGATGATGGAACACCTGAATCAGAAAAAATATACAAAAATGGTGTAGAAATCAAACTCATTGAATGGTATAAAGATGGAACTAAAAAAGCAGAAAAAAACTTAGATGCCAGTTTTACGGGTATTCGCCAAGAATGGTATCCAAGTGGTGCACTCAAAAGTAAAGTGGGTTTGCAAAATGGACAGTTGCATGGGGAAAGTACGGAATGGTACGAAACAGGACAAAAACGCAAATCTGTCACTTATGAAAAAGGCAAAAAGAATGGTGTCCTCAAAGAATGGCACCAAAATCAATTTGTAAAAGCAGAAGCGACTTACAACAATGATGCATTAGTGGGAACTTATGCAAGATGGGATGAGCAAGGAAACCCTGTCACTAAAAGTAAAAAAAATCAAAAGAAAGGTAAACGCAAAAAAGGAAATATAAAAGGAAAGAAGGGACAAAAAGGGAATGGTAAAAAAGGAAACAATCGTGGAAAAGGACAAAATTAATATTGGTATTTTAGGCGTTGCCAATATCGCTAAACGCTCTATTTTACCTGCACTACATGCAATGCCCTCTTTTAATATTACAGCCATTGCCAGCCGTGATTTGGCTAAAGCACAAACTGTTGCAAAAGACTATAATTGTCTTGCGGTTGAGGGCTATAATCAACTTTTGAAAATGGACAATATTGATGCGGTATACATTCCTTTGCCAACAGGTTTGCATTATCAATGGATTAAAAAATCCCTAAAGGCAAACAAGCATGTACTGACAGAAAAATCACTCACAACAAACTTTGCACACACACAAGAAGTCATCGCTTTAGCCAAAGCAAAAAGTCTATTGATTTTAGAAGACTTTATGTTTCAATTTCATCAACAACATCGTTTTGTAAAACAACTTATACAAGATGGTGTAATTGGTGATCTTCGTTGTTTTCGTACTTCTTTTGCTTGCCCTGCATTTAGTGACAAGGACAATATTCGATACCAAAAAAAATTAGGCGGTGGCGCATTATTAGATGTTGGAGCGTATACCTTAAAAGCGGCACAATTATTTTTGGGATACGACTTAAAAGTAAGCAGTAGCTTTTTGAAATACGACAAAAATCACAAGGTAGATGTATCGGGTGGTGCACTCCTTACTGCTCCCAATGATGTCTTTGCACAAGTCGCTTTTGGCTTTGAGCATTTCTATCAATGCAATTACGAAATTTGGGGAAGCGAAGGCAAAATTATTGCAGAACGTGCTTTCACTCCATCCCCTACTTTTAAGCCTTCTATCCTCGTAGAAAAACAAGGAACCCGACACAAATACCGCATCAGTGCAGACAACCATTTTGTCAATATCCTACAAGAATTTGCCAGAGCCATACACGCACAAGATTTTGAAAAACACTATCAGGAAGGGTTGAATCAGAGTCGTTTGGTGGAAGAGGTTCTTGGTGCTGTGGTGCTGTAGTGCTTGGTGCTGTGGTTATTTTTTTAGTATAGCAGTCCTATCTGAAAATAGGAAAAGTGTATCTCACGCAAAGGTCGCAGAGTTTTTCGCAAAGGTCGCAAAGAGATTGGTTTCTGTTGAGCTTTGCGGTCTTTGCGTCAAAATTCTTTGCGGTCTTTGCGTGAAAGAAAATTCCTGA
>Ga0209185_1001931_pt1 | contig 15952 bp, 10 predicted proteins | sample SidtaG_2_FD_187425 | JGI IMG/M metagenome (GOLD analysis project Ga0209185, IMG submission 187425) | Marine algal microbial communities from Sidmouth, United Kingdom - Sidmouth_Asex2 metaG (SPAdes) (version 2) | ecosystem: Host-associated > Algae > Red algae > Unclassified | place: Sidmouth... | reverse complement strand
ACACATTTCAACACTATACGCAGAAAGCCTTGGAGGGCTTTCTACTATATTGAAATATGCAAAACCCGCATCGATATTATTCACTAAAATTCATTAACTAACTGTCCTAAGAATGGGGGGAACCTCATTGTTACCCAAAATGATGATAGATACGGATTAGTTAATTCAAAAAATGAAGAGATATTTCCGACAATGGCAGAAGAAATAAAATTTAAATGGCTAAATAAATTCAGTATACCTCAATTTAATATTGATGGAGTCAATTATTTTTTAAATAGAAGTTTAGGTGAGATCCATAAACTAGAAACTCAAGATAGAATATTCTTTGGAGTTCGAAAGTATAATGTAATGTTTGATCCGAGTTGTGAGGCATTAGACAATGTATTTGATAGGATGTTATGTGATAATAGCTTTGTAGAAGATAAATTAAACGTTGTATTGAATTTAGAACGTGATTTTCAAAAGTTGCTGATTCACTTCATTGTAACTTCAAATGGTGAAATAAGTGATATATTATACAATAGAAAAGTAGATATTATAGTCAGAGAGAAGATAGAGCAAGTCCTACATAGTATTGTTGTCAAAAAAGTACAGATGGATAAAGGTGAGAATGTTTCATTTAGATCGTCTGTTGAAATTGGAGGTTAATTTTAAATTTCTATAAGTCATTACACAAGAAGTAGCTTAAATGAATTAGATATATTCAGAAGCAAGACTATGGCTCTCTGCGTAGTCTCGATGACTCACGAGTGTTTCAGACCGTAGGTGCCACACCTATATAGCCCAAAAAACTAATTCTGGGTATAAATAGAAGTGGGAAAGCAATTTTGCGAAATTTTGACTAAAATTATGATAAATTTGGAAGATGCATTATTCAGCTACAATCCAGATACCAGTCAATTATCTATTACAGAGCGGGATTATTTTATAATAAGTTCTGGAATGTAAATAGGTTTCAGTACCTCTGAACTATCCCATCATCCCTTTCATTGTAAAAATAAAATAGACAACCCACATAATGTAGGTCGTCCATCTTTTTAGATTGCAACAAATTAGTTTAGATAAGGTAGTTCTATTCCTTTACTGAGCTATTACCTATACCTAAGTTTTCTTTTATTAATTGTACCTCCGCTGATAATTCATTATTGATAGTTTCTAAGTCGCTTTTTTCAGCAGATAAAGTTTCTACTAATTCAGTCAATTGATTCACTTTTTCATTGAGTGCTTTTATAGATTCTACATATAGGTGGTCGTAGGTTCCGTAAGCAGTAGATAAGTAGCCATTAGGGTCTTTATCCACATTTTCAGGCCATACTTTTTGGATATCCTGAGCGATGAATCCGTACTGATTTCCTTCTGGTCTATTAATTCCAGTCTGATCATCATTCCACTCATATTTCACGCCTTCCATCTCTAAAAGTTTTTCTAACATTTCTTGAGAGTTGAGATAGCTGATATTTTTCTTGAGTCTTGAATCTGAATTAGCAAACCAATCTCCAGTTGTTGCTTTGGAGGCTTCACCATTGACAACAAATGTATATGCCGGAAGCATGTTAGCTGAATTCCAGTTTATAGCTAATTTATTATTATCAAATTCTCCATAGATGAGTGGTGTCGCAGAGTCAGTATTTTCTATATATAATCTATTAGAATTATTTTCATTCTTACCTGCTTCCTTTCCTAAAAAGATGTTGTCTGAACCCGTTGCCGCTTTACCAGCACCATCTCCTATGTATGTATTATTTGCTCCTGAAACATTGGCTTGTCCTGATTCGAATCCGAAGAAAGTATTTCCCGAGCCAGTTGTATTTACTTCCCCTGATCTTGTTCCTATAAAGCTATTATTAGTTCCAGTGTTAGCTTTTCCTGACTCATATCCTATTGTCAGAAACTCATCTACACTATTACTTTCGCCAGCATTTATACCAACGGCAATCATCTTGCCTGCCGTACTTGCTGCTCCAGAACCAGCACCTATTAATACATTTAAAGAACCTGTACTCCCATCTGTTCCAATTGCTACACTGTTACTTCCTGTTTGATTATTAAAACCAGCTGAAGTCCCAATAAAAATGTTTCCACTTCCAGTTGTATTACTAAATCCAGAATTACTTCCTAAAAAGACATTCGATCCGCCAGCGGCGTTAAGCAATCCTGAATTATTTCCAAAAAAGCAGTTTCCTTGTCCAGTAGTATTATTTCCGCTTTGACGTCCAACAAAAGAATTTGAACTACCATTTGAATTCTTCCCAGCATTATATCCAACATATGTATTTGAGCCTCCCGTAGTATTAATACTACCTGCTTCTACTCCGAGGAATGTATTTTGAGTACCTGTCGTATTATCAGTCCCTGATTCGAAACCCAGAAAGGTATTACTTCCTCCAGTTGTATTATCCATGCCTGATCTTGTACCAATGAATGTATTAAAATCTCCGTTATTGAGCTTTCCTGAAAATAAGCCAATTGAGATAAATTCGTTTTTTTTATTTTCAAATGCAGCTTCGCCACCTATTGCAATTGCATTATTTCCAGTAGAATTGCGACCAGTGTCAGGCCCAATGCATACAGAACCATTTGAAGAAGATGCATTACCAGAGCTATTACCAATAAATACATTAGCAACTCCATTGTTTTGTATTCCTGCAGCTACGCCAACAAAAATATTACTTTGGCCAGTTGTAGAGAGTGCACCAGCACCAGATCCAATAAAAGTATTTGATTCTCCATTATTATTCTGGCCGGTGGAGGCTCCGATATAAGTATTTGCAGCTCCAATAATATTATCTCTGCCAGATCTCCAACCTATCATAGTGTTGTTTCCCCCAGTTGTAATATTCAATCCGGAATCTTTACCTATGATTGTATTATGTATGCCTGTTGTGTTGTTTTGCCCAGCATCATGTCCTACAAAAACATTTTCAGAGCCTGTTGTATTATTTTTACCTGATCTCGTTCCTATAAAAGTATTTTGATCTCCATCATTCACCTTTCCAGCTTGGTAACCCACTGCAACTATCTCATCTTTTAAATTAGCCTTCCCTGCTTCATATCCAATTGATACATTTTTAGATCCAGTTGCATTATTCCTACCAGCGTCCAATCCTACAAAAACATTTTGACTACCAGTTGTATTATCAAGACCGCTGAAAGATCCTAAATAAGTATTTGCAGAACCTGTTGTGTTACTAATCCCTGTATTATAACCCATGAAAACATTATTACCACTAATGGTATTCTTACCAGCACTTACTCCAAAAAATGAATTACCAAATCCATTAGAAAGCGAGCCAGCAGCATGACCCACAATGGTATTTTGTCCACCATTTGTGTAAAATTGTCCTGTTTGGAATCCAATAAATGTATTACGTTTCCCAGTTGTATTCTCTTCACCGCTCTCGAAACCCAAGAATGTGTTATCACTTCCTGTTGAGTTTTTAAATCCTGATCTTGTACCTAAGAAGGTGTTATAGTCGCCATTGTTGACTTTTCCAGATTGATATCCAACTGATACAATATCACTTTTTCTATTCAAATATCCAGATTCATATCCGATAGCGACATTTCCAAAACCAAATGAAACCTTACCCGATAAATTTCCGACAAATGTATTGCGTCCGCCATTTGAATTTCCTGCACCACTTTGAAAACCTACATATGTATTATCACCCCATGTTGTATTCGCTGCACCACTTTCGAAACCTAGAAATGTATTACGTCCTCCAGCTGTATTAGCTTCACCACTCCCAGAACCTAGAAATGTATTTTCATCTCCTCCAGCATTAAGAATACCAGAACTATTTCCAATGAATGTATTATTATCTCCATTATTAACTTTTCCAGATTCAAAACCTAGAAAAGTATTATCACCTCCAACAATAGTGGAAGATGGTGGCTCTATCATCAAATCCCCTGCACCGTTCCGCCTTAAGGTTAAATGCTCCACTCCCTCCAAATCAAACCTAATAATATCCTCATCCGCAGATTCTTCAACTTGTATCTTTGTATCTCCATCAGCATCCATTATTTGACTTACAAGATCATTACCTATTTCATTCCAGTTAGTGCCATCATGATACCAGAATGTGTCTGTATTAATGTCATATACAGTGAGTCCTTTTACAGGATTAACGACAATCGTATGATCTACTACAGGTACTTGTATCCCGTCACCTCTTATCTCCGCCATATCTACAGCTTGAGAGAATGCATTTGTCTGGACAGTGACTAAAGCAATCAGAATGACTGATACCTTAAATAAAGGCCAGAAGGACTTAATTGAAAAAATGGAAATGTTCATTAGTTATGATTTTAGTAAGTTAAATAATTATTAGCTAAGAAGATCAGATGACACGAATTACGTGCATCAAATTTTCTCAATAGATTTTTTCGATAAGTATGTATCGTAGAATGAGCGAGAAATAATTTTTCTCCTATCTCAAGGTTAGTGTATCCTTTAGCTAAGTATTGCAATACTTGCTTCTCTCTGTTTGTTAGTAAGACTTTTAATTCTGGTTGATGCAGGTCATAAGATGACTTGTATGAATAGGGCATACTCAATTGGTTTTAATGATTGTCTAATGTGAAATAACAAAATGTGATACTGGTATAAAACCCCTCCACGAGGGGGTATAGTTATATCATACCAGCGCCTTGAGCTATTGCAAACAGCTCTTTAGAGTTTCTGCAACCTAATTTTTTGTAGAGTGATTTCTTGTGGTCTGTCACAGTATATTTGGAAATACCTATTTGCTCCGCAATGGCTTCTTCAGAATTACTTTCTAAGATCAGATCCAGTATTTCTTTCTGCCGATGCGTTAGCGTTTCTATTGTTGGACGGAATCGCATCTGATTGAGATGCTTGATAAAGTGTCCTAATGTATTAGGTGTGTTTAATAAGTTGGAAGGATCGATGGCTATGCATACTGCTTTAGTTGGAGTTCCATTATCATCTACTTCTAATGTAGAAGTCGCATATACGATCCAGTTATAGTTATCATCTGTATGCTTCACTCTGTATACTCCTGCCCATGCGATGTCAGGTGTTTCCTTAAATTTCTCAACGGCTAAAGTTACAGACTCAGAGAAATCAGGATTAGCTAAAAGCTTGGCTGCGATATACTCACCTTGAGCTAATATATCTTCTCGCTTAAGTCCCAGTACGTCCTGTAGAATTATACTATCGTTGACCCATTCTATTTTATATGGATCCAAATTAAGTGTATAGACTGCGGCATTCATTTTCTGGAATAATTGCCGATAGAAATTTAATTCTGCTTTTTCGTTTGCAAACATATTGTAGGTTATTTTAAGCTTAATGACACTAACACCTAAAAGGTAACCCTTCGACTCTAGACCAAAGTCAGAATAACCCACATTAGCATATAGGATGATAATAGAAATAGTACTTAATCTTATTTGAATTAGGGTAGATTAAATGCTATTAAAATGGAGTCACCGATCGTTTCCACTAATAAGATAGGGTAAATGCGGTAGTTATTTATACCTAATTGACGATCGGTAGGAATTCAGGATAAACGGTCAATTTATCACATGTTTCGGTTCTGCAATTATCTGTTTGGATATGATTAACCACAAAAAGATGCTTAGTGTATTTTACCTACAAAAAAATGCTATGTGTAAGATGCAATTCAAGTTTTTAGCTTATGAGTATGTATCTACAGGAACTCATTTCTTACAATAAATTATGTTGATCAAAAACTGATGAGAAACATATTACCCAATTCATTTTCTGCAATTATCCACCATTTGGCTATAGTTTGCAATGATTCATCATTAAAAAATGCTTAAATCATCACTTCTCATTTACTTTTTCATGATTTTTGTAGTTGTACATTTGGATATAATATAAGAGATAATGAAAAACTTCTTTCTACTGGCTGTATGCATAATATTTTCTATGCCATTATTAGCGCAGCATCACATAGAGTTTGATATACAAAATTATGATCAGGATACGGTGGTCATCGGGCATTACATGATCGATAAGCAGCTGGTACATGATACTTTGTATAAAAATGACAAAGGCGGTTTCCTTATGCAAGGAGAGGAAAATCTACAATCGGGTGTGTATATGCTTCTGACAGTGCCTAAGAGAGAATTTATACAATTCATAGTCAGTGAGAAGGAGCAGAATTACAGTTTGAGTTTTGATGCTACAGATTTATCTCAGTTGTCATTCGAAAATGCACCAGATAATGAGCAGCTTAATGCCTATGTAAGCTTCCTCAAAGAAGTAAGACCAGCAGCAGATATCCTGAGAGATACAATCAAGAAACTTAGAGAGTCAGATAAGGATATCACTGAATTCCAAGAGAAGCTTAATGATATAGATAGGAAAGTCAATGATTACCAGAATAAAGTATTCACGGAGAATCCAGACTACATCAGTTCGCAGATGCTTAGGGCTAACAAAGAGATTATAGTCCCAGATTTTGCAGACGAAAAAGATGCCAGCACCAAAAGGTATTTATACTATAAAGAACACTACTTTGATAATATAGAATTAGAAAATCCTGAGATTCTTAGGACTCCATTCTTACATCAGAAGATAGATTATTATCTCACGAAGTTGACACCTAATCACCCCGACAGTCTTGTGATTGCATTAGATAGAATTTTGGAGAAAATGGAGCCTGCGAAGGAGACATATAAGTATTACCTAAGTCACTACCTTAACCTATATGCTGCATCTAAGGTAGTCGGATACGATGCGATATATGTGCACCTTGTAGACAAGTATTATGCTCAGGGAAAGACGCCGTGGGTAGAAGAAGATAACCTACTTAAGATTGTAGATAGAGCCAATAAGATACGACCGACTCTAATAGGTAAGATAGGAGCAGATCTGACAGTATATGGAGAGGATAATTCCGAGATTACAATCAGTGAGTTAGACTATGAGTATTTGATATTAATGTTTTGGGCTCCTGATTGTGGGCATTGTAAGAAGTCCATGCCAGCTTTTGTAGAGTTTAATGATAAGTGGGCTGAGAAGGGTGTTAAGACATTAGCCATCTGTACTAAGCATCAAGATAAGACAGCATCTTGCTGGGAGTCTATAGAAGAAAAAAATATGTCAGGATTTATCAATGCGGTAGATCAATACCACAGGTCTAAATTTAAGGTCAAGTATAACGTGACGACAACGCCTAAATTATTTGTCTTAGATAAGAATAGAGAGATCATCATCAAGAATATTGCTTCTGAACAATTAGATGAGGTCATGGAAGAGATTGTCAAAATGAAGAAAGCAGAGGATGCTGTGAAGGAGTGATACACACTTTCCTTTCTTCATCTTGAAGGCAGAGAGAGATCTCTTAATAAAGATTGGCTAATGTTTTGATTTGTGGAGGGATGTTCAGAAGTAATCCATTCTGCTTACACTCAGTTATTTACATTATTATAAATTAACCCTGTGGAGTGCAGGCTAATAGTTGTCTCCCTTCTAACGACATGAAAATGAAGGGTCATGCTCTATCACCTATACTGACTAAGTGTATCTCTCATACGCTTCAGTGCTTCTTCGAGTATCTCATTAGATGCTGCATAAGATATTCTCAGTGAACTGGGATCTCCGAATGCCTCACCTGTAACGACTGCTACATTAGCCTCCATTAATAATATATCTACGATATCATTCACACTATTAATGATGCGCTTGCCATTGCTCTTGCCAAATAATCCTGTCACGTTAGGAAAAAAGTAAAAGGCACCTTGTGGATCATTACTTCTAAAACCATCAATGTTATCCAATCCTGCTTTCACTAACTGCTTTCTTTCGATATATTTTTCCTTCATGTACGATTGCTTAGCAGGATCTTCTGCTAACGCAATGGCTGCCGCTTTCTGACTGAATGCACAAGTACCTGAAGTAAACTGCCCCTGTACAGTTCCACATGCTCCTGCTATCCATTCTGGAGCACCCATGTAGCCGATACGCCATCCCGTCATAGCGAAACCCTTAGACATCCCATTGACAGTGATGGTTCTTTCTTTCATACCATCATAAGTTGCAATACTTGGATTCTTCGCAGTGAAATTAATGTACTCATATATCTCATCTGCTAATACGTATAGATCTTTGTAATTAGAAATGACTTTGCTCAGCGCTTCGAGTTCCTCTGCTGTGTATACGCTTCCGGTAGGATTGCTCGGTGATGAGAATATTATCATCTTAGTCTTATCGGAAATGGCAGCTTGCAACTGACTTGCTGTTACTTTATAATCCTGATCTATGCCTGCATATAGAGGCTTAGGTGTACCGCCTGCAAATTTTACAATCTCGAAATAAGACACCCAATATGGTGTAAATATGATCACCTCATCTCCTTCGTCTAATAATGCGAGGCAGACATTTGCAATACATTGCTTAGCACCAGTGGATACGACTATTTCCTTAGTAGAGTAGTCTAAGTTGTTGTCTCTCTTAAACTTATGGCTGATGGCTTCACGTAATTCTATGAGTCCTGGGACTGGTGTATACTTAGTATATCCTTCGCTGAGAGCTTGCTTAGCTGCATCTTTTATATAATCTGGAGTGTCAAAATCTGGTTCTCCCAAGCTCAGAGATATGACATCTTTGCCTTTAGATTTTAACTCTCTTGCTTTCTGCGCCATTTCTATGGTAGCAGACTCAGACATATTCTGTAATTTTCGGGATAATTTAAGTTTAGACATTACAATTATTTTTAATGTGTGAATTTAGCAATAATCTACATTGAATTTCTAAAGTCATTTAAATAATTATGAAGGAAAAATTGGCATTACTGAAAAGTAAAAAGCAAGAGGCACTATTAGGTGGAGGACAAGAACGAATAGATAAGCAACATGCTAAGAAGAAATTAACTGCCAGAGAGCGTATAGATTTATTTTTTGACCCAGGTACCTTCGAGGAAATCGGAATGTTGGTAGAGCATAGGAGCTTTGACTTCGGGATGCAAGATCAGAAGTTTCTTTCTGATGGTGTCATTACTGGATATGGATTAGTAGATGGTCGATCCGTATTTGCATTTGCTCAGGACTTTACTGTATTCGGTGGATCACTGTCTGAGACTCATGCAGAAAAGATCGTCAAGATTATGGAGCTGGCCATGCAGAACAGAGCACCTATCGTAGGACTCAATGATTCTGGAGGTGCAAGGATACAAGAAGGGGTCAAGTCTCTTGGTGGATATGCTGATATATTCTACCGTAACACACTCGCTTCAGGTTATATCCCTCAGATATCTGCGATCATGGGACCCTGTGCAGGTGGGGCAGTATATTCTCCAGCGATCACTGACTTTACTATTATGGTAGATCAGACATCATATATGTTTGTCACAGGACCTAACGTTGTAAAGACGGTTACCAATGAAGATGTCACCTCAGAAGCCCTCGGTGGATCTACGACACATGCCCAGAAATCAGGCGTCACACATCTGAGAGCCGTATCAGATGTAGATTGTATATTGACTACCAGAAGGTTATTATCGTATCTTCCCCAGAGTTGTCATTCTAAAGTAGAGCATCTACCATATGTGATGCAAGATGAGATCGTAGAAGGACTGAATGATATCGTACCTGATAATCCTAACCAACCTTATGATATAAAAGAAGTCATCACAGGATTAGCTGATGCAAATAGCTTCTTAGAGATCCACGAAGAGTTTGCAGAGAATATAGTAATAGGATTCGTTCGTATTGCAGGGAGAAGTGTCGGTGTCGTTGCTAATCAGCCAATGAGTCTTGCGGGTGTATTAGATGTGAATTCTTCCAGAAAAGCAAGTCGCTTTGTCAGGTTCTGTGATGCATTTAATATTCCATTATTAGTCTTAGTCGACGTGCCAGGTTTCTTGCCCGGAACTGATCAGGAATGGAATGGCATTATCACTAATGGCGCTAAGCTATTGTATGCATTTAGCGAAGCGACAGTACCCAGAATATCTGTCATTACGAGAAAGGCATACGGAGGTGCTTATGATGTGATGAATAGTAAGCATATCGGATCAGACTTTAATTTTGCTTGGCCTACGGGAGAGATTGCAGTGATGGGAGCTAAGGGTGCCAGTGAGATTATATTTAAGCGTGATATTAAGAAGAGTGCAGATCCAGCACAAGAGTTATTAAATAAAGAAAAGGAGTATTCAGATAAATTTGCTAATCCCTATGTTGCTGCAGCGAGAGGATATATAGATGAGATCATCGAGCCTAAGTATACTAGACAGAAGTTAATCAAGGCATTTGCATTATTGGAGAATAAGAAAGTAGAAAAAGTAGATAAGAAGCATGGGAATATTCCTTTGTAAAGAAAACAAGAGTAAGTAGTGAAAGACCATTTAATACAGGTATTTGTCACCGGAGGTACCTTTGACAAAGAATACAATTTTATAACCGGAGAGTTATACTTTAAGAATACCCATCTATCTGAGATGTTTGAGAAGGGTAGGTCTACCTTAAATCTCGATGTAAGAACCCTAATGATGGTAGACAGTCTGGAGATGAGTGTTGAGGATAGAGATATCGTGGTCCATAATTGTAAGAGTTGTAAGACTGATAAGATACTGATCACGCATGGCACAGATATGATGGTTGCCACGGCTAAGGTAATAGCAGACGCTAAGATCGATAAGACGATAGTACTGACGGGAGCTATGATTCCTATTGCATTCGGTACGTCATCTGATGGTTTTTTTAACTTAGGAAGTGCCCTTGCTTTCGTACAGGTTTTAGAACCAGGTGTATATATTGCTATGAATGGACGTTATTTTAATTGGGATGACGTCAGGAAAAACAGAGCTACAGGATATTTTGTAGATAAAAATTAATAAGTTTGCGTAAAGCGCTGTAAGTCAATCCTAAATGTATTCTTTCATTTAGTAATATTAATGGTTATATTAAGATTATTCTTAATAAATAAACATTACTTTTACACCCACTAAGTCTTACAGAATTATGAATAAAGTAATATTAGTTTTCATCCTATGTATATGGATGAGTCTTACGAGCTTACAAGCTCAGAATCCGACACTACCACAAGGTATATCTGTGAAGACACTCTTCATGGATTATCAGTCTCAGAATGGAGGTGATATCAGTAATTTTAGCGCATATCATCATGGTTTTGAGTTAGGTTATGTCCGGAGTATTAATAGGAATATCAATCTCGCAGTGCCACTCAAGTATGGAGTCGTCACGAGCCACAATCAAGATTTTAATAATTGCTTTCATAAGAAAGTATATGGACTCGATGTGACAGGTCAGTATTTGTTCTATAATGCAGAAGCTAAACTGATACCTTATGCTATGGCAGGTGTCGGTGGACAATTAGAAGACGAAGGAGATTTCAATGTCCAAGTACCATTTGGATTAGGGGTCTACTTTAAGATAGCAGATAATGCTTTTATTAACTGGCAGTCAGAGTATAGATATGCACTTAAGGATGATCGTAATAATTTACATCATGGATTAGGATTTACATACCTATTCGGTAATCCTGTCGATATGCCTGAGAAGGAGCAGATAGATGACGAAGATATCATAGATAGTGATGGTGATGGTCTGGAAGATGATATCGATCTATGTCCTCAGATCGCAGGTCCTATAGATATGAAAGGGTGCCCAGATAGAGATGATGATGGTATTCCAGATTATAGGGATGATTGTCCATCTATAGCAGGTACGGCTCTATTCAAAGGTTGCCCAGATAGTGATGGAGATGGTATCTCAGATAGCGATGACGAATGTCCTAACATGGCAGGTACTAAAGAAAATAATGGTTGTCCGGATAGCAAAGATACAGATGGTGATGGCATCACTGATAACTTAGATAAGTGTCCTAATATAGCAGGAACAGCAGAAAATAATGGCTGTCCGTCGACATCATCAGGAACCGACAAGGATGGTGACGGCATCCCTGATGCACAAGATAGATGTCCTAATATCAAAGGTTCTCCAAGTGCAAGCGGCTGTCCAGATAGAGACGGTGACGGTATATCAGACTTCGATGATAGATGTCCAGATAGACCAGGCTTACGTGCACTTAATGGCTGTCCTGATAGCGATGGCGATGGTATAGATGACAGTAGAGATAAGTGTCCATCGCAAGCTGGATCTGTAGCTAATAATGGTTGCCCGGGTATAGATGCTTCTGATCTTTCTACACTGGAGACAGCTATGAGAGCGGTGCAGTTTAACACAGGCAAAGCAACTCTTAAGAGCGAATCTTTCCCAGTTCTTAATCAGATAGCAACTATCATGGATAAGTATCCAGGATACAACTTAATGATTTCTGGACACACGGATAACGTCGGTAGCGCTGTGAATAACCAATTGCTTTCTGAGCGACGTGCACAAGCATGCTTTGAGTACTTAGTGAGAAGAGGTGTCAGCTCATCCAGAATGAGTCATACTGGATACGGTGAGTCTAATCCTATATCAGAAAATAGTAGCCTCAATGGTAGAGCTCTGAATAGAAGGGTAGAGTTCAATCTGAAAGCGAGATAAGAAATAATATATAGATAGAATAATGGAAGGAGTTGCAGTTTTGCAGCTCCTTTTTTGTGTTTACAACTACTAATTATGAATATTTTGTAAAATCTAAAATGTTTAAAGAAGCCCGTATAGAAGCAGATTTAACTCAAGAGCATATCTCTACTTGAAAATGGCAAGTGTGACTTGCAACATTCTACTTATTAAAGAATCTTAGAAACGGATTTGGGCCGGAGAATTAATTTGCCAATCGGTTAATGAATACATCTTATAAAGGAAAAAGCAAAGTGTATACAGCTGGGTGATAAGTCAAGATCAAAATTTGGTAAAAGTAAGGCAACCAATGTGGAGCTTTTGTAACACGGAATTGGTTAGTTATATAACACAGGATCAGTTTTTAGGTGATTAAGACCACATCAACTATAAGCACTAATAAGTTGCTAAGGCAACTGTAATCGTACCAACTTGTAGCATAGGTGCCGTTAAGTCGGGTTTCAATTTGTAACCTAAGAATGCCTGTGTGATTTCATATTTTTGCCGGTCATTAATTATTGCAGTTGTGAGTTCTTGGTCTAATTTGGCACATACAATTGCGCCATCTCTGGCATTCTACATCGATGGTAGCAAAGTATACCTTATACATATTATTACAGCTAATTGTCTCGAAGTTTATATGCAAGCATTTTAGTCTAAGATTAATCTAACTATTTATTATTTTACATATGGTAGACCGTTAACCATTTGGTTTTGCGATCTATCTTATGGTATTATGCAAACAATTATATTTAAATCATGAAACAACTAATTGTAACTCTTCTCATAACTCTTATCAGCTTTATGCTGACAGGACAGGATCAGACAGTAGGTTTGCTTTCATATAAAAAGTATCTCGCAGCCGATGGTTACACATTGATTTTTCCCAGGCAGCAATCCACCGTATACTTAATAAATAACTGCGGAGAGATTGTCCATCAGTGGGATGATGATTCTAAATATGTACCTAATAACGCTGTATATCTATACGCTAATGGCAATCTGCTGAAATGCAAAAAATCTAGCCAAGGCACCATCGGAACTGGTGGGGGAGGATACTTTGTAGAACTTCTATCATGGGAAAATGATCTAATATGGTCTTATGAACTAAATACAATGGATGAGAGACTGCATCACGATGTAGAAGTGTTACCCAATGGCAATATACTGATGATCGCTTGGGAGAGAAAGTCTAAAGAAGAAGCAATGGCCAATGGTAGATTAGAAGAAACGCTAACGAATGGTGTTTTGTATCCTGATTATATTTTCGAAATCAATCCTTTTACCGATGAGAAGATTTGGGAATGGCACACTTGGGACCATTTGATACAGGATGTAGATTCTACTAAGTTAAATTTCGGCGTCGTAGAAGATCACCCTGAATTAATCGATTTAAATTATGTAGAAAATACTGGGTCACTAGATTGGGATTGGTTACATATGAATGCAATAGATTATCACCCAGAATTAGATCAGATCATGTTGTGTGTCCCATACTTTAATGAGTTATGGATTATAGATCACTCTACAACAACAGTCGAAGCAGCCACGCATGAGGGCGGCATGTCCGGTAGAGGTGGTGACTTGTTGTATAGAATAGGCAATCCACAAACTTATAGACAAGGTACAGATGCAGATCAGATTTTGTTTTTTCCACATGATACACATTGGGCACGAGATCTAATAGATACATCTCACCCTAATCATGATGATATCCTTATTTTTAATAATCAATTGCCCGGTAATACCTCCCAGATGGAAATAGTGGAAAATATGTGGAGCCAAGATAGTCTCCAGTATCATACACAGGATGGGGTATATCTACCTAAGGAATTTACTAATTCTATTGTACATCCAGTGCCTGGACAATTTTATTCTGAGGGATTGTCTAGTGTACAGATGTTACCTAATGGCAATGTGCTGGGATGCAGTGGTGGTCGCGGTTACCTCATGGAGATAACGCCTGATAATGAAATAGTATGGGAATATAAAGTCCCACTAAAGTTTGGTGCCAGAGCACCGCAGGGTACAGAGATAGGTTACTATCAGAATTTAACCTTTAGAGCATTTAAGTATCCTCCTGATTATACAGCTTTTAGTGGAAGAGACCTATCTTCTAAGGGTTACATAGAGCTTAATCCTGACCTAAGTTACTGTGATAAATTAACCACCATATCAGATATAGACAATTATGATATAAGTATGTATCCTAATCCTGTATCTACAGAATTAACTATAAGTTGGGAGGATTCTAAGGTGAAGAATATTAAGATCTTAGATATGGTAAGTAAAGAATTACTCAGTATATCAACAAGAAGTAATTCTGAAAAAATTGACATTTCTACTCTTTCAAGTGGAACTTATGTGGTCCTATTCAACAATGAAAGGAGAAAGTTGCTTGTAGTGAATAATTAAGATCTTGATGTCCATATCAATTTCAATTGAAATAACAAAACTAATTGCGATTAGGCTACTGCTATGGTCAGTCTAAGTATACGATCAGCGCTACTCTCTTAGATATTAAAACCGACCTACCTATAGTTGGGTAAATGCTGTGATACCCGAAGAAGGCGCATCTTCAGATTAGAATGGTTTATTTACAGTCCAAATAAATTCTATCCCTTCAGAATAAAAAATCAGTCATATTGCTTATGAAGATGAATTAGTACTTGGTAATAATCCAATCAGTCAATATATATATATTCCCAAAAACAAATGTCATTTATGAAATTGTAGTTTCGTCAAAATGCCAATTAGGGTCGTCATCAAGACCCAAGAAATATTCCCTACTGGATTTTAAATTTTTTGATGATCACATTATCAGATTAGAGCTTAGCGGTGCAAGAGATTATCGTCTAACTATCTCGAATTTAGAAGGAGATATTATTAATGTTTTGGAGATAGAAAAGATTAGAGGTATCGAGCGATTATATGTAAGTTGTAATCAAAATCACTATTTGGATTGGCTCAAAGAATGCGATTCTTATTATCTGTGATTCGACCACTTTACAATTAGGAAATCCTGTTAATAAAGATATATTTCTAAGCTTTATAGAAGTCTGCAAATTAAGAATTGCAGAAGTTCTATTTTATATAAGTGGATCTCACAATGGTTTGAAAAAAGATATATCATCTTACAATTTGTTATCTGAGAAGTTAACCAATGTCAAATCAATTTTTAATCCTAAACAATTGCAAAATTATATAGATGAATTAGGTTTGATTGAAAAATCTCAGGTGATTTCTAATATAACTACAAACAGTTTAGCAGAGAATGAGAGAATTGGGAATTTGCAAGAGTGAGGTTCCCCCCATTCTTAGGACAGTTAGTTAATGAATTTTAGTGAATAATATCGATGCGGGTTTTGCATATTTCAATATAGTAGAAAGCCCTCCAAGGCTTTCTGCGTATAGTGTTGAAATGTGT
>Ga0209185_1001929_pt1 | contig 15981 bp, 19 predicted proteins | sample SidtaG_2_FD_187425 | JGI IMG/M metagenome (GOLD analysis project Ga0209185, IMG submission 187425) | Marine algal microbial communities from Sidmouth, United Kingdom - Sidmouth_Asex2 metaG (SPAdes) (version 2) | ecosystem: Host-associated > Algae > Red algae > Unclassified | place: Sidmouth... | reverse complement strand
ACTCGTTTCTGCTGGTCCGAGCAGCGTCATCTCGCCGGTGTCTCGATCCAAGAAGGTATGCAACGCTCCGCCGTCGTCCGTGGTTTGCTCGGCAATCCAACCATCGGACCCGGCTTCGGTGAGCTTGTTGACCCCGGCGATCTCGAACCGCTGGAGCAATGAGGTCGCGGCGTACAGGGCCACATGATCGTCGCGTAGCTGCGCAAGGCTCTCGCCCACGGTCGTGATCGGATCCAAGCTCGTGATCTCGGTCAGCGCACCGTCTTGGAACAGCCATTGTCGATTGGAGGGGCTGTCACGGATGAACTGATACGTCTGGCCGAAGAAGACTTGGCGGTTCGTCGAAGAGGTCGCCGGTGGCTCCGGTAGGGGCTGGGTGTTGCCGGAGGCGTCCATCCACACCGCTGCGCCGAATCCGGAGCCGATGATCGCTCGGCCATCGGCGGCGAAGCCGATGAGAGCCGGCAAGTTGGGGCGGGCGATCTCACGAAGCGTGCCGGACACGGTCCGTCGGTACACCGCTGGAGTCACGACCGTGTTCGACGGTGCAACTCGGCCTGAGACCAACCAGAGTGCTCCGTCGGGGGCGACGCCCATGTTGTTGATTGCCACGTCGACAGAGAATGTGGACGAGCCATGCCCGGTGATCGTGCTGCGAGCAATGTCGAAGGGCGCAGACGGGAACGGAACGACACTCACTGTTGAAGTGATGACGTCGCCATCGAGGTCAACAGCGATCGTAGGGAACGCCGAGGAGGTCGTGGGGAAGCTCACGGCTGCATCCACGCCACACGCCAATGCCTCACCGGCGCCCGAGGGCGAGGTCGAACCGATGGTCGATGTCGAGGCAACCAGGCTCAGGACAACGGCAGCCGAGAACCGGCGAGACAGTAAACGCATCCCGAGATCATCGGCCATTGCGGACCGTGACGGGTGGATCAACGGTCGAGGATGCTCGGCCAACACCCTAGGGTGGACTCGTGCTGCCACGCCTCATCGCAACAGACATGGACGGAACACTTCTCGGAGGCGATCACGTCGTCGAGGAACCAACGGTGCGTGCACTCGAGCGCGCATCTCGTCACGGCATCGAGATCGTGGTGGCAACGGGCCGCAGCCATTGGTCGGCGATCAAGCTGCTGACCGAGATGCCCTTCATCCGCTGGCACCTGTGTTCGAACGGGGCCACGCTCTACGACGGTCAGCTCGGCGAGATCGCTCGAGCCCGAGTCATCGACGATGCGTTGGTTGCCGCTGTCGAAGCCTCGCTTGGTGGGCACTTCCCGACTGCAGCTCTGGCCTACGAAACGCCGGAGGGTATTCACTACACCGACCAGTTCTTGAAAAACCGTGTGTCTGCAAACCCGACCGTCATCGTGAAGGACAACGTGCCCGAGCCCGACTCGAGGGACGGTCAGCCGATCATCAAGCTGATGGTTTCGCACCCCTCGCTGGTGCAGCTCGAGTGGCTTGATGTGCTCGCCCCGGTCATGCCCGAGGGTCTGCAGATGTCGACGTCGGGCTCTGACTTCATCGAGATCAGCGCACCCACCGCGGACAAGGGCATCGCTCTTGCCGACCTGTGTTCTGACCTCGATGTGGCCGCCGCCGATGTGGCGGCATTCGGTGATCACAGCAATGACCTCGGCATGCTGACCTGGGCAGGGCGCGGCTATGCGATGGAGAACGGTGTCGATCGGGCCAAGGCTGTGACCGATCTGCGGGCGCCGCATCATGCTGAGCACGGTGTGGCTCAGATCGTGACGCAGTTCCTCGACGAAGCAGGCTTGGACTAGCTTTTGCAGATGGCAACCACGCTCGTGCCCTCCAACGACATCTTGCATGACGTCCTTCCGACCGAGCGCTTGAACGAGCGAGCCAAGCCCACTCGTGAACTTCGTGATGAGCTCCGGCGAATCGACAACATTCGCAACATCTTCACCGTGCTCGGTGCTCTGGTGTTGTCGTTCGGGGTGATCGGACTCGCTGGCTACCTGCACACGTGGTGGGCGTACGTTGCGGCGTTCTTCTTGATGGCAAGGGCGCACGTCGGGTTGAACATCCTGGGCCACGAAGCAGCACACCGACTGCTGTTTTCTCACAAGCCCACCAACGACGCTGTCGGCCGGTGGCTTCTCGCCTATCCGTCCTACCAAGCGCTCTTGGCGTATCGCCGTTCGCATTTTGCTCATCATCGCGACGAGATGGGCCCCGAGGAACCTGACCTCAGCCTGTACAGCGGTTATCCGCTCCCGCGCGACTCCTGGCGGCGGAAGCTGCGGCGAGACATCACGGGCGTCAGCGCCTACAAGAACTTCCGGGGTCTGTTCTTCGCCATCCGAAAGGGCAGGCGCGAGGCGCTGCAGATCCTTGCTGTGCAGGGTGTGATGATCGGTGTGTCTGTCGCTGTCCAAAGACCACTGATGTACCTGATCTGGATCCTCGGCTGGTCAACGCTGTGGCGCGTGTCGAATCGCGTCCGGTCCATCGCTGAGCACGGTGGCATGATTCGCTCGAAGGATCGACGACTCACCACACACGTGATTCGCCAGACTCGGCTCGCGCGCTTCTGGATGGTGCCCTACAACACGGGGTGGCATCTTGCCCATCACGTCGACATGGGCGTGCCATGGCGGAATCTGCCGAAATTGCACGACGAACTCGTTCGTGCGGGCTGGGTCACCGAAGAGCTCGAGTACTCGAGCTATGGGGCGTTCTGGAAGGCTGCATCATCTGGCGAGGTCAAGCAAGCGGATGTGGCCGGTGCTGGCTCGGGTGTCTCGAGCATGCTCGATTTCCGAGATTGATCTCAGTCTCGTCGTCGGACGCTCACACTGATCGGGGAGTAGCCGATGGTCGCTGATGGCGACAAACGGCGACACCGATCGACTGCTTCACCGAGTCCATCGGGATCTCGAAGCGCCTATCTCGTTGTTGCTGGCTGTCTGTCCACGTCGTGTCGCTGTCGCTCACAGAGGGTTCGACGCCTCGAACGAGATCGATGAGTTGTTGGCAGCCGACGACGGCAGCAACCGGACCTCGGATGCGGGGTCGAACCGCACAGTGCGGTCATGGGCTGTTGTGGCCGTGCAGCACGACGGGGTCGAAGTCGGCCGATTGTTCGTGGCAGATCGTCGGCGCCGCTGGTTCGACGATGAAGAAGTTCGACACCTCGGCCTCCTGAGCGCGTCGGCAGGCCCCATCGTGGCCGGTCTGGTGCATCAACAACTCGTCGTCGATGTGCGCGAGGCAGCCCGAGTGGCCTCGTTGGCTTCGTCAGGCTGATTCGAGAGCGCCGACCAGACGGTCGACGAATTCGATCGACTGCTTGTCGATCTTCGTGCGCTTGATCGCCATACCGCCAATGACATCGCCACCGCGTCGCTCGACGATGCCAGAGAGCTTCTCGAGGGTCTTGCCTGTCTCGAGCGCATAGGTGCAGAACACGGCGGTCTTCTTGCCGTGGATGACAGGCAGGTTCACCAACCGACGAACGCCAGCCGGCTTCTGACCGACGAGGAAGAGTCCATCGACCCACGAACCAACGACCACGAGGTCGGATTCGCTGAGGTGCTGGAGCTCGATTGCCTTGATCGAGCACGCCACGGCCTCGATGCCCGACCGGTTGAGCTCGTCGGCGATCTTCTCTGCCGCTTGACGGGTGTTGCCGGTGAGTGACTCGTAGATGACGGTGGCCTTCATGGCGAGGCATCGTAGTCGAACGAGGTGAGCACTAACCTCACCCGAATGTCTGACAAGCGCCATCGCATCTCGATCACCTACTGCGTCCCTTGAGATTATTCCGACCGCGCCGTGCGCGCGGCTAGCGACTTGCTCAGCAACTACCAACACGTGATCGCCGATCTGACCCTCGTCACCGGTGGCGCCGGCGTCTTCGACGTCGTCGTGGATGGCCGCACCATCTATGCCAAGGGTGAGACCGGTCGACACGCACACCCGGGTGAGGTCCTCCAGTTGTTCACCGAAGCATTCGGTGATGGCGTTGCGCGCTACGGCACATGACCTCGTTCTGTTTCAGCAAAGGCAACTGAGTGCTCGACCACTGGATCCCGATCAACGACCCCGATGACCCTCGCCTCGAGTTCTTCCAAGGACTACGCGATCACATTCTTCGCCAAGAGCGTGAGCTCCCTGATGGTGATATGGCTGGTGTCTTCATCTCCGAAGGCGACATCGTGGTCGGGCGGGCATTGAGCGCCGGGTATGAGCTGGTGTGCATCGTCGTCGATGCGAAGCGAAACAAGCCGCTGCCTGGCGTGGTGCCCGAGTCGGTGCCGATCTATGCCGCTGGCCCCGAAGTGCTGGTTCGAATCACGGGCTACCACTTGCACCGCGGAGCACTCGCATGTTTCAAGCGACGTCCGGTGCCATCAGTGGCTGAGGTCCTGACCGAACACGATCCCCGCACCGTTGTCGTTCTCGAGAACGTTGGCAACCCCACCAACATGGGCGTGATCCTGCGCTGTGCCGCCGGTCTCGGGGTCAACGCGTTCTTCTGCGACCCCACCTGCAGTGATCCCCTCTACCGGAGGTCGGGCCGGGTCAGCATGGGTGAGGCCTACGCACTCCCCTACTCCCGCCTCGATGCGTTCCCCGACGGGCTCGACGTGCTGCGTGATCACGGCTTCAAACTGCTTGCTCTGACGCCGGGGGCAGATTCGCTCGCTCTTGAAGAACTCCGCTTTGGTCAAGACGACAAACTCGCCATCCTCTTGGGTTCCGAGGGGCCTGGTCTGAGCAGCGGCGTGCTCAAGACCGTTGATCAACGCGTTCGCATCGCCATGTCGGGCACCGTCGACTCCATCAACGTCGGTTCCGCTGCTGCGGTCGCCTTCTACGGAGTGCAACAATCGAGACGCTGAGGCCTCAGCCGGGATCGGCGAGATCAGCGAGGTCCGTCGAAGCGTCGTCAGCAGTTGCGGATGTGTCGAACGGGTCGGCATCCTCGGGAAGCACGGGAGGACGTTCGTCTGCCTCGCGCCACGGTCGAACACCGCCGCTTCGGTAGAGGTCGTCGTTGGTCAACAGAATCGAATCGGCATCCGGAATCGGACCGTTCAACTTTGTCTGGGCTGCGGCTTGGCGTAGGCCATCGATCAGGGCGGAGCCACCACTGGTCGGTGCGGTAGCAGCGTGAGGTGTGTCGATCGCTGGATCGTCGCTGGACAGCGCCGCATCGAACGTCTGGGCATCACATGCGTGGTCGTCCGTGTCGACCTCGGGCTGGGTCGGCTCCTCGATGTCGCTGTTCGTGGTGGTTCGCTCGTCTGGCCACTCGGTGGGATTGTCGGCGACGTCGTCTCGACGAGCGGCAGCACGCGCTGCCAGGACGAGGCCACCAAGCGCTGCGTGCACATCGTCTGGATGGTCGAGTCGTTGAGGGAACGGCACTCGAGAGGGTCGCACACCGGCTGGTTCGGCAACGTCGAGCACCACGCCGTAACGATCGATGGCAGCGACTTCGCCTGATGTGGCGAGCCAACGGCCGCCAAGTGTCTTGGCGATGAGCAACAGTTGGTCGTCGAGCTTTTCTCGGACGACATCGATGAAGTCGGCACCGAGTAACACGAGTGGGTCGGGTTCCGCCCCGGCGACATCGGCAGGGCGGAGCCAACGCTCGTCACCGGCATCGTCAGTCAGTCGAATGCGCGTTGGCTCGAGCCGCAGCCATGACCAATCGAGCGACTCGATGGCGGTGCGCAGCTCCGGGCGGGCTTCGCAGATGGCGTCGGTCATCTCGATCTGCTGGATCCCAGGAACGGGCCGAAGATCACCTTGGATCAGCAACCGGCCTCCGATGTCCATCCCGCAACGGGCGTCCCGGCGGCCTCGGCTCGAGTGCGTGCTCAGATTTGATACCACCATCACCGGCACTCCGGCTGCATCGGCGACCATCGGTACGGGCGACACCACCGGGCGACCGTCGATGTCAACGGTGGCGAGGGTGCCTTCGGTGTTGGCAGCGAGGATCGTTCGTGCCTGTTCGGCGTGGCTCGGAGTCACCCGTTCAACATCGGCAGATGTGCCTGCGCTCTTGATTGGTTTACGCTCTCGCCATGATCGAATCGACAATGCAGGATTTTCCGCTGACGATCAACCATTTGGTGCGTCACGGCCGCCAGGTGCACGGAGATGCAACGGTGACCACCTTCCATGGTCCAGGGCAGCCGTTGGAGGTGACGACCTTTGCTGATGTCGGTGACCGAACCGACTTGTTGGCCGCAGCACTCCAACGTCTCGGTGTCGAACAGGGCGACCGAGTGGGCACGTTCATGTGGAACAACCAGCGCCACATGGAGGCCTATCTGGCCGTGCCATGCATGGGCGCCGTGCTGCACACCCTCAACATTCGGCTGTTCCCGGAGCAACTCGTCTACGTCGTGAATCACGCTGAAGACAAAGTGATCATCATCGATGAGTCGCTCGTGCCGCTGCTGGCGAATGTGTTCGATCAACTGACCACCGTCGAGCACATCATCGTGTGTCGGACCGGCGACGACCCCGCGAGTGAGATCTCCGGCCTCGGCGACGTGCTCGACTATGAAACGCTCATTGCTGCGGAGTCGCCAGGCTTCGTCTACCCCGAGGTCGACGAACGGGCCGCAGCAGCGATGTGTTACACCTCGGGCACCACGGGCAATCCCAAAGGTGTTGCGTACTCGCATCGGTCGACCCACTTGCACTCGCTGGCAGCCATGTCGGCCAACACGTTGCAGGTCGGACACACCGAGCGGATCCTGGCGATCGTGCCGATGTTCCATGCCAACTGCTGGGGCCTGATCTACGCCGCCCTCGCCGCTGGCGCCGACCTCATCATGCCCCAGCAGTTCTTGCAGTCAGAGCCGCTCACCGGGCTCATCGCCGAGACCAAACCGACCATCTCCGGCGCCGTTCCCACCGTGCTCAACGACATCTTGGCGAACCAACCAGATGCCGACCTGAGCTCGCTTCGCTACGTGGTGTGCGGTGGTTCGGCCGTGCCTCGTTCGCTGATCGAGGGCTTCCGCTCGACATTTGGCGTTGATGTGTTGCAGGCCTGGGGCATGACCGAGACCTCTCCCCTGGCAGCGGTTGGCTGGCCCCCGCGTGGTGTCGATCACGCTGACGACGTCGACTTCCGAGTCAAGACCGGTCGCGTCGTGGCCGGTGTGGAAGTACGGATCTGTGACGATGAAGGCGACGTGTTGCCCTGGGATGGCGAGAGCCAAGGTGAGATCGAGATCCGAGGCCCATGGATCACCGGCAGCTACTACCTCGACCCCAACGAGGAGAAGTTCCACGACGGCTGGCTTCGTACCGGTGATGTCGCCACGATTGAAGCCGACGGATTCATCCAGATCACCGATCGAGCCAAGGACGTCATCAAGAGTGGCGGCGAGTGGATCAGCTCGGTTGACCTCGAAAACGAGCTGATGGGGCACCCCGCAGTGCGCGAAGCCGCTGTGGTCGGTATTCCCGACGATCGTTGGGACGAACGCCCGCTGGCTTGCGTGGTGGTCCACGACAACACAGACGTGACCGTCGGCGAACTGAAGGCGTACCTGGAGGAGCGAGTGGCCAAATGGTGGTTGCCCGAGCGTTGGGCCTTCGTCGATGAAGTCCCCAAGACCTCGGTCGGCAAGTTCTCGAAGAAGGATCTCCGCACGGCATACGCCGACGGTGGCCTCGAGATCCGCGAGGCGTGAGCGACCACGACGGCGCCTCGCGCTCTACCGACGGCGCCTCGCGCTCTGCCGACGGCGACTCGCGCTATGCCGACTTCGCCAAGGGGTTCTTCGAGCGTTCCGACCCCGCCCCCGATGGCGAGTTCTATTCTCGATCGCGGCTGGTCACCCACATCGACGATGGTGCCATCGAGGCAACGGGTGAGGTCTACCAGTCGCTCGGGATAGAAGGCCGAGTGCTCGACCTCATGTCGTCGTGGATCTCCCACTTCGCTGCGGCGCCAGACGAACTGATCGTTCTCGGTCGCAACGCCTACGAATTGGCGAACAACGATCCCGCCATCGGGGGCGTCGTCACCGACCTCAACGATCATCCCGAGCTTCCCTTCGCCGATGACTCGTTCGACCATGTGGTGTGTGCGGTCTCGGTCGACTATCTGAGCCGACCGCTCGAGGTGTTCGACGAGGTCGCCAGGGTCCTGCGCCCCGGCGGGTTGTTCTGCCATGTCTTTTCGAACCGTCTGTTCCCCAGCAAGGCGATCACAGGATGGTTGCATGCAAGTGAGGAGCAGCGGGTAGTGATCTGTGGGGAGTACTTCCGTCGCTCGGCCCGTTCTCTCGACGGATCCGCTGGCTGGGGCGAACCTGAAGCGTCGATGCAGCGAAACGGCCACGACCCGCTCTACGCGGTGTGGGCCAGGCTCGCCCGGTAGATTCGCGACCAATGCGTCTCGGAACTGCCAACGTCAGCGCCACGGTCAGCCTCTCTCGAGGTGGCCGGCTCGCTTCTCTCATCGTCCACGGTCACGAACTGTTGATCACAGCAGGTGACGACGAGGCATTCGGCTGGGGCTCGTTCCCGATGGTGCCGTACGCCGGTCGCGTGGCCAAGGGGCAGTTCTCGGTCGATGGCACGCAGTTTCAGCTGCCGATCACGATGGCGCCGAACGCCATCCACGGCACGGCGTGGACACAGCAGTGGACCCAGATCGAGGACAACCACATCCGTGCTGACCTCGGCGCCGACTGGCCGCTCGGTGGCCATGTCACCCAGACCTTCGAGCTCGAAGACGACGGGCTCGACATCACCCTGTCGGTCGTTGCTGGCGAGCATCAGATGCCAGCCATGGTGGGCTGGCATCCGTGGTTCCGTCGCCGCCTCATCCAAGACCCCACGTGCAGTGCAGAGCTCAGCTTCCGAGCTGAGACGATGTACGAGCTCGATGACGTGATGATCCCCACCGGACAACTGATCGAGCCGAGCGAGGGGCCGTGGGACAGCTGTTTCGCCGATGTGTCCGAGCCGCTTTCGATCACGTGGCCTGGCGTCGTGAAGATGGATCTCACCTCATCGTGCAACCACTGGGTGATCTACGACCGTCCGGATCACGCCGTGTGTGTCGAACCCCAGAGTGATGCTCCCGATGCCTTCAATCGGTCGCCGAACATGCTCGAGCCAGGGCAATCGCTCACCGAGAGCTTTCGTCTCGAATGGACGATGCTGTGAGTGAGGTCGACTCGGGGGCAGCTGCTGACGAAACCAAGGAGCCAGCAAGCCAGCGGCGAGTCAACGCTGCAGCACGACTGCTGGTCGATCAACCCTCAGATGCAGTCCGAGTGTTCGAGCGTTGCACCGAAGACGAACTTGCCAGCCTCGGTGAAGCCATCAAGCAGATCCAACGGCTTCGAGCCCTTGCCCGCGGGGACCTCGACGAGATCATCGATGCCGCCTTCGAGAACGGCTTCGGGGACGACGACTTGAGCGTGATGCCGTGGCGGCAGGCCAACGTCATTGTTTGCCCTGGCGGGATCATCAACAAGTCCAGGAACTCACACCGATGCCGGTTCGTGAGCGTCGATGGCACCTGGATCTGGGACTCCATCGAGCTGATACGTGAAGACAAGCGAGACTCCCCTGGCCCGGTCGATGGCTTTCGAGCAGTCGGCTTGTTGCCGGTGGTGAATGGCTTGACGCTCGACGTCGTGTCGGGTCGAGCGAGGAGTGGCCAGCACTCGGTCGATCGCGTGGTGTCATTCGTTGTGCAGCGGGGCGAGCTGGTTGAAGTGTCGCAGCGCAACGTCGGAGCGGCGGGTATGAAGTGATCCCGAGACTGGAGAGGCAGCGATGACTGAATGGGATGACGTTGCTCGAGGCCTCGTCGCGGGAATGCTCGAAACCCAAGTCAAGGCCAAGGGTTCGTTCGCTCGGTGGCTTGGTATCGCTGTGCTGGTCATTGGTTTGCTGGGTGCGGTGTTCTTCGGCGGGTTCCTTCGGGGCTTGGGTATCACGATGGTGCTGGTCGGGCTGATCCTGATCCTGATCGTGGCGCTGATCCGTGCACTGGCCCTCGGAACGATCCGAAAGTTCGCAACGCCTCAATCGATTGCGGAGAAGCGCAACGAGATCGCTGCAGCTGCCGAGAAGGCCGACCTGCCCACGGGTCCTGTCGCCGTGATTCGTTTCCTCTACCGGTTGCGGAAGGGTGTTGGTGTCGAGGTGGCGCGGCTCGACAAGATCATGGACGATCTCCGTGACGAGCTCGCTTCCACTGAAGAGGACCAAGGCATCGCCGAACTCGACGGGTCGGCTACGCCTGAGCTTCCTTCGCAGGGCGAGTGAGCGTGGTGGAGCGTCCTGACGCGATTTCTCCGCCGCCGAGATCCTGCGTCCCCTCCTGACCCTTCAGTGCGTCGAGTGGGTTTTGTACATCGCCCACGTACCCGAGGGCATACGAGCCCATCGAGTAGCCCATCAACTTGAGGAGGTCGTCGTCGAGCGTGGTGGCGATCTCTGGCGGAACAGCGAGATACTGGTTCTCTTCCTGGCGCAGCCACGCCACGTTGTAGGTGAGATTGATACCCGTACGTGTTGTCTCGGCCCGGTTGGCGCCGCCGCCGTGGTACACGCTGCCGGTGTAGACGAGCACCGAGCCCTTGGTCATCTCGGCGGCAATCGTGTCACTGTGCTTGAACTTCAGGCGGTCCTCGGCGTGATTGCTGCCGGGTACGACTCGCGTGGCGCCGTTGGCCTCAGTGAAGTCGGTGGCCGCCCAGATCGTGTTGCACTGCACTTCGTAGTCGCCGGGGAAGGGAAAGAAGTCGAATGCCCACTGATCACGATGGACTGGCTGCGCTGCTTGTCCTGGTTCGATCGAGATGACCTGCGTGAGATGCACCTGATGATTGGAAGCGTGGCTCAAGACGTCGCCGACGATCGATCGAATCGTCGGATGCATCACGAAGTCTCTCGTGGTGGCTGAGCGAGCGATGAGCGCACCGGTTCGCTTGGTTTTGCGGCCTCCGAAGTCGTCGCCGCTGTAGGGGGTGGCCTCGATGTGCGCCGCCAGCTCTGTCATGGCCTGGTCGATGACGTCGGGACTCACGAGCTCATTGATGATGATGGCGCCATCGGCACGAAGGGCTGCGGTCATGTCATCGAGCGGTGAAGCAGCGTTGAAGTGCTGGAGGTGAGCGGTGGAAGCCATAGGAGATTGTTGGTCGATCTCGCCCGATGACACAAGCGCAAAGTGGCACGGGCCGGTCAGAACCTGCATGATCTGGCGGTGAGCAGCTTCCCAGAACAGCAGGACGTCACCCCGGAATGGTTGGCCTCGGCGCTCGGCGTCGATGCTGTCCCCGAGGTCGAGCAGCGTTCGATAGGCACCGGACAAGTGGGTGAGAACATTCGCTACACGCTCACTTGGCCTGATGGAACCGACGGACCGGCCACCGTGGTTGGCAAGTTTCCCTCACCTGATCTGACCAGTCGGGAGACAGCGGCGGCCACTGGTTCGTATGTGAAGGAGGTCGGCTTCTACCGAGACCTGCAGGCAGGGTTGAGTATCCCGACACCGAAGGTTCTGGCGTTGCACGAGGACCTCGCCAACAATCGGTTCCTGTTGCTCATGGAGGACATTGCTCCGGCGGAGCAGGGCGATCAACTCCTCGGCTGTTCAGTCGAAGAAGCCACCCTGGCCGTCGATGCCCTTGTGGGCTTGCATGCGCCTCGCTGGAACGATGCAACCTTGCTCGACCTCGAGTGGGTGTCAGGCCGTACGCCAGAGCGGGCAACCGAAACAGCGGGCTTGTACGCGATGCTGTTCCCCGGCTTTGTCGAGCGGTATGGCGAACGGTTGGGCCCCGATGTCGTCGCCGTTGGTGCACGCCTCGGCAACGCGGTCGAAACGTGGTTCACGTCGTTCCAGACCCCACAGACGTTGATCCACGGTGACTATCGACTGGACAACATGTTGTTCGGCACACATCCGGCGGCACCGCTCACCGTTGTGGACTGGCAAACAGCTTCGGTGGGCCACGGGCCCGCTGACCTCGCCTATTTCCTCGGTGCAGGGCTCATGCCCGATGTCAGGCGCGAGACCGAGGCGGGTTTCGTCGCTCGATACAGCGATGCGATGGAAGCCGCTGGCGTCTCGGTTCCTGCTGCGCAGATCCAGCACGACTACGCGATGGGTTCGGCAACGGGATTTTTCATGGCGGTCGTTGCATCGATGATCGTTGGTCGCACCGACCGTGGTGACGAGATGTTCTGTGTGATGGCGGAGCGCCACGCCGATCAGATGTCGGCTGCGGAGTTCTTCACCCACCTCGGTCAGTGACGGTCAGCAACTTCGGCCCAGCGGTCCTTCGCCGAGCGCGGCACGACCTTCGGCTCTGCGCTCTTTGCCTTGGCTGCAGCGAGCATTGCTTGGCGATCTGCCGGTGTCTTGGCCTTGGCAGCTACGGGGGCTCCTCGCTTGAGGACGATCACCCGGAAGACCGAGAGTCCAACGACCAAGGCCAACACGGCAAGACCGAAGGACAGCACCAGGGGGTTGCGAACGTCGCTTCCTGACTGCCAGGCGTGCACGGTGCCGAGGATCAAGGTGAGGTACGACAGGAGGTGGATGCCGTGCCACGTTCGAGCGGGAATGCGGTCCTTCACCAGTGACGACAGCTGGACAGCAAGCATCAAGTACATGCTGAGGACGCCCCACGCGATGGCAAGGGGTCGCCATTCCGACGTGAAGGGAACAAACAGTTCGACCGGGCCGAATTCGACGAAGCTGTCGGCCCACAGCGTGACCAGGTGGAGCCCGAGGAACACCGACGTCAGCGTGCTGAAGAAGCGGTGGATGTCGAGTAACCAGGGAAAGCCCGGCTGTTTCCCCATCACTTTGGACGACAGGAGAAGTCCAACGATCACAGATGCTGCGGCGACCGCCCACGTCATCAGCCCAGCACCTCGGGTGGCGAACCACCAGATCTGATCACTCATCGGAAGTCTCCGATCGCGCCAACGTCATGCACGTCTCCGCCATGATCCACCAACAGGCCGCTGGTGTGATGACGTTCCAGGAGGTCGTGGCCATCGTGGCGGCCGAGGGCAACCGCTGAGGTGGCCAGGACTTCGCACTGCGCTGCCTCGGCGCCAACAACGGTGGCGGTGCAGAGATCGGACTCAGTCGATGTGCCCGAATCGGGTTCGATGATGTGGTGCCGCTCGCCGTCGATGGTCTGCCAACGCCGTTTCGTGGTGGAGGAGGTGCACACCGCGCCGGCGGCGATCCGGATGGTGCGAGTCTCTGGGCTTCCCGGGCAGTCGAGTATGACTTCCCAGCCATTGTCAGGGCATTCGCCCTCGGCACGAAGATCGCCGCCCAGGTTGACGAGCGCCGCACGCGCCCCGGCAGCCAGAAGCACAGCGACTGTGTGGTCAGCGGCCGCTCCCTTGCCGATGCCGCCGAGGTCGAGGGTGGTCCCGGAGGGAACCATCACGGTCTGCGACACCTGGTGGATCTCGACGCCGGCGGGCGACGGAGCGGGAAGACGGTTTCCGATCGTCAGCGGTGCCAACTCGGCGAAGGGCCGGTCGTAGCCAGCGGCGACCAAGGAGGTACCAACGGTGGGGTTGAACACGCCGCCCGTCTGCGACCAGGCGTCGACGGAGCGACCGACCAGTTCGACGGTGGAGCCATGGACCTGCACCGGGACGTCAGGGTGCGCGTTGATCCTGCTGATGTCGGAGTCGGGCAGAAAGCGACTCCATCGGCGCTCCAGCGAAGCAATCGTCGCCGTCGCCACACGCATGAGATCGACCGCCCGGTCTGGACGATCGACGATGACCACCACGTGAGCGGTCGAGCCCATGGCGGCGAAGCTGCTCGAAACAGGTGCTGGCACCTCAGCTCGCTCCACTGACGGTGGTCGAGGTCGTCGTGGATGGAGGAGGTGGCGGCGGCGCCGTGGTCGTCGGTGCTGCCGTGGTCGTCGGGGCAGCTGTGGTCACTGGGGCAGCCGTTGTCACTGGGGCAGCTGTTGTCACCGGGGCAGCTGTTGTCACCGGGGCAGCCGTCGTGCTCGGCGCTGTGGTCAGTGCGGTGGTCGTCGGCGCTGGGTTGTTGTCGTTGGCCGGCGGAGCCGTTGCTGGGGCTGCAGTGGTCGGAGCGACCGTGGCTGGGGTTGCGGTCGTCGGAGGGTCCGTTGCCGGGACTGTGGGCTCAGCGCCTGGCTCAGTGGTGACCTCCGGAGCAGAGGTCGTCGAATCCGGCAGCGTTGTCTCTACTGGATCGAGGTCTTCGGTTGTCGGAGCGAAGAGGTCGACGGTCGTGGACGACTGCTCGGCCACCGGTGTTGCTGCCCCGTCGAGCTCGAGCGCAAGCGGATCTTTCACCTCTGCAGTCGCGTCCGTAACGGCAACGTCGACTTCTGTTGCGGTGCTCGAAAGTGTCGAGGCATACGCGATCGAGGCTGTCAGCCCGACATAGGAAACACCGCTGGCGATGGCGACCACGCGCCGTGCGCTGCGAGCGGGATGTTTGGGGCCGAACATACTCAGGTTCATCGGCGCCTCGAGCCCAAATCTGAACAGCAAAAATCGACCGCACACTCGCAGCGGTCGCCACGATCAACCGCTGTGCTGGCTCAACCGCTGTGCTGGCTCAACGGCTGTGCTGGACCAGGCCGTCGCCGGTTCCCCAACCGAAAACGAAGACGGCGAGCACGATCAGCACGAAAACGATCAATATCGCACCCCACTGCAAGCTCGCCGCCCGGTTCTTTCGCTTCTGTTCTTCGATGTTCCTCGAAGACTTGTTTCGAGATCGTTGAGTTTTCGCGGCCATGTGACCTTGAACACATCGCGAGTGCCTCGTCTTCCCGTTCGAGGAAGAAATCTGCGTCGACCACGCGGCAGCGCATGGCCGATACATTGCCGGGGATGACTGCCACCGAGTCGGAGATCGCTCCGCCCCAGCCCGGGCTCTCACTCGCGGATCGCGTCATGTTCGCCTTGTTGCGCTTGCCGACGGAGTCTTCCGCGGTTGCTGCCAGCCGATCAGCCGCTCAAGCAGCCTTTCAGAAGAGCATCGTCATCTCGGGTGCTCGGTGTCTGCTCACCTACATCTTCCTGCCCTTCATCGCCCCGTTCGTCGGGATTGCTGCCAGCGTGGGGGCTCCGCTCGGGATTGCCGTTGCCCTGATCGCCATGATCTCGATCATCATCAGCCTGCGTCGATTCTTCGGATCGTTGCATCCCAAACGGTGGGCCTACGGCTCGCTCGCTGGCCTGATGTTCGTCTTCCTCGTCGTCACGATCGTCATCGACATCGGTCAGCTCTGACATGCGGGTCGTCATCGTTGGTGCCGGTGAGATCGGTTGGTATCTCGCTCAGCGCCTCGGATCCGAAGACCACGATGTCACCGTCGTTGAACTCGATCCGGTGCGGGCAGCAGCCATCGGGGAGCAACTCGACGTCCAGGTGATTCTGGGTAGCGGTTCGCGTCCGTCGGTTCTCCACGATGCGGGTATCCATCGGGCCGACATGATTGCGGCGGTCACCGAGCGCGACGAGGTCAACATGATCGCGTCGTTGCTTGCCCACGAGCACGGTGTTTCGCAATCCATCGTTCGGCTCCAGACCGAAGAGTTGCGGGGAGAAGCTGGTCGGAACCTTCGCGAGAGCGTCGGAGCATCGCTCATCATCGACCCCGATGCCGATACCGCAGACGAGATCCTCGAGTTGGTGCATGTCACCGGCGCCGACGAGGTCTACGCGATGGGCGGTGGTGAGCTGCTCGTGATCGGCGCAGAGATCAGTGACAAGTGCGGCATCGTCGGCATGACCTTGGCGGAGATCTCTGCCAAGCACGAGCCCGATCGCGAGTTCGTGTTCGGCGCCATCACCCGGCGCGGCACCACCATCATTCCCCGCGGTGACCAGCGCATTGATGCTGGTGATCACGTGCGAGTCCTCACGACCAAGGGCCGCCGGCACCAGGTGCTCGACTTGCTCGGCGT
>Ga0209185_1001919_pt1 | contig 16053 bp, 14 predicted proteins | sample SidtaG_2_FD_187425 | JGI IMG/M metagenome (GOLD analysis project Ga0209185, IMG submission 187425) | Marine algal microbial communities from Sidmouth, United Kingdom - Sidmouth_Asex2 metaG (SPAdes) (version 2) | ecosystem: Host-associated > Algae > Red algae > Unclassified | place: Sidmouth... | reverse complement strand
TAATTTTTTCTTCTAAAGAATTCAAAAAATCGTTGCATAGCCATAGCTACGGAACTATTTTTTGTGTTTTTTAGAAGGGAAAAGAACAAGCATAATGGGGCAAGTTATTTATTTTCTTTCACTAAGGGAAACATATAAGAAAAAGAACAATTCAGACGGGTAGATTATTTTTTTCGTCTTCCCTAAGCAGATTTTCTTTCACTTAGCGTTCTATTAAAGCATAGACGTATTTGCTTGCAAATTGGTTGTATCACAAAGATAAAAAAAAAACATAGTTCTTTTAGCGTTGTTGTTTCGTAGTGTTTTAGTGTAGGAAAACTACGATATTAAAACACCAACAACACTAAGTGAAAGAAATTAAATAACATGTGCCATTATACTCGTCTTTTTTCCGCCTAAAAATCCTTTGAAATCCTTATCCCGAATCGGGGTTCGGGACAGGCTGTGCTAAGGCTATGTGCGGCTTTCAAAAAATCCTTAGACAAAAAAAATACTTCGCATTATGGGACATCTTATTTAATTTCTTTCACTAGACTTTATTTAGAAAAATTTTGTATGCAGTTAACTTTGTCTTTTTCCGATACTCTTCCCCTATTTTTCGCCCCGTACCGTAGGGTATGCGGCTCAAAATGAGGCTCGATTATCGAAATAATACAAAATATTCCTAAATAAAGTCTACTAATTCCTATTATCTTGTACAAATTTTAGGTCGTATTGTTTTTGGTATTCATTCCATGGCATTGGATTTGTTTTTGGGGTTTCTTCTGCTACATAAGTCAAGACTTTGTGCATTTTTATCGGCGTTAATGCACCTGAAATCCGCTGCTCAAGCGTCAAATCTTCGCTCAAAAATACACTCGTAGGATAAGAAAGTTTTCCATCCATGAGCGATGCTGCGAATTGATGATAACCTCTGTTTTGATAAGGCATAAATACGTGCGTGACGCCATTGTGCGTAAGTGGTTCTTTGCGCTCGGCATTGAATTTTATGGGATAAAAATGTTCGTTGAGATAATTGACCACTTGCGGGTCGCTAAAGGTCGTTCTATCCATATACTTACACGGACCACACCAATCGGTATAAATATCAATATAAAATTTCTTTTTATACACTGTATTTGCCGCAACTGCGTCTTCCCAAGTATACCAATTGACTTGTGCAGGTGGCGAGGTAGTTGTCTCTGTGGTGGGTATAAATTTGAAAGCCATCAGACCAAATGTAAGGGTCAGACAGCACACAGCAAATATAATTTTTTTCATTGAAAATAGGTAATTGTGAAATTGAGTAGTTGTTATTTTATGCTAAAACTCGCCTTGGGAATTAGGCGTTTTTCCGTAGTGTAGAGAAAATTCATGAATTTTCTCTACACTACGAACCGAGAGATGGTCAATTCCGAAAAAGAATCCGTTAACCTAATTTTCCGGTTTCCAAAACCCAGTACAGTATTTCGTTTCTAATTTTAGTTCCGTGATGAATCGCCCGAATTACCTTTAGACAAACCACCATCCTGTCGAGGTCGCTGTTGTGGCTTAGTCTCTATCATCTCAATAGTCGCACCTTTGGTCGTTTTCCTCGGTTGCCTTACCTCAAATTCCTGTTCATACTGCTTCCATGGTTTGGGGTTTGTTTTTTCCTTTTCCTCTGCCAAATAGGACAATACTGCGAGCATTTTATTGGCATCCAGATAACCCGGAAGGCGTTGGTCTACCTTAAAATCTTCGGTCAAAAAAACCGTAGTCGGGTACGACAGTTTATTATCGAGCAATGCCGCGGCGAGTTCGTGGTAGCCCTTCTTACGCAATGGTTTGTAGTTGAATGTATAACCTCCAAACGTAATCGCCTCTTTTTGCTCGGCGTCCAATTTTACAGCATAAAAATGCTCATTAAGATATGCGACCACTCTCGGGTCGCTAAAAGTAGTTTTGTCCATGCGCTTGCACCAGCCGCACCAACTCGTATAAATGTCTACAAAAACCTTTCGTTTCTCCTTTTTATTCGCAATTACGGCTTCCTCCCACGTATACCATTTTATTTTTTCTGTCGCTGTGGTATCTGCCAATTTGAATGCAAACGACCCCATTACCAGTGTAAAAAAGAACAATGTGCTTAGTAGTTTTCTCATTATCTTGTATTTAAATTAAGCTGTGGTTTATCGCCAAGCCGATAAGTTCTAATGTCCACCATAACACTATGAAAAGGTGTACTGTTGACTATCGGCTGACTCATTTGATTAAAGTCTTGTTAAAGCGTTTATGCTTGACTATGAATTATTTATCTATGCCCAACAAACAATGTTATGCCACGTTTGTTAAACCTTCATTATACACATAAAACAAGTTAACAGAACACATTCATTTGCTTTGTAATGAATTGATAATCAAAAATATAATCGGGTGCAAGATGCTCATTTTTAATTTCTTTCCTATTACAAATCCAAAATCAGACCAAATTTACAAAAATTATAACGGAATGAAAAAAGTCATTGTTGCAATAGGGGGTTCGAGCGGTGCTATTTACGCCAAAATACTGTTGGATAAGCTCCAAATGCTTTCTACCCAAACCACAGCCGTTGGTATCGTGATGAGCGATAATGCTCGTTACAATTGGCTGCACGAACTCGGCAACGAAAGCTATAAAAACTACCCTTTCGATTTCTACGAAAAGCAAGATTTCATGGCGCCATTTGCCTCCGGCTCTGCCAAATATGAAACCATGATGATCTGCCCTTGTTCGATGGGCGTCTTAGGGCGTATCGCTACAGGCATCTCCAATGACCTCACTACCCGCGCCGCCGATGTCATCCTCAAAGAGCGTCGCCGCCTCATCCTCGTCACTCGCGAAACCCCACTCAACCTCATTCACATCAACAACATGAAAACCATCACCGAAGCCGGCGGCATTATCTGCCCCGCCGTGCCGTCTTTTTATAGTCGCCCAACTACACTAGAAGAAATCGCCGCCACCGTAGTAGACCGCGTACTCGACCTCGCAGGATTTGACATAAAAACCTACCGATGGAGCGAAAATAGTGGTTAATGATTAATGATTAATGATTAATCATTAATCATTAATCATTAGAAAGTTTTCGTTAGGAATTAATCATTAATCGTTAACCATTAACCATTAGATAAATAGATATTAAAAACTACCGTCAGATTCCCATAAATATCTTCCAAAGTTATCGGTAAAATTCTGTGTATTGCCTCTTTTTTACCTGCCCAAGGATCTTTAATGATATGCGGGTCGCCTTCAAAATAAATTTGAGAAATCAATTCGCGGCTACCCTCTGCCGTCACTCGAAAATGAATGTGGGCAGGGCGATACAATGCGCCATTCAAGTATTTGCCCGGCAAGATGGTTTTGAAAGAATAATCACCCTTTGCATCCGAAAACCACTTGCCACGTAGTTGGAAATCTTTGGAATGATTATCGTATTCACCTTCAGTGTCGCAATGCCAGATTTCGACCATTGCATTTCCTATCGGTGTCACGCAATCCGAGCCAAATACCTTGCCCTTCAGCTCCACCACCGTGCCTTTCAAGTCCTTACTTGTCAAGTCATTACGTACAGGAACATTCGGGCGGTAAAAAGGACCTAAAATATCATTCGTCGTTTCGCAATTTCCTTCAAAATCATCGCCAAGCGGTCTGGCTTGACCAAAAATCGACACCGAAAACGCCGTTAGAGAACTCGCCACTAAAAATTCCTTTCTATTCATTTTTTTAATTTTAAAAAAGATATGGGCTACCCTTTAAACGCACAAAGTCCATTATGGAGTCTTAATTAAATACTAAACTATTATTTCGGATGATGTTCGCAGCTCATCGTTCATCATTCATAGTTCATCATTAAGTCAGGTATGTAAGGCTTCCCTTCCAGCATTTCCACATAATTGACTTCGCCCAATCGTATTTTGATAGGAAACTTGAAAGTCTTTTCCAGTTGTACTTCTAATTTGCAGAAAATAGCGAGGTCTTCGTAACAATATGCCTTGGGTATCGCGGTGGTTTGTAGCGTGGCGAATGGATTTTTCGGCGGCGAAATGATTTCGGTTTTTGTAGCATCTACGAAAAGGGAAGGTCTTCCTTCGGGCGTTAAGGTAAAGCGTGATTGGGCATCCGCTTGGGAGGTGATTAGTAAAAGCCCAAGTAGAACCGAGGCAAAATTAAAATTTTTCATCACTACATTTTTCGAGCGTCTCTTTCACCTCATCATACGAAACATAGCCGTAATTATTTCCCCACGAATTATTCACAAAATTAATAATATTAGCAATTTCTATCTGGCTAAATGTCTTATTTCCAGGCATTTCATGGTTGTACGGCAAGCCATTCACCACGATCTCCCCTTTCAAACCATTCCGAATAATACACGGCAATTCCGCCTGATGTTGTTCCAAATAATCCGAATTTTTCAAAGGTGGAATCAAACCCAAAAGTGCTTCGCCGTTTTCCTGATGACAATTTTGGCAGTAGTTTTTATATAATAATTTGCCTTGTTTATAAGGATTTGAATCACATGATGTCGGCAAAATACATACACACATCAACATAAAAATAAGCATCACAAAAGTGTACGTTTTAAAGCTTTTATAATACATCAATTTTTTATCTATAAAATTCTTCATTCAAAATAATTCTCATAACAAACGTAGCGCAATACTTCCAGTTCGCGCCTCACGTATATCGAACTAATGCAGAATGGGCTGGAAGCACCGTTTTACGTGCCGCGAACTAGAAGTATCGCGCTACGTAAATCAAAATTCTTCATCAAGTAATTTATCTATATCCTTTAAAAGTTGTGTCACCTGTTTTGCATCCGTCCCATCAGCAAAAGCGCGTATACGTTTCTGCCTGTCTGCCAATATGATTTTGCCGCTATGTGTGATGCCGCCGGGTTCGTCAGCATCTTCCATTGCAGATATGAAATAGGCGTGTGCCATGTCGTACAAAGCCTCTTTTTCGCCCGTTACAAACTGCCATTTATCGCCTTCGAGTTGGAGTTTTTGAGTATAATCGAGTAGCTTTTCGACATTATCGCGCTTAGGGTCGAGCGTGTGCGAAACCAACAACAGGCGGTCGTCTGATTGGTATTTATCGTAAATTCGGCGCATCTGTGCTTTCACCGTCGGGCATATCGTCGGGCAACTTGTGAAAAAGAAATCCGATACGTAAATCTTACCTTCAAAAGTCGCAGGCGTGACTGCTTTTCCATATTGATTCGTAAAATTGAAATCGGGAATCGTGTAGTAAATTGTATCGCTGACCACTTCGCCGTTTACCGTTTTTTCGGTAATATCCCTTTCTCCTAAAATCGGCAGAGGGCTATTATCTACCTGACATCCAGCTAACAATACAATTAGAGTAAATGATAAGTATATTTTAAAAGAACAAAAACGAAATAACATTAAAATTATTTTTATTTAAATTGAAACAAATACAAAACATAAAGAGGCACATGCTGACCGAAAACTCCGTAATGACTGCTTTAGTATCAGGAATTAAATAAATGTACATTCTTCGCGTCGTTATTTTTTCTTTAGACGAACCAAATTTGACGCGAATACTCACTGTATTAAGGAAAATTTGGTGAAGTAGACTTTATTTAGGAATATTTTGTATGCATGGAATTTTGTATTTTTTCGATAATCGAGCCTCATTTTGAGCTGCATACCCTACGGTACGGAGCGAAAAATAGGGGAAGAGTATCGGAAAAAGACAATGTTAGCTGCATACAAACTATTTCTAAATAAAGTCTAGTATAAAGGAAAAAGAACAAGTCGAGAATACTTATAGACATTCTACTAAATTAAACCCCAAAAGTACGACTAAAGTTGACATCAAAATGTTATTTTACGCCCAAATTGACGAATTGACGAATTGTTAAAAAAACGTCAACTCATCAAAGCATTATCGCATTATATAATTTAAGCATTTAAGTATTGGGAAAAAGCATTATCACTCGCATTATGTCGAGTATCGAAGTCGGAGAAATTGGGATGATTCGCGACAGTAAGCGACTCGAAGCAGGCGATTTTTGTACGGTGGATATTTCTACGGTATTGGGTCGCAAGCAGCCCGTAGTATGCAGTCTGACGCAAATGGAAGGTTATAATTTTAGGGTGCTTTCGATGCGGACGCCACTCGGTAAGGTGAGCAATATAGCGGCATTGGAGGAGCGTTATGGGATGTTTAAGTTTCCTTATGAAAATAATTCCCAAATGGTACGCCTCTGTTATGATGCGGATGCGGCTGACTTGTACGGCGTCTATATGCGTGTAGATTTGCCAGTGCTGCCCGACGATAAGAATGGCGATAACTCACTGAGTGCCTATGAGTTAAATGAATCACTCAAAGCACTCATCGAATGTGCCGATATGACAGAACGCCTTGTTTTTTATCAGCAAGATATCGACATGGAAGCCATGCGTATTGACAGCCGACAACTCGATAAAGCCAATGATACCCTGCGTCAGGGAGTTTCTACGGTCAAACTATCAGGCGATTGGCGATTGGCTTGGAACAAGCAGTATATTCAGATTTTTCATTTAATAGAAAAAAAAGCCGATACACTAAGTCAACTCTGGGCGCGAAATCACCGCACTCCATTTATTAAATTTTTGACTGCCCAACAAAAAACAGAAGCTTCTCTCAGCTACCTTGCAAAGGATATTCAGGAGGCAGAATTGAGTGTGTTGGAAGGGTATTTTTATGAAAAATTGAAACTGTAAGATAGATACTCCTATCTGTGCCGGATGTATGAAACAGACAAGAATGTCTGTGTTACGTTTTTCCTAATCGAAAGCCCCACCCTATCCGCACAGGTAATTCCAGTACTGAATTAATATTGCCATAGTTTTTGTATTTCGGGCTGTTGGTGTATCGAATGCCAAGGCTCGCATTTGCAAAAAATCGCTTGCCCGACTGCCATTCTACTTCCGGCGAATATTCTAAACCCCAAGCAAATAAAGGTTTTTCACGAAAAAGTGCCAAGCCCAATTGTAAGCCTGACGTACCCGATATTCGCCAAGCATTGCGCACATAATACGTCATGTTGTAGCCTGCGTTCATACTCGTCTGATTGCCCCAATCTATCATTCGATACTCCAAACCGCCGCGTATTCTGCCCTTTCCTAAGTCGTGCTGATAGGTCAATTCCAATCCACCGCCACCGTAAAAGTAACCGCTGCCACCGCTATACGCCACGCCGGGGAATGATTCGAAATTTAGCGAAATTTGTTGGGCTGAAAGTGTCGTTGTTACACAAAAAAAGATGAATATGTATCGTAGTTGTTTCATAGATAATTAGTCGATAGTCGATGATCAATAGTCCACAGATGAACGTGAGACGGTGTTTCGCGCTGAACTATCGACTATGGACTTTAAAGACTATTTACGTTAAAAAATGTTCTGAGAAAATCGCTTACTTCGGACTGCTGTGCCTCCGCACTTATGGCAGCAGGGCTATCTCCCGCTTGTGCGCCATAATTGCCAAATTGGGCGTGATTAGCACCGGATATTTCGTGATAAATCGTTTGTCCGCTCGTACCGTTAGTTGGTATTTCCGCGAGCGTAAGTACATCCAGACGAGGCGGTAAATTGGGTTCATTTTCCACAAGGTCTCCGGGATTGCCGACTACATCCAATTCGCCAGTCAGCAGCATAACAGGTGCGTCCCAGTCCGACAAATCTGAAATAGAGTAGGCTGCCAACAAAAATAAACCTTTATAGGCGTCGGGATGTGCTTCGGCATCCGTACACGCAACAACGCCACCAAGTGAATGTCCACCAATCACCCAATCGCTAACCGCCTCAAAATCGTCGATAAAGCGGTGTGCCTTGCCGCTATTAGTTATCGCCAAATTTGCCGCAACTTTCATTATTACGACTTGTCTGCCATCCGTACTGACCAATTCTTCAAAGGCTTCAATATACGCATGTGGATCGACCAAACCGCCCGGATAAAATATAATTCCGGTGGATAAAAGCGCATTGTTCGTAGGAATAAGTGAGATGTAATCCGGTGTTTCTTCGATGGAAACAGCGGTGCTTAGTTCCACTTTTTCAGGTAGGTAGCTGCACGAAAAGCAGGTGCATAAGGCAGCGAATAGGAGTAGCTTTTTCATTTGTATTGTTTTAATCCGTAACACAGACATTTTTGTCTGTATCGTGTAGAGTACAGACAAGAATGTCTGTGTTACGTCCAAAACAATGTGTACGAAATAAAGTTTTGTGTATATTTAAATATCGTAAAAAATAGTCGGTAAAATAATATCCTACATTTTCGTAAAAGGCTTCGCTTGAATACGACCTTTATCATTCATGACTTTTATATAATACAAACCACCCGACAAGTCCCCCAATTCCATTTGAAGTATATTTTTCCCTTCCAAGGTATTTTTTATTTCGGAAAAAATAATTTGTCCATTCGCATTCATAATTTCAATATAAATATTTTCATTTTCGGTAGAAAAATATTCGATATTTAATTCATTCGTAGTTGGTACGGGAAATAATTTGAGGTCGGGCGTTTCTTTTATTTCATTTAAATTAAAAACCTCACTATCAATTACTTGCGAATCATTTTCTTCACTTACAAGCATCGGGTCACAGTCTGGGTCGATCGTGATATTATATGTAATCCTTCCAAATCTCACCGAGTATTCCGTCCCTGGTGGTACTTGATATGCGGGCGGGCCGGCAGCGATAGGATTGTGGTCTTCGACATCTCGAAAACGCAATTTCCACGCACCGCCGCCCGAAGATTCCGTAGGCACAGAGGCTATCGGAAGGAAGAATTGGAATATCGCGTCGGTGCCATTACAGGTGTTGGTTGGTGATACGAATACCGGAAAAACATTGCCCGAAGGGTCGGTCACTTCTATCTCTACATCACGTTCGCAAGAGTTACCTTCGGGGCTAAAAAAGAAGTCCAAAATCACCGAATTGACCATTGCATTATCGGGTATACCGGGGTCGTTGATAAGGATGCTATCGCTTTGATGGAAGTCTGCATTATCAAAATTTGCCCCGACAAAAACATCTTTATCCGTGACGAGCGTTTGGTCGGTGGTGAGGTTTTGTTCTGCTACCGTGATGGTCTGTTGACAGGTGGCTGTATTGCCGCTTGGGTCGGTGGCTGTCCACACAACGGTTGTTGTGCCAACGGGGTATATGTCCGAAGCATTTGAGGTGCCATTATAATCATTCGTCATCATCGTACCCTCCTGACAATCAGTATAATCCGTCCCAAACATCGGTACAGGGACGGTCAGCAAACCTTCACATTCGCCAGCAGGCGCAGTGATGCTCACATCCATTGGACAGTTGATAATTACTGGGTTTTCATTATCATTTACTGTAACATTATAATTGCATAATCGAGTATTTCCCGAAGGGTCAGCAAGAACATAAGAGACGGCAGTAGTACCAATCGGAAGTACATCCGAAGTCGTATGGCTCGTGCCTTGTACGGTTGCTATTCCGCAATTATCGCCATAAAAAGGAACGACGATTTGGTCTAAAGTTGCGCCACAAATCCCTGCTTCCGAATCAAGCGTAATATCGGGCGGACAAATGGCAACGGGAGCAGTATTATCTTGTACCGTAATATTAAAACTACACATCGTAATATTTCCAATACTATCCGTAGCCGTATAAGTGACACTAGTCATCCCAAGCGGAAAAACATCACCCGGTTCTGCCGTGCCTGTGATGCTCAATCCACAATTATTATTCTCCGAAGGCGACTGCCAAAACACTTGCGCTTCACAATTATTATCATTCGTAGAAACGGTCATATCGTCGGGGCAAGTAAGCGTGGGTGTTCCGCTGCCTGTTATGGTGACGGTCTGAATGCAAGTCGCAATATTGCCCTGTGTGTCTGTGGCTGTCCATAGTATTGTTGTAATTCCGGGCGGATAATTATCGGAAGCATTGGACGTTGAATTATAATTATTCGTCATCGTAGCTGCTGTACAATCTGTAAAATCGACGCCAAATTGCGGTTCAGGAATTTCTACAAAAGCACCACAATCACCCGAATTTGTCGTTATATTTTCAGGGCAATTTACGATAATAGGGTCTGCACAACCGCCGCCACTCGTGATGGTTTCGTAAGATAAACGCCCCCAGCGGACGGAGTATTCCGATTCGCCGGGGTTTTGGTCATTGGTATCTCTAAATGCTGTTATCCAATCGGCTGTTGTGCCTGTGGTCGCACCGCCTGGTACATTTATTTCGATGAAATAGAGCGGACCTTCGCCCATGCAAGTCGCATAAGGCGTGAATATGTTGCTATTTCCAGCAGGGTCGGTGAGGCGCACCTCGATGTCGCTTTCACACGAATTACCAAATATTCTAAAGTATAATTCGAGTTTTATATTAGTTAAAACAGCATTTGCAGGCGTGCCGGGGTCGGTAAAATTGAGCGTTGGATTGTCCGCAAAATTTTGGGTATCATTTTCCCCTACGAAAAAATCTTCATCATCGGGCGCAGCAATGCTCGTTGCAACGGGCGGCGGTGAAGCACATTCTTCCACCGTCACCTCAAAACTACACACGGCGGTATTGCCTGCATCGTCCGCGATATTATAACTTACGATAGTTGTTCCAATTGGAAATATATCACCCGAATCATGCGAAACATTGGTTATAGATGCACCGCAATTATCCGAAAATAGCGGCGTATCCCACGTTGCGATTGCGCCACACATCCCCGGCATAGTTTCCATCATAATATTTTGAGGACAAGTCACCGAGGGTGCTTCTGTGTCTTCTACTCTGATGATTTGAACGCAAGCTGCCGTATTGCCTTCCGTGTCGGTTGCCGTCCATATGACAGTCGTTATGCCAATCGAATAAGTGTCGGTTGCATTGGAGCTTCCGTTATAACTATTTGTTATTGTGGCACTTGTGCAATCCATGAAATCTATACCAAATTGTGGTTCGGGAATTTCAACGAAAGTACTACAACCATCTGCGCCCGGCGGCACGGAGATATTCTGCGGACAATTTACGATAGTCGGGTTGGCACAACCGCCACCGTCGGCAATGGCATTATAAGAAAGTCGTCCCCAACGCACGGAGTATTCTGCTTCGCTTGGGTTTTGGTCGTTTTTATCTCTAAATTCGGCAATCCAATCGGCTGCAGTGCCTATGGTTGTGCCGTTTGGAACGTTCAATTCGATGAAGTATAGCGGACCTTCGCCATTACAGGTCGCAAATGGCGTAAATACGTTCGCATTTCCCGTAGGGTCAGTCAACCGTACTTCAATATCGTTTTCACACGAATTACCAAATACTCTAAAGTATAATTCAAGTTTTATATTGGTTAAAACAGCATTCACGGGTGTGCCGAGGTCGGTAAAATTGAGCGTTGGATTGTCCGCGAAATTTTGGCTGTCATTTTCTCCGATATAAAAATCCTCATCATCGGGCGCAACGAGGCTTGTCTCTATGGGTGGCGGCGAGGGGCATTCTTGTACCTCCACTTCAAAGCTGCAAGTGACGGTATTGCCTTGCCCGTCGGCAGCGGTGTAGGTGACAGGAGTTATTCCTATCGGAAAAATATCACCCGAATTGCGCGTACTGTTTATGATGCTACCATCAGAATAATTATTGGCAAAAGCGGGCAAATTCCATGTTGCTACGGCACTGCACATCCCCGGCATAGTTTCTAACTGAATATCTGACGGACATACAAATTCGGGTGCTTCGATATCGCCTTCCACTGTAATCGTTTGGAGGCAGGTGGAGATATTGCCGGCTGCGTCTGTGGCAGTCCATACAACGACCGTAGTGCCTGACGGATAAGTGTCTGAGGCATTGGATGTTCCGTTATAATCATTCGTCATTATAGCCGACATACAATCTGTGAAATCTACGTCAAATTGCGGTTCGGAAATGTTTACAAAAGCACTACTTGTACCAGCAGACATTGTGGTGATATTTTCGGGGCAATTTACGATAATTGGGTCGGCACAACTGCTGCCACTGACTACTGTATCGTAAGAAAGGCTACCCCATCGGACAGAGTATTCGGATGTGCCTGTATTTTGGTCGTTCGTATCTCTAAACTCTGCTACCCAATTGGCTATCGTGCCTGTGGTCGCACCGCTTGGTACATTTAATTCGATAAAATATAAAGGACCTTCGCCCTCGCAAGTTGTGTAAATATCGCTGAATGTTGTTGCATTTCCCGTAGGGTCGGTAAGGCGAATTTCGATGTCGCTTTCGCAGGAATTTCCGAATATTCTAAAGTAAAATTGAAGCGTAATATTGGTTAAAACCGCGTCGGCGGAAGTGCCGGGGTCGGTAAATATCAAAGTCGAATTGTCCGCGAAATTTTCGGTATCATTTTCTCCGATAAAAAAATCATTATCATCGGGCGTAGAGAGGCTTGTTGTGATGGGCGGCGGTGAGGCACATTCTGCTACGGTCACTTCAAAGCTGCACACGGCGGTATTGCCTGTTTCGTCGGCAATATTATACGTCACGGTGGTCGTTCCAATCGGAAAAACATCACCCGAATTATGCGAAACGCCCGCTATGGATGCGTTGCAATTATCTGTAAATTGTGGTGCATCCCAAGTTGCTATGGCGCTGCACATTCCGGGTGCAGTTTCCACCGTAATATCTGTCGGACAAGTCACCGCAGGTCCTTGTAGGTCTATCACCCTCACTTCAAAGCTGCAAGTGACGGTATTGCCTTGCCCATCGTCAGCGGTGTAGGTGACAAGGGTTGTTCCTATCGGAAAAATATCACCCGAATCATGGGTGCTATTTGTGATGCTGCCATCAGGATAATTATTGGCAAAAGCAGGTGAATCCCAAGTCGCTATCGCACTGCACACATCTGGTGTAGTTTCTATTTGAATAGCTGACGGGCATAGAAATTCGGGTGCTTCGATATCACTATTTACCGTAATCGTTTGAAGGCAGGTAGATGTGTTTCCGGCTACGTCTGTGGCAGTCCATAACACTATGGTTGTGCCTGACGGATAAGTGTCAGAGGCATTGGACGTTCCGTTGTAATCGTTCGTCATTGTAGCCGACATACAGTCCGTGAAATCCACATCAAATTGCGGTTCGGGAATGTTTATAAAAGCACTGCCCGTGCCGTTGGATGTTGTCGTGATGTCCGTAGGACAATTTATGATAATTGGGTCGGCACAGGCTTCGTTTGGTGGTGAATCACATTCTTCGATAGTTACCTCAAAGCTACATGTTGATTCGTTGCCGTTGCTATTTGTAGCGGTGTAGGTGACGGTAGTTGTACCGAGTGGGAAAGTGTCGCCTGAATTGTGCGTGCTACTCAGCATACCGTTGTCATCGCAATAGGTAGGATTTGGTTCGTTCCAAGTGGCTATGGGGGTGCATTCGCCTATATTTGTGGCGACGATCACATCTGCGGGGCAGGTAAGTGTCGGGCTGCTGTCGCCTGTGATAGTGATGCTTTGTTCACAAATCGCCTTATTTCCTTGTTCGTCTGTAAATGTCCACGTAACTATCGTCGTACCAATGGGATAAAAGCCTGATGCGTCGGGTGTACCGTTATGACTGTTGGCAGCTGTTGCATTAAAACAATCCGTAAAATCTATTCCATACATCGGTTCGGGAATACTAATGACTGCACCGCAATTGGTGTTAGCCGCTTGAGTAATACCCGCAGGGCAATTGACAATCACGGGGTTTCCGCAGTTTTCACCGCCAGTACCTGATGTGATGGAAGTTTCGTAAAATAATTTTCCAAAACGAACTGTATATTCCGGTGCGCCCGGATTTTGGTCGTCGGTATCTCTAAATTCGGCGACCCAATTGGCGATATTGCCTGTTGTATTGGCGTTTGGGATGGGTATGGTTATGGTGTATAATTGTCCTGGAAAGGGTGCTCCTCCTGAACCGTCGCAGGTCGTAAATGGCACACCTTCGTAGACTACATTTCCTGCCGGATCGGTTAATCTGACCTCAATATCGCTTTCGCAAGAGGCGAATTCTACCCGAAAGTATAAACCCAAGGAAATATTGGAAAGCACTGCATTTGCTGGAGTTGCAGGGTCGGTAAAGAGGTAAGTACCGTTATCGTTAAAACTCTCTGTGTCTTCTTTCCCTACGGGCAAATCGCTATCGACTATCAAGGTGAGATTTTCGGTTATTATCTCGTTAGCCATACATTCATCGACTGTTACATTGAATTGGCAGGTCACGTCATTGCCAGAAGCATCGACTGATACACAGGATACGGTCGTTGTACCAATTGGAAAAGTATCGCCGGACTCGTGCGTACACATGACTGTGGCATCGGGATTGCCCGTCGGTGGAAAAATCGTCCAACTGGCTATACCGCTGCATGTTCCGGGCGTAGTAGACACCATGACATCATCGGGGCATTCTAATACGAATGCTTCTGCATTGATGTATCCAATGTTCGACAGCAAGAGAATTATTATTAGGAATGAAACGACACGATTTTTTTTTGTTTTGATACTTAAATTCTTCATGGACAAAGTTTTTTGTTATTTCGAATGGATATTTTTTCGTATTGATGCGAATACCAACTGGACTTTTGATATTTTGGAGATTAGGGAAGACGAAAAAAATAATCTACCCGTCTGAATTGTTCTTTTTCCTTTATACTTCACCAAATTTTCCTTAAATAACTCGTTATTCGCGTCAAATTTGGGTTGTGTAAAGAAAAAATAACGGCGTGAAGATGTAGCGTTTATCATCTTTTCATCCCTTATTCGTTTGTTCGTTTGTCTTTTTTGCGTGAGGGATAGGAGGTGTTGTTTGAACGTAATGTAGCGATAGCGGAATGGAGAGAGTGCCGGATAGCCCGACCCCCGACTGATAAGGAGGGGGACACGCCCTAACTAATATGCTTAGGGAAGACGAAAAAAATAATCTACCCGTCTGAATTGTTCTTTTTCTTATATGTTTCACTTAGTGAAAGAAAAAAAATAACTTCTTCATTTGGGGTAGATTAATTTCTTTCACTTAGTACACCGTTCAAAAAGTTTCTTCACTTTTTGAAGTATTTCTTTTGGAATGACTCTTCCCCAAAAACTCCTTAAATACAGAGAGTATTCGCGTCAAATTTGGGTCGTGTAAAGAAAAAATAACGGTGTGAAGATGTAGCGTTCATTATCTTTTCATCCCTAATTGGTACGAATGAGTAAGTCTCTACGAATAGTGTGACAAGTAGGTTTTTTTATTAATACGCACTTTCAAAAGAACAGTTGCAAAAAAGAATAAAAAGTTTGATTAATCTTTTAAGGAACAGGGTTTCAATAAATGCACATTCTCGACTTGTTCTTTTTCCTTTACACTTCACCAAATTTTCCTTAAATACAGTGTACTAAGGGATGTATGATATAGTGCCTCGATTTATAAATAGTACTTAAGTAGTGGGACAAAAATATCCTTACTTTTTGACGGTTTCTTTTTCCGCTATTTTTCCCTACAAAAATCCTTATCCCGAATCGGGGTTCGGGACAGGCTATAGCGTAGGCTATGTGCGGTTTTTGTAAGAAAAAATATCGAAAAAATAATCACGTCAAAATTGTAAGCCTATTTTTGTCCCACCTACTTATTATGACGTAAATTTATATAATAGGGTGGCTTTGTTGCATATTTTATAAATTATTTTTTTTATTCATATATTTTTCTATAAAAGGAGCAAATTCTCTTGGAATGTATATCCTATAAAAAATCCCGATTCTCCAAAAAGGAAAATCGGAACGAAGTTGATTTGATAGTTTTTTATGCTTTTAGTATCAGGAACAAAATAAGTGTACATTCTCGACTTGTTCTTTTTCCTTTACACTTCACCAAATTTCCCCTAAATACAGTGAGTATTCGCGTCATTTTTGGGTCGATTCATTTCAAAATAAACGTCAAAAACGATAAGAAATTTAATAAACAATGTACTAAGTACACTGTTTCACAAATTTATTTACTTTTTTGAGTATTTCTTTTAAAATGACTCTTCACCAAAAAATCCTTAAATACAGTGAGTATTCGCGTCATTTTTGATTCGATTCATTTCAAAA
>Ga0209185_1001917_pt1 | contig 16090 bp, 13 predicted proteins | sample SidtaG_2_FD_187425 | JGI IMG/M metagenome (GOLD analysis project Ga0209185, IMG submission 187425) | Marine algal microbial communities from Sidmouth, United Kingdom - Sidmouth_Asex2 metaG (SPAdes) (version 2) | ecosystem: Host-associated > Algae > Red algae > Unclassified | place: Sidmouth... | reverse complement strand
AGATGCAAAGCTTACTTGCACTCGCCGTGCGGGCCTTACTTTTTTCAATTGCAAAAAAAGTAAGCAAAAATGCTATGCCAGCTAATCCCCTCCGGGTACCTGGCAGGCAGCCGCCACTTCTAAAAATACCTTTACGATTCTAAAGAGATTTTTACAAATAAGACCTTATTCGTATGGGAAGTTTAGTCTATTAATTGACAGTCTTGAATTTGATTTGAACACGTTAACCCTGAATTATTACCTCGCTTTTAAGGGTTTTTGGCAATAAACGGTGTAAGAAATCTAATCCAGATAAAAAGCAACCAAAAAGGTATTTGACAGAATCAAATTATACCCAAGTATTTGTACAGATTATGACCTAAAAGTGCTAAAGTCATATCAGCTTGACCAACAGTTCTCTTACTTCTGAATTTATTTACTACTACTGAACATGCCTAGATTAATAGCGACGCCAGATAAAGGAGCTTTCAAGGACGTCTGATTAGTGTATAGCATTATATCCCACAGCATCAATGCCGCGGCAAAAAAAGGAAAACACCGCGCGATAAGCATCAACACCCCTGAGACAGGAAAGTGCGCCATTATAGCTTAAAAACCATGCGATAATGACCAGGACCAATTGCTTCATATCAACGTATTCTATTTAACTTAAACTCACTGCAACCAAATCGTTGCCCTATGACACAGAAGAGAAATAGAATACTCATTAATGCGATATCAATTTAATTCAATACCTGCTTGATGACATCCAGACTCTTGATCTCTCCAAAGTTATTGAGGTGAAGCTGGTAGAACATAATGAGCTGTTCAAGTAGATACATTCTAATGGGTTTGGGTACCTGAAATGATCGAGCTATACCGTAGTCTTCATGCAGCAGGCTATAGAAATATTGGCTGGCCCTTTCATCCATATTATACTGAGAGTCGATATGTCCTGGTATAAATTCTCCCTCCATGATATTGAAAATTGGCCTATCGGCTGCATAATTATCTGCCGGAGAAAAGCCCAGCTCCTGACTCAGCTTAATCATAAATAGGATGGGAAATATGGCGATAGAGTGGTCAGTGTCATCCAGATAGCTAAAACTATCGTACAATAATCGAAAGAGAGCATCGCTCTGTTCATTCTCCGTGATGGCTCTCCGCGCTACCTCGGTGATAAACATCCCCGTGGTAGATTTAATGACATTAAACGGGATGCTGGTATATAGCTTAGCGGCTTTCACCTCTTTAATGCGATTGAGGCTGTTCGTGTCCTTATTATAGACCACCATCTCTACGAGGCCCATGAGTTGGAGGAGGCCAGATTTATTTCCCTTCTTTTTATTGCGCACGCCACTGACGATATACGATTTTAGGCCGAAGGCTTCTGTATAGATATCTTGGATCAAACTGGTCTCGCCGTATTTGATACTTTTAAGAATAATGCCTTTAGTAGTCACAATCATCGGCGTGCGGCTTGAGCCGGCGTTTGGCTGTCATGACCAGTCATCCCAGCCGTCTATTGGTTCCTGCTTATAACTCATCTTCGTGCGCTGTCTGGCCATCTGACGGTCAAAGATGAGTTTCGCTAAGCCGTCATTTACAGCCACCGTTTTTTGTTGATTGATGATAAAATCAATCTGAGACTCTTCCACATCCAGGCGATAGAGGTAGCTGAAAAGTAGCTCTATATCGCTATGCAGCAGCTCGTTGACCCGATCGGTGATCGCAGCTAATAAATCAGTCTCAGAGGCCTGCTCTTCTTGATTGAGCAGTGCGGTAAATTCTGTGAATTTTTCAGGCATAGCTAATGGATTCGTTTGTAAACGATAATATCTGTTCCACTATTTTTCTGTCATTTGATAGACGAGGTATTTTATGTTGGGCACCCAGCTTATTATTTGACTTCATCCATTTTAAAAATGTTCCTTGTGGTAATGCTTGCACCTGAGGTAATCTCATGGCAATGTCTTTAAACCTTTTAGCTGCGTAGTCGGCATTGGATTCTTTCACACACTGATCTAAGGAGTGTCTAAAATTCAGTAATGAATCAGGTGCTGAATGAAACTCGATTAGCCACTCGTGACCCCCTCCCTCGCCAGCTGTCATGTAGATCGGAGCTACCGTATACTCGTTTACAATCGCACCGTGGGCGGCTGCAGCCTTGGTAATGGCTTGATCAGCATTGGATACGACGAGCTCTTCGCCAAAGGCGTTGATATATTGGCTGGTTCTGCCAGTAACTTTTATTCGGTACGGATTAATCGAGACGAATTGTATAGTATCTCCTGGCATGTAGCGCCAAAGGCCTGACACGGTGCTGATGACTAATGCATAGTCTTGACCTATCCTCACGTCTTTCAGGCCAATGGCACGAGGGGCATCTTTACCAAATTCTTCTAATGGTAAAAATTCATAATAGACACCATTATCGGTAAGCAGTAACAGTCCTGACTGACTGAGCTCATCTTGCATGGCAAAATACCCCTCTGAAGCATTATAGCCTTCTAAATAACTCATGCCGTGAGGAAGAAATTTGTTGAACATGTCTCGATAGGGCTCAAATCCTACACCGCCGTGCATGTACATATGTAATTCTGGCCACACCTCATGGATGTGCTCTCTACCCGTGTGCTCTAGAATGGCAGTAAAAATAGATACCACCCAAGTCGGAACTCCGATTACAGTCGTGATATTATGATCCAAACAATGATCTACGATGTATTGAATCTTGAGCTCCCAGTCAGGCTGGAGCAACATCTGGTAATCAGGAGAATAAAACGGCCTACCTACCCAAGGCATGTGGTGAATCATGATGGCAGAAACATCTCCATACCGAGTCTCAGGATGCGGCTGATAAGCTGCTATGGATCCGCCGATGAGTAGATTGCGCTCGGAAAACATGCGCGCCGCTGGGTGATGATGGTAGTAGATACTCACCGCATCCCATCCAGAGCTAACGTGTGCCTGCCTGAGCTTCTGCTTGGTGACTGGTATATACTTAGCACGATTAGTACTGGTCCCTGATGACTTAGCATACCACGTCGTCTTGCCAGGCCAGAGCACTGACGACTCACCATGCATCATCCGCTCAATGTATGGCTGTACGTCCTCATATACTTGTATGGGCATGGCCTGACTAAAGTCATGAGGGGTCTTGATACTTGAGAATCCCTGCTGCTTGCCCCACTCGGTGTGGACGCCATGACTTAACAGCTGCCTTAATAGTTTTTGCTGTAATTCAAGGGGTTTTGTGCGCATGGCCTTAATACGGCTATATCGCCGTCTTAAGTAATTTCTGACAAGGTGGTTAATGATCGATTTGGCCATGCTAAGCCTGTTAATTAGTTGATAAAGTACTGAAAAAGAAATTATACTCCAATGATAAAAACAGCTGGTCTCCTATGTAAGTTCATTTTCTGAGTATGGCCCTTCCACTCCTTAATGCTGTACGTCTCTACCTGCTCCATCTCACTGGTCAGATCCACCCCAACACATAACCTGATCCGAGCTGAAAGCGTCTGTAAGATCAGATCGAATAATTTTTGGTTGCGATAAGGTGTCTCGATGAAGAGCTGACTGTGGCCAGTCTGTAAGGTCTGTGCCTCCATGGACCTCAGTTTATGTTTGAGGTCTTTTTGATCTACAGGGAGATAACCATGAAAAGTAAATCCTTGCCCATTGAGCCCAGAGGCCATCAAAGTCAGCAGCATAGAATTAGGACCCGTGAGTGGCTTGATCTGATAAGCGTAGCTGCGGGCCAGAGTGACCACATGAAAACCTGGATCTGCCACGCAGGGGCTGCCCGCTTCTGATAGCATACCGATATCGTGACATGCCTTCATCCAGTCATGACATTCTTTGGGAAGTGCATAATCTTGGTGCTTGTTTAGCTCCTCTACGGCTATGTCCTGGATCTTGTAAGGAGGATTAGTTGCTTTTATAAATTGACGAGCTGTCTTGGCTCGTTCAGCTATAAAGTGTCGGAGCTGATGAATTCTTTTGATTACGGTATCAGGGAGTACCTCCTCCAGCGGAGCTTCACTGATGTTACTTGGTATGAGGTAGAGAATAGGCTTTTGCTTCATAACGATTGCAAAGATACCAAGCTCTTATGTTATAGCAAGCTGACTAGTGCATGGTACAGTCCGCATCAGACTTAGATAGAAGGTGAACGTTCTATAACGTTATGTTGACATCGACAAGTGATTTAGTCTTTTAGCGGCTGTGTCATACTCATGTTTCAGCTTCTCCACTAATTCCTTTACGGATAGTACGGCATCGATATTTCCTATACCCTGACCGCAGCCCCAGATATCTTTCCAAGCTTTGGCATCGGTATTACCACCTGAGCCAAAGTTCATCTTGCTCGGATCGCTTACGGGTAGATTATTTGGATCCAAGCCTGCATTCTCAATCGACTTCTTCAGGTAGTTACCATGGATACCCGTGAAGAGATTAGAGTAGACAATATCTGCTGCCTTTCCTTCAACAATACCTTGTTTATAATCCTCTCCGGCTCTCGCTTCCTTAGCCGCTATAAATGCACTACCTATGTAGGCCAAGTCAGCGCCCATAGCTTGCGCACTTAGTATAGCAGCTCCCGACGCGATGGATCCTGATAGTGCCACTGGCCCATCAAACCAAGCTCTTATCTCCTGCATCAAAGCGAAGGGCGACGTCACTCCTGCATGTCCACCAGCTCCTGCAGCGACAGGGATTAGTCCATCTGCGCCTTTCTCTATCGCCTTGTGGGCATATCGGTCATTGATCACATCGTGCAGCGTGATCCCTCCCCATTCATGCACTGCTACATTTAAATCTTCACGCGCGCCGAGTGATGTGATTATGAGGGGCACTTTCCATTTGGCACAGGTAGCTAGATCTTCCTCAAGCCTATTATTACTTTTATGCACGATTTGGTTTACGGCGAATGGGGCTGCTTTTTGATTCGGGTGATCCCTGTCATAAGCCGCTAATTCTTCTGTGATCTGATGTATCCACTCATCTAATTGCGACTGCGGTCGTGCATTGAGCGCAGGAAAAGAACCGACGATCCCAGCTTTGCACTGCTCTATCACCAGCTCAGGTCCTGAGATAATGAAGAGGGGGGCACCAATGACTGGAAGTCTCAAATTATCAAATAGTGGAGATGGTAGTGACATAGCTTTTTCTATTGAAGTGATGAAAGTGCGAGCCTAAAGTATGAAGCTTAGCTTGTTTAGACGAATCGTAAGCTCATCTCAAATGAAAACTTGATTTAAATCAGATTTCAAATGGCCTGTATGCAAGCTATAATTTTCTACATTAAGCTGTCTTTATATGGGTACTGTGATTATTTAATTCAGATGCGATAATCATGTCATTGGCTTAAACAAAATTGGCCACATTCATAGCACTGTCCGAAATAGGCTACTTCTATTGTCATAGTCATTAAGTCTCGTTGCAGACCTTGATTTGATACATCAGCCATTGATGAATACGATGTGATCAGCTGTGCACTATATGATTTGGAAACTGTAGAAAGGTTTTAGTTTTACCATATGAAATACGTCAAGATCATAGAGCAACAAGTAGAGGCCTATAACGCAAGGGACCTCAACACCTTTGCATCATTATTCTCACCAACCATAAAGGTATTTGAATTTAATAATTCGGATCCGAGCATTGTCGGACTGAAAGCGCTAAGATCTGCCTATGCTGCGGTCTTTGAAGACTCCCCAGCACTGCACGCCACTGTCATCAACAGAATCAGCATCGGAAATAAAGTAATTGATCATGAGCATATCACGGGACGGGCCGGCGTAAACTTCATTGATCTAGTCGTCATATACGAGGTAAAGGATCAGCTAATACAGCGAGTCAGCTATATCAGGGCTAACCCATAGCTGCGTCCATAGGCTTATAACTGATCTCTGCATAAACGAAATAGGCTACCACTAAAACAGACATAACAAGATAAATGGCTATGATATAACTGGCGCCATAGATCAGCTGGTCCACATGAAACCATGACCCCATATGCCACATGATCAGATATCCCATGATAGCTTTTGCTAACTCTAACCAAAGAGCGATAGCATCCCCATCCATTAACGAGGTGTAAGCATAGACCATAAAATACATGAAAGCTCCATAAAAGAACACTTCAGGAACACCTATCTCAGCAATCTGATAGAGAAGTTGAAATAGAAAACATAAAAGCATTGTAAATTGAAACCATGACCACACCTTCAGCTGCGCAGAGGCAGGTGTATCATACTTCTTAAAGTTATAAGGATCTACAGATGTGTCAGGATAGCGCTGCTTGACGTCTGCTGGTCGCCACCCCGTGGGCATATACCAAATTCTAAACTTATCCCACCAACTATCTGCTCTCCAGGCATCTTGAATCAGCAGCCACAAATGACTCAAATTGATCTTTATTGGATTCCATGTATTTACTTGTCGAGTGATGCCATATACGCAGGGTTCTTCTTCTAACTCTTCCTGATACGTACCAAAGAGTCTATCCCAGACGCAGAATACGGGTGCCAGATTCTTGTCTTTGTAGATGTCATTAACAGCATGGTGCACCCGATGCTGAGAGGGTGTGACAATAATGTACTCCAGCCATCCCATCTTACCTATATGTATGGTATGGTACCACACCTGCACATAAAGATGGAAAGGCGTCACGATAGCGATGACCTGAGGAGGTACGCCGAGCACCGCTGCTGGCAGCAAAAAGAATACGCTGATATTTACAAACTTAGAGATAGACTGACGCAGCGCGGTCGCCATGTTAAATTCTTCTCCTGAGTGATGGATAACGTGACGATTCCAAAAAATATTCACGTGGTGAGCCAGCCGATGATACCAATACGTGGCAAAATCCAAGCCCAGTAGTGCCAGCAGATAAGTGACCCAGCTGGTCTGTGTATCGACCACAGCCACGTACTCATACATGTGGGCGTAGCCCACTATTACGGCTGTCAGTCCGAGTACGCCTTTTATAGCATTAGTCATGCCTGCGCTCAGGCTGGAGATGCTATCCATGGTTCTGAAGTTGAAGTTACCCCTCAGATAGGCGTATATAGCTTCACCGATAATAAGCACGAATATGGCTGGTATTAAAATCATAAATACAGTGGCTGCATTTTGCATGACTCTTCTTTATAAGTGACAAAGGATTGCTCCTGAAATTTACAATAATATATATAGTGCAAGCGACCGAATGACTTCGGTACTTAAAGTGTAGGAAGTTACATAATTATCTACTTAGCGCATGACAATGCATCAGCTAAACTGGACGATATCTTCATGTATTAAAACGTGGTCATCAGAGAACGCCATTTCATCAATAGAATAATTAAATTGCCCCAAACAGTCTTTATTGCCCTATAAAGTCTTTAGAAATATTGGTGACAATCCCCCTGTGATGCCACATGCTGATTGCTGCGCCGCTAATGCGTCAAACTGAAGATTCACGACGTTGCTCGAGGCACTGCCAAGTACCCGGTTGGTGATTTCAATATCCCAAAAATGCCATCTAAAGCAAAATCATTTCCATCTAAAACTGTATGCGCTCAGAATAGAAATACTCGCTGTCGAATCTAATATTACCTTCTGAAAATTAGAATCAACTATTACGTCTTAGCCAACAAGCTATTTTACAATATCGACTTCATGAAGTGAATTATAAAGGAGAGTCTATTGGATGATAAATTAATATAGTGTCTTAGGAGGACTACACAATCTATATATAAGCTGGTGGTTTAGGGGTATTCAGAAGTAAAGCATAAACACATTTTCTATAGAAGCAAAGCTAACTTGCACTCGCCGTGCGGGCCTTACTGCCCACCCGTACTCAGTGGTACGGTTCCTTCTTTATCATAGATACATTTAGAATCTATGATTTCCGACGTCGTCGGAACCATTCAGTCTTAATTGCAAAAAAAGTAAGCAAAAATGCTATGCCAGCTAATCCCCTCCGGGTACCTGGCAGGCAGCCGCCACTTCTAAAAATCCTTTTACGATTCTAAAGAGATTTTTACAAATAAGACCTTATTCATATGGGAAGTTTAGTCTATTAATTGACAGTCTTGAATTTGATTTGAACACGTTAACCCTGAATTATTACCTCGCTTTTAAGGGTTTTTGGCAATAAACGGTGTAAGAAATCTAATCCAGATAAAAAGCAACCAAAAAGGTATTTGACAGAATCAAATTATACCCAAGTATTTGTACAGATTATGACCTAAAAGTGCTAAAGTCAAATCAGCTTGACCAACAGTTCTCTTACTTATGAATTTATTTACTACTACTGAACATGCCTGGTTTAGGAATGAAAATAGGCTGAAACACATCCGAAGGGTCACAAGATAATACGGTATCCAGCTGTGTCCAATAGGAGGAAATAAGAGAACCTCAAGAATAGACGCGTAGCTTAGAGTCTGGCTTAGATCGTTCTGACAATAGCTTCACACCTGTGACAGCTGTCATTTCGGAAACATATCAGCTCAGGCAGGTCGATATTTTTTTTGCATACCTAATAAAAAATTCCGTAGAAACTGATCTTTGCACAGTCGATATTGACTTTGGGTTGGTTTTCGAAAGAAAGCACTGATCTCATGCTTACTGATAGAGAAGTCTTGCGCATCAAAAACGTCTATCATATCCTCTACTTTAAGGTTGAGGGCAATTTTTATCTTTCGAAGAATGATATTATTATTTAGAGACTTCTCTGCTTTAGGAGGAGGTCCCTCTCGCTTGCCTCGCTTATCGACGATGAAGCCGTTGAGAAAGTGAGCCAAATGTTTATCTACAATATTCTTGTGGTCAGGATCATCATCTTTCTTCAGCCAGTCACTGATCTGAGCCCGGGTGACCTCCAGGTCTCCTAATCCAAATAACTTAATCATCTGGTCATCAGAATAGTCGAAGGTATAGCGTATTTTTCGAAGGACATCGTTATTCGTCATGAGAGAGCATCTGTTTGTCAGCTCATAAATGTATCAAAAAGATCTTGAAGCTGTTTGGCCTGATTTATCTTGTATTAACTGATCATTTCTGTATCATGTCCCCTTGATATTGACGCTTTTAATTAATGATACGGAGCAGAACTGAGAAGTATGCATACACTCAGCGATCAGATATAGTGACTACTATTTATAATAATTACCTCCTATAAATGGTAACAGATCCATCGACTACTTTTTAATTTTATTTCCGACATTGGTTCCAGACAACTGGCTATGCGGAAAGGGATATAAGCTAATTCTTGTACGCTCTATATCTTATGTAAGTTAGATCCAGACGTCGCTCATATTTACTCTTGGTGTAGCTTCTCGTGGGCACCACGATCTTCTATATGACCTGTCATGTGCTTACCCTCCATAAATAAATATAACAGCAGACCGATCACAATCCAAATCAACTGCCTCAGTCTTCGCAGTAACGATATGCTGATCCAGATGGCAGTATTCACCATCCCGACCACGGCGAATAGAATCTTATTACTATACTCCTCGATTCCGATCTGACCAGGGACAAAGACCCCAAAGCTTTTCAGCAGAATGATACCCATGTCCATCATCAAGGCTTCGTGGTAGCTGATCTCCACACCTAGATATGAAAAAAGTAGGTAGAGCTCTACGGAGCCCGCCATCCAATGACAAGCGGCTATGAGTATCACGAGTGCCATCTTTCCGCGATGCGCTTGATAGTGCTGTCTGACGAGTGTGAAAGTCTCTTGTAGCGAAGCTTTGAACTTAAGAAACTTTTGTCCTCGGGTGAAAGGGAAAGATAGCAGCTGTGTCTTTTGAGTCAAGATCAACAGCATGACCAGTATGGCAGGTACAATGATGCTGATTAAAATAATTACAAATAGCTGCTGATTAAATCGCTCGGAGATTACCATGTAACTCGTGGCCGTCATCACAAAGAGTAACACCTGTACGATGATCAGTATAGTCCTGGATAAAATGACCGATGAAAAAGCCACCGTGTACGGTATGCCTCTCTTCTGTAGTAGATACGCTTTGGTGGATTCTCCACCTATAAAATTAGACGGATTAACTAAGGTGACGGCCTCACCGATCAGCCTGATGGCGAATAACTGTCTTAGCTTCAGATGATGACTGTAGGCATCATCTATGCACAGTCTCCAGGCGATAGCCCCTAAGATGTATGCAGTAGCTGTAGCCAAAATCACCCAAAAGTAAGATAGTCCTACCATGCTCATGGCATCCAGGACATCCTGAGGGTCAATGCTCGAAGCAAACCACACCAAGCTCGCCACTAATAGCATTAACACCAATAACTTAATCCACTTCATAAATTATTTCGATCTACAAAATTACTCAGAACCTTGGGTAAAACAATCACTGATATAAGCATGTCATATCTAAACATACGATACCAGTCAAATTCTTTGCGCATGCTCAACTATAGGGGTGCTTTAAGCATTTATATTAAATAAATAGCGAGGAGCTATTATGGAAGATCGACAACATGTAAATATTGTATGGTTAAAGCGGGACCTTCGCTGCTCAGATCACCAGCCTTTAGCGGCAGCCGAAGCAGCGGGATTGCCCTACATGGTCATCTATATTTTTGAGCCAGAGATGATGACCTATCCAGATTATGATGATCGACATGGCAGATTCATCTATCACTCTATCATAGAAATGAACGAGCAGCTGACTCCCTATCACAAGCAGGTGAGATGCTATCACGAGCGTGTGGAGTGCGTATATGAGTATCTGCATACACACTGTGAGATCGATACTGTATTCAGCTATCAAGAATCTGGCATTCAGGTCACCTATGATAGAGATAAGCTTATAAAAAAATGGCTAAGAGCTAAAGGTATTTCTTGGCATGAATACCCTCGAGATGGCATTATCAGAAGTATAAATAATAGGAATGGCTGGGACAAGGCATGGCGCCACACCATGGCGCAGCCCGTCACCCAAAACCAGTTTCAGGCGCAGGAGCCTATTGAGCTCGAAGAGAAATACGCCCTGCCGGAAGAGATGGTCTCAGGCTGGCAAGACTATCCCTCAGATATGATCAAGCCAGGTGAGCACCGAGCCTGGCAGTACCTCCAATCATTCATGGTGGAGCGTGGTAAAAACTACCAGCGATCCATGTCCAAGCCAATGCAGAGCCGCAAAAGCTGCTCCAGAATATCACCCTACTTAGCATGGGGCAACATCAGTATTAAGCAGGCCTTTCAGTTTGTCAAACATCATCCTAACTTTAGTACAGCTAAGAGAGCCTACACAGCCTTTCTCACAAGACTAAAATGGCACTGCCACTTCATCCAAAAATTCGAGGTGGAGTGCCGATATGAGACAGGCTGTATTAATCGTGCTTTTGAGCTACTTCCACATGTACGTAATGAAAGTTACATCACGGCCTGGGAGACAGGTATGACGGGATTTCCTATGATAGATGCTAACATGCGCTGCGTGATACAGACAGGTTGGATCAACTTTCGCATGCGCGCGATGCTCGTATCATTTCTGTGTCATCATTTAGATCAAGATTGGCGCTCAGGAATATATCACTTAGCCAGACAGTTTTTAGATTATGAGCCAGGTATACACTATCCTCAATTTCAGATGCAGGCAGGCACCACTGGCGTTAATACCATCAGAATGTATAATCCAGTGAAGCAATCACAAGACCACGATCCTGAAGGTGAATTTATTAAGACCTGGGTGCCAGAACTCAGAAATGTGCCTACTCATGCCATTCACGAGCCTTGGAAGATGACTCAGATGGAACAGACATTTTGTGGAGTGACTATCGGTACGGACTATCCTAATCCAATCATTGACCTGTCTAGCAGTGCCGCTATCGCCAGGGATAAGATTTGGAATCACCGCAAACATGCCCTCAGTCGCCAGGAACAAGTGCGCATCCTAAAGACCCATACAAATAGGAGGAAGGTAACGGATTAGGTGAGCTTTAGTTATATCGCTGGATAGCTTTATAATTAATCAGAGGTACAAATACATATTATGATAGCCAGGAAAAGATGCAGATGACATTTCTTAAACGACCCTTACTGGCTATTTTCAAGTAGATCATGACAATTATCTGAATTTGTCTACTGTTAATATAGGGGTAAGGCCTACAAAATCACTCATATATACGTTAAGCTTAGCCATACTGTCATGATGATCAGGCTGTGTAACAAAATGCCCTTTGTCCATGTTATCCATAAGGAGTACATGTATCCTGTAGTATCTGGGTCAACTCGTTAGCTTAAACTCAGCTGGTCATTACTGTATTACAGCACTGGGAATTGTTAATTACTGCAATTATATAATCTTTAACGAAAGTGTAAGCTTGTAGGGTGATAACTCAAGAGAATTATTTACGTAAATTGAATTAAACTAAGAGATAGTGAAGTTATTTTGGACAATGCTACTGATCAGTATAAGCGCAGCTGTATCAGCTCAGGTGAAGGTGAATCAGCACAAACCAGCTCATGGTGATTATCATGGCAGTAGCATTACGCTACCAAGATTAGGACCATCTGTACAACAGCGCAGCAATAATGAAAAGATAGATGTCTATCAATATGCAGAGCCGAGAGCTGTAGATATCCACCTACAAAATGCTGGCGAGTGGAAAGTGAAAAATGATAGCTGGACCTGGACTGTTGATGTGGCATCACCAGGAGCTGAATCGATTAATTTGGGATTCACAGAGTACGAGATGCCTGAGGGGGCCTCTCTCAAAATTACCTCGCACCAGACAGGACGCAGCATCGGACCCTTTACCATAAGTGATAATAAAGACCATGGTGAACTGTGGACCCCTATCATGAGAGGTGATAAGATGACTATCGAATTAAGCGTGCCGGCTGCTGTAAAGCCACAGACAAAGCTTAAACTAAGTTCTATCAACCATGGATTTATCGATGTTGTCACCCGCTCTTTATCTGGAGAATGTAATATAGATACGAGATGCGGTAGCGAAGATGGTTTTTCTCTTATTGATCGCTTTCGTGATCAGATACAGTCCGTCGCAGCCGTCTCTACCCGCGGTGGCATATTCTGTACTGGTTTCTTAGTTAACAATGCACAGAATGATTCAAAGCCATACTTCATCTTAGCAGCGCACTGTGGAATAACAGCTGATAATGCGTCATCTTTAGTCACCTATTGGAATTATGAAAATAGTAATTGCCGACCGATTAACACCGCCGTTAATGGAAGTAATGGTGATGGATTATTAGATCAGTTTCATACCGGAGCCACTATGGTCGCGACGGCTGTGAATGGCAGCTTAGATCCTGAATCCGTTGATTTCGCATTATTGCTGTTAGATGACCCCGTGGATCCAGATTTTCGTCCCTTTTACGCGGGCTGGGATATCAGGCCCATTTTACCTGATTCCAGCTTCGTAGTACATCATTCGAATGGGGAAGAAAAGCGAATCAGCTTTGACTACGACTTCCCGCAGTATTCAATTTTTGAAGGCGACACCGTATTTATCAGAGTCAATGATTGGGATTTAGGTACGACAGAAGGTGGTTCTTCAGGCGCCCCTCAGTTCAATATGCAAGGTAAAGCTATCGGCTTTGTCAGTGGAGGCCAAGCTGCTTGTGGAAACGATAAATGGGATGAGTTTGGATCACTACGCCGTAGCTTCCAAGGTGAAGGTACTGCGGAGACCAGTCTAGTGGACTGGTTAGACCCAGCAGGTACTGGCCAGCAGGTAATTAATGGCATCAATGGCTCTTTCGTATTAGCACTTTCTCAGTTTAGCTTTGATGTCTGTGGAGGCAATCAGAACAGCATCACCTTAGATATAGACGTCGACCAGAATTTTCAGGATCAGGTCACCCTGAGCGCGCCTAATCTTCCAGTGGGAGTCAGTGCTGACTTTAATCAAAATCCAATCAAGTCAGGCGGAAACACGTCAATGACCCTGTCAGGATTAAACCAGCTATCCTCAGGTAATTACCTTATCAGCATATCTGCTACGGATGGGAATAATCTGAATGCGAATGATATTTTAATCAATATAGATGCCCAATCGCCTAATCAAATTGTGATGGAGCAACCCATAGATATAAGCCGGCCAGTGAGCCCTGTGGCTACCTTCAGCTGGTCAGATACGCAGTCCTCAACTTATGATTTTGAGATTTCAACTGATCTCTCATTTGCTGATCCTATCGTGGCCAGAGCTGACATCACAGAAAATCAAATCGCAACAAGCGTCCTTGAGCAGAATGCAGAATACTTTTGGCGAGTGAGAGGGAAGAATCTCTGTCAGTCAGGACCTTGGACCGCCCCTGTGCTGTTCAGGACTTCTGGCTTAGGCTGTATAGGGGATACCCGGTCGGATCTTAATTTGATGATCACGGAAGACAGATTGGATACGACCATTTCCGTCATGACTATAGAGCAAGACTTCATCGTAGGAGATGTCACTATACCTATCATTGTAGGAGAACATACTTGGTCGGGTGATCTCTCATTTACCTTGATTAGCCCCAGTGGCACTCAGGTTTCGCTGGCAAATTCTAACTGCTCTAGCGATCGATTTCAGAATTTTGCCATCGGCTTTAGCGATAACGGATTTTCGAAAGACAATATACCATGTCCCTTCACTGATGGGATGCTTTATCAGCCAGAAAACCCTCTATCTGCTTTCAATGGAGAGTCAGCTTCAGGTGAGTGGCAGCTCATGATTATAGACCAGTTCTTTTTAGACACTGGTGTATTCAATGAGTGGTCATTACAAATATGCGGAGCGGAGGAGAATAATCTTTTTTCCGAATTAGCATCCAGCTCGCTGAACCTGTGTAATCAAGGTGAATCAATCAGCAATGAAATCACCGTCAGCTCAGCATTTAAGGGGACTGTAGACCTATCTATTTTGAGTAATGTTGCAGGACTCAGTTTTGATTTATCACCCTCTCAGCTGATGCCAGGAGAAACCAGTACGTTGACAGTTTCAGGAGATTTCGCGAGCGTCAGTTCCACCACATCCATAGTGGTACAAGCTACTGACGGAGAACTTTCTAACTCAACTAATCTTATCTTGACACTAGATGATGCACCCGCCCCATTTGATCTAATCAGTCCGTTTAATGAATCTGAAAAGATCAGTGGTGTTGTCGACTTCACCTGGGAGGCAGCTGACAATGCACAGTCATATGTACTTCAGATCAGCGAAGATCCATTATTCACCGTCATCGACTATGACATACCTGAGACTATGACCACCAGCAGTTTCGACCTCAACCAGCTGCAGTTCGGCGTTCAATATTACTGGAGAGTTAATTCCATCGGTATCGATTGTAATCGAATATCAGATGTTTACGAATTTAATGTGGATCTTCCTAATGCCACCTATGAGATAGAAGGAGTTGGCTTTGAAGTATACCCAAATCCAGTGCAGGATGATGTAGACATAATCTTTGATCAGGCGTTGATAGAATCCACATCTTTACAATTATTCGACATCAGCGGTGCTGTCATCCACCGTGAACTCCTCCAGCAGGGCGCCAGTCGCCATGCACTTTCATTAAGTGACCTGACAGCTGGTTTATATTACTTGAGAATTGCAAGGCAGGATGAAACTGCCATCGTTAAGCTTGTGAAGCAGTAGATACAATATACAGTCACAGAGATGAGCTATCACCTTAGGTTTTAAATCATATTTAGCTCAATGCACATCTAATGAATATAGATATACATATTTGACAAGGAATAATAATATGCTTGTAAATCTAATAGCGCTGAACGTATGATTAGTATGTGATGGCTAACATGTCGACGTAGATGAAAAAGCTTACGACAGGGGGAGGCAAGCCATATACGAGTTCCAGTCTCAGGAATGTCTTCAAGAGTGCGTTGAGCAATGCAGGACTGGACTCCAGACATAAGCTGCATCATCTGCGTCACAGCTTTGCGACCCATCTTATGGAGCGTGGCACTCAGCAGCGCTTAACTCAGAAACACTGGAAGTTCAAAGACGACAGAGATATATACGCAAATAAGATAGGGCAGCGTGACTCAGGTGAAAGCCCATTAGATAATTTAGACTTAGATGATGAGAAAAACGGACAGATTTGAATGAAACTGGGGGGATATAA
>Ga0209185_1001914_pt1 | contig 16097 bp, 9 predicted proteins | sample SidtaG_2_FD_187425 | JGI IMG/M metagenome (GOLD analysis project Ga0209185, IMG submission 187425) | Marine algal microbial communities from Sidmouth, United Kingdom - Sidmouth_Asex2 metaG (SPAdes) (version 2) | ecosystem: Host-associated > Algae > Red algae > Unclassified | place: Sidmouth... | reverse complement strand
TGATAATCTTTCGTTTTTCTTTGATCAAGATTTCAAAGATGATAAAGTTAATGGCTTCAAAGTAATAGGCTATAGTTCAGATATTAATTCTGAGGAATCAGTTGTTGTTTCAATAGGTGACAATAAGATCAGAAGAAAAGTGGTGAGAAGTGTATTACATGATTTTACTAAGGTCACACATATGAGCACACTAATAAATGAACATTGTGAAATTGGTGAAGGAACCCAGATAATGCATGGCGCCATTGTTCAAATAGGATCCCAAATTGGTCCACATGTTATAATCAATACTTCTGCTTCCATTGATCATGATTGTAAAATTGGTGATTTTGTACATATTGCTCCAAATTGTACTCTTTGTGGAAACGTAGAAATTGGAGAAGGAACTATGATAGGAGCAGGAACAACTATTATCCCTGGTATTAAAATTGGAAAGTGGAGTATTATTGGGGCAGGATCTGTAGTAGTTAATAATATTCCTGATAATGTTATTGTATTTGGTAATCCAGCAAAAATTATAAGAGAAATTGAGTAATCCAAGAATCTACTTATCGAAACCCCACATGGGAGGCCACGAGCAGAGCTTCGTCAATGAAGCTTTTGAAACAAACTGGATAGCCCCACTTGGACCTAATGTCAATGGATTAGAAGAAGATATTCAAAAGTATAATAATATTGACCATTGCGCAGTGCTTACAACAGGCACGGCTGCAATTCACTTAGCATTAGTGCTATTAGGTGTAGAGCAAGATGATGAAGTGCTATGCTCTACATTCACATTCTCCGCAACAGTTAATGCTATACGATACCAATACGCAAAACCCGTATTCATAGATTCCGAAAAGGAAACATGGAATATGTGTCCTGTAGAATTGAGAAAGGCTATAGAAGATAGAATAGCTAATGGCATGAAGCCAAAGGTTTGCTTGTTAGTACATCTTTACGGAATGCCTTCAAAAATGGATGAGCTATTATCAGTATGCAAAGAATTTGATATACCTGTTATAGAAGATTCTGCTGAGGCATTAGGTGCCAGTTACAAGGGACAAAAGATGGGCACATTTGGTGAGCTAGGCATCTACTCATTTAATGGAAACAAAATTATAACTACTTCGGGTGGAGGAGCTTTAGTCTCTAATAATGAAAGTCATATCAAGGAGGCTCGACATTTATCTACGCAAGCTCGTGATCCTGCGCCTCACTACCAGCATTCTAAAGTGGGATATAATTATCGTATGAGTAATATAGTCGCTGGTATAGGAAGAGGACAGATGATGGTACTGGATCAGTGGGTAGAGAAACGAAGAGCCATGAATACTTGGTATAGAGAGATTTTGAAGGATTATTATTACATAAGTTTTCTAACAGAGCCTAATGTTGATTACTTCTCTAATCATTGGTTGACGTGTATTGTCGTAGAAGATAACCCGAAGGGTATCACAAGAGAGACTATAAGATTAGGTCTTGAGCAAGATAATATAGAAGCAAGACCGTTATGGAAACCTATGCATCAGCAGCCTATTTTTGAATCATATCCATCGTTTATCAATGGTGTAAGTGATGAGCTATTTGAGAAAGGCTTATGTCTGCCGAGTGGTTCTAATTTGTCTGAGAGCGATAAAGTGAGAATAAAAAGTACTTTGATTAAAATATTTGATTAAAACATATGATTTTTATCAAATAATCTAAACTTCCGATCTCTTTAACTCTCCCTAAATAATATTAACTTTAGGCCATCATTATAAATACTTTTTATTGGCCAAAATGTTAAGAAAACGCTACACAGCGCCTGGTTTTATCACCCGTTTGGGTGTCCTTATTGTTGACATTGTCTTGTCAGCGCTCTCCTTTGTTATGGCCTATTTTCTGCTACACAGCGTCGGTGTCACGGGCCTTTTCCCCTTATTAAGCTTTTCTTTTTTAATAGTAATAGCTGTAAGAGTTTTCAGTTTCTTATGGTTTAGGACCTATGCTGTTCTCATAAGATATACGGGGATCAGTGACTTAATATCGGTATTGAGTGTTGTTGCTGGGGGAAGTTTTCTATTGATGGGATTATCCATCGTATTAAAGATTTTTGGTGTTAATATTCCACTGGCTTTATTAGCCATTGATTTCTTCTTGTTATCGTTCTTTATGGCGGCCTTTAGGATTGCAATGCCAGGGTTCTACAGTCTCTTGTTTGAAAAGCAAGGAGATAAGATCAATGTTTTGTTGATAGGTGCTGGTCAGTTGGCTGCGATTACACGTAAAGTCATTCAGGAAGATAAATCTTCAAATTTTAATATAGTCGCTTGTATAGACGATAATCCTGATATTACTAATAAGTCCATCGACGGAATAAAAATCTATAAACCTGAAGATATATCAGAAGTCATCGAAGAGGAGGAAATCCAAAAAGCCATTTTTGCGATCCAAAATATTAATAATAAACGCAAGAATGAGATTGTAGATATTTGTCTCAATCAAGATGTGAAGGTTCTACAAGTGCCTATACAATCCAATTGGACAGACGAGGACTTTAAGATGGATCAGCTTAAAGAAATTGAGTTTGAAGATCTTCTTGAGAGAAATGCAATAGAGTTAAGTACAGATAATATTAGTAGTTATGTCAAAGATAAAATAGTACTTGTAACTGGTGGTGCTGGATCTATCGGAAGCGAATTAGTAAGACAGCTCATTCCTTTTAATCCCAAGCAAATAGTTATTGTAGATCAAGCTGAGACACCATTAGTAAACGTTGGTTTAGAGATCAAAGAAGAGTACAGCTATAATAATGCTGTTCCTGTCATTGCAGATATTGTTGACTTCAGTAGAATGGATTATATTTTTGGAAAGTATAAGCCAGAAATTGTCATACATGCTGCAGCATATAAGCACGTGCCTATTATGGAGTCGTTTCCGCGAGAGGCGATAAGTGTAAATATACTAGGTACTAAGAATATTTCCGAGTTAGCAGGCATCCACAATGTAAAGAAATTTGTGATGGTCTCTACTGATAAGGCTGTCAGACCCACTAATGTGATGGGTGCTTCTAAGCGGATAGCGGAGATGTTCGTTCAGTCACTAAATGCACATAATGATACTCAGTACATTACTACACGGTTTGGTAATGTGTTGGGATCTAATGGCTCGGTCATTCCTCGATTTAGAAAGCAAATTAAGAAGGGTGGACCGATCACTGTAACACACCCAGACATCACTCGGTATTTTATGACGATACCAGAGGCGGCACAATTGGTATTAGAAGCAGGTTCTATGGGAGAGGGTGGTGAGATATATCTTTTCGATATGGGTCAGCCAGTCAAGATTTTGGATGTAGCAGAGAAGTTGATTAAGCTTTCTGGTCTACAGCCTTATGAGGATATAGATATCAAATTTACTGGACTAAGACCTGGAGAGAAGTTATATGAAGAGTTGTTGAATGATACTGAATTGAGTAAAGCCACTCATCATCCAAAAATCACGATTGCAAATATCGAGAAAAGTAATTTCGATATCATTTCTAAAAGTATAGTTGAATTATTGACGGAGTTAGATAGGGTAGATAATAATCATCACATAGTTTTCTTGATGAAGCAAATTGTACCTGATTATAAAAGCAAGAATTCTGAGTTTGAAAAAATCGACGCAGCTAAGAAGCCATCAATAAAAGTTTCCTAATTACTGGACTGCATGTTTGATAATAATTATAGTAAGTTTTTTCTTCTTCCAATTTTGGGGCTGACCTTGTGCTCGCTATTATTATTGTTGCCATTCAATAATTTACAGTTTATAATATTCGCGGCTTTCCCATTGTTGCTTATTGGAGGTGGTTTGATGGCCAAGCGTAAAGTGTTAATTGAGATAAAGTTTATCGATCTCTTTTGGGTCGGATTTATTGTTTTTGGTTTTCTGTCATTTTTCTGGGCAACTAATCCTGCATTAGTGTGGTATAGAGGTTTTTGTTTTATCGGACTGTTATTTATAAGTTTGATATTTAGAGATTTGATAAAATATCCATTGATAAGGAAGTTTTTTCCTGTCTTGATGTCGGCACTTTTCTTGATTATTTTCGTTCAGCATTTGATGGCAGTTCATTTTGAACTTTCTTTTTTAGATTCTTCTTGGAATAGCTTTTTGAGTAGAAATAGTAATGTTACTACATGCTATTTGGTGTCCTTGTTTCCCTTCTTATTGTTTAGACAATCTAAAAATAAATTTTATCGATTTGTAAAAATATTGAGTGCAATTCTCATATTAAATATACTCTTTTTAGCCAATGTTAAAGTAGTCATATTAAGTTTTCTGTTAATCATGCTTTACTACTTTTGGAGTAATCAGCGTAAGCTATTGTTTGTTCTTTTTGCAATGGCTGTATTCGGACTTATTATTGTAAATGGATTCTTTAGTTACGATGAGTTAATGGCCAAGTATTTCTCAAATATTTATAAGCCCGATGATTTTTCAAGATTGAGCTTAGTCGAATTATCTAAGGAACTAATTCTAAAAAATCCTATCATAGGAGCGGGACAAGGTAATTGGATCACAGAGGTATACAATACGAATATCAGTGAGGTATCTTCGCTTAATAATAGTGATAACTTCAACAGACTGCATAGTCATAATATCTATCTTAAGATAGCTGGCGAGTTAGGTCTTGTAGGCTTAATCCTGTTTATTGCACCTTTTGTGATTACGCTCTATAGGGGAATAAAACGTGTAGCTACTTTTGATTATCTAGATAAAGCTTCATTTGCGACTGTTGTAAGTTACCTTATGATATCTGCTTATTATGGAGGCATTAATTTGTATGAATATAACTTTAGTGGGGTAGAAGTATTAGCATTCATTTGTGTAGGAATACTGTCACGGAGATTGTTTGATAAGAGGGTGGCTGTTAATTATTTCTATCTATTACCAGTAGTATTACTGACAATATTTTGGTTTGCTTATAGTGCATTGAGCTGGCATAGTATACATACAGTCCTGCATCATAAGAAAGATGTCAATGCTATAGATAAGGCTAAGAGTCTTGAAGATTGCTATAATCCTGTTTTCTTAAATACCTATGGATTTAATAGTTCTCTGGATCAGGCACTTGCGGAGCAGTATGCAGATGCTGGTGATAAAGACAAGGCAATATTACATTATGAGAAAATGTATAAGCTCTCTCCCTCTAATTGTGATGGCTTATTGTCTTATAGTCAATTTTTACTCAGAGAAAAATTGGATGTTGTAAAAGCAAAGAAGTTGTTAAAAGAAATTGTAGCAATTCAGAATACACATGCTGAAACCAATCAGCTGCTTGAGAATTTAGAAAATTTAAATTAATCCCATCAAAAAGGTATTCTTAATATCTGGTATGCATCGTTCAGGTACTTCAGCATTAGCAGGTATGCTGGATGAGTTAGGAGTATATGGTGGCAAAGATATGATGGATGCTTCGTATGATAACCCTAAGGGGTTCTTTGAGAATGCGCCTATTGTTGAGTTTAATAAGTCGCTTTTATTAAAAAATAATACATCGTGGTTTTCAGTTGAGCAAAGTGTTATTATATGGGATTCAACAGATACTGATAAGGTCATAAAGATAGTTGCATCCCAGTATGAATCTCACAGCCCGATTTATATTAAAGATCCACGTTGTTCTTTGTTGTTGGATTTTTGGACGAAGGTACTTGAGGGATTAGGGTATGAAATATGCCATATTTTTTGTGGAAGAAAACCTGAGCGTATAATTGATTCTTTAGCAAAGAGAAATAATTTCTCTCGCCAGAAGTCTATAGCACTAACCCAAAAGTATTGGACTTCTGCTTTTTCACAACTCATAGAAAAACGATTTTTTCCCATAAGTTATGAGAGCCTTGTGTCAGATCCTGAGTCTGTTATTGCTAATATAGAATCATATTTTTCTATCGAATTAGCTAAGGGGATTGTTAAGACTCAATCTATAAACAGCACACAAGGAGCCCATGTCTCTGGCGATAAGGAGGTTGTTAGTACTGAGTATCTTAATAGGATTTATGATTCTCTTTTTAGAAATCCTGACAATATAAATAGAGAGTATGAAGTAAAAAATCTTATCTCCAATCCTCCTAATATCGATATTGAAAAGATTAGAAAACTGGAATTATCTGAGCCTAATTTCTGCAAAGTATTTTTTGATATTGGTAATGGTTATAATGAAGCTGATAGCTTAATTTGTACTCATAATGGAAAGGCTTTGTCTATTGATGAGGAATTTAGATTTAAGAATGTACGTTCTATTCGTATTGTCCCTATCGGTAGAAATTGTAATTTGATAATTGCTTCATTAAAATTATTAAATTCTAATGAAAGCGTTGGCTATAGTTTGAAAACAAATAGTTCTGATAGCATTTCTGATCAATTGGTATTTGGTGAAAGACCGATACTAAATTTGCAATTAGAAAAGCAATTTGATATTGATAATTTACGATTAGATATTAAATTCTTAGATGAGATAGATGTACCATGCAAACCTAAATTATTAACACCTGTAAATAGTAGAGCCAGCTTACTCTGGCAAAGTTTACTACTATTTATCACTAAGCCTATGGCGTTTCTGAGTCAACTCAATGCTCAAAATTTTAGAACCCTGAAGTCTGCTTTAAAAAGAGAGAATCCGCAAACTATATATCGCAATCTCAAGAAATTAATTCAAGGTGAAAAGCTTGTAGTGAGAGATAAGTCTGTATCATTATCGGAGATAGCTCATAACGAAAATGATAAGCCTAGCTCTATTCTATATGTAACCGGCGAGGTGCCACAATATGATAGATCGAGTGGTGCTCAGAGAGCAGAGAAAATACTTTCTATTCTTGCGGATATAGCGAATGTAATCGTTCTATATAATAAAGTACCAGAAACTAAATATCTTTCATACTATCAAAGTAAGGGCGTCAGATGTGTATCCATTAGTGAGCTTAGGCTTATTCAAAAAGATATTGCTTATAATTTGTCTACTATTATTTACAATAAGTATTATATCTATCATGATTTTAGAGAAGTTGCAGGTTTATTTCCTTATGCGAAGACAGTCATTGATGCAGAGGATGTTGCATGGCTAAGAGAATCTCGATCCATTAATTATACGGACCTTTCTCAGAGTGATGTAGAGAGAAACAAACGTAATGAAATAGCGGCTTATAATGCTGCTGATCATATATGGTGTGTAACAAGTAATGACAAGAAGGAATTAGAGACTATGGTCAACAGCACAGATATTAGTATTGTCTCTAATATTCATGATTTAGAATCTTCGGCGTATTCTGTAAAGAATAGTAAAGGAATTTTATTTTTCGCTAACTATAGTCATGAGCCAAATGTATCAGCACTTAAAGTGATCTTGTTAGATATTTTTCCATTTATTAGAAAGGAGTTCTCTTCTGCTATATTGTACGTAGCGGGATCTTCTATGGAACTTGTCGATGATCTAATTCCAGTAGATTCTCAGATAGAAAAATTATTTTATGTAGAGTCTGATAAAATCTCGGATTTGTATGACTCTGTAGATTTGGTTATAGCTCCTCTGTTATTTGGATCTGGAATAAAGGGAAAAATTACTGAAGCAATAAAGTATAGAGTACCAGTCATAACTAACGCAATAGGAAATGAGGGAATAGATCTGGTCAATGAAGTTAGTGGATTTATAACTGAAGACTTTCCTTCAATGGCTAACTATGCTATAGATATTTTTAATGGTAAATATGATATCGAATCCATTACAAAAGAAGCGGTCAAGCAGTTGCAACCTATTGTTGGTATAAATGAAAATATTGTTTCAATAATAAATAGCTTGTTTCCAAAAGTATCCATATGTATCGTGACATATAATAGAGTTGATCTGTTGCGTGCTTGTGTCGATAGCATTTATGCGAAAACGAGCTATGCTAATTACGATATTCTAATTTATTCTAATGGATGTAGCGATGGAACGGTAGAGTACCTGAAGTCATTAGAGTCGTCTAATGATAATGTCAAAGTCGTCTATTCTAATAAGAATGAGGTATTTGTAATACCCAATAATAAATTAATGCAAATGGCTGGCTCCAATGATGTTGTCTTGCTTAATAATGATGTCGTAGTTAAGCGTGATTGGTTAACTCATCTTTGCCATGCTGCACGATTCTATAATGAGGCTGGAGTCATAGGGAGTAGGGTGTTATATCCAGATGGACGTCTACAAGAATACGGTAGCGAGATATACGTAGATGGTACTGGACATAACATTGGTAAGGAAGATGATATAACTGAAGCGATGTATAACAAGGTTAAGACAGTACCATATGTATCTGGTTGTTGTATGTACATTAAGCGTTCTACAATATCTGAGATAGGAATGTTTGATGAAGACTATAGTCCTTGTTACTATGAGGATAGCGATTACTGTTACAGAGCATGGCAAAGTGGCAAGACAACTATAGTTACGCCTCTCAGTGAGCTTATACATCATGAAGGTGCATCGGCAGGTACAGATGAAACCAATGAAAGTGGATTTAAAAAATATCAAAGTATTAATAAAGAAAAATTCCTATTGAAACATAAAGATCATATTGCAGAAGTAAATTGGAAAGCACGTAAAAAACTACAATCTAAATGGTAACCCTAAGACGTATATATGGCGCCATACAGTAGTCTTGTGTTTTCACATATTCCCAAATGTGGTGGGACAAGTATGAGAGAGTTATTATATAACTCAGCTTCTAAGTCAGGAGTCAGTGACAAGAATATATATATCCCAGGTTACAATGGACTAAAGATTGATAGAAATCCAATACAACTCAATTCATTTCAACTCAAGGCATTCCACAAGTTAGAGATTAGAGTAGCGGGTATGCATGTACCGTATAATAGCCATAAAACTTATCCATCATTTGGAAATCATCCACTGTACTTTACTTTATTTAGAGAACCATTTAAGAGGTTTTTGTCACACTATTATTTCTTTTATTATCGACAAGGCGCTAATGGATGTAAGGGCACACATCTCTCTGACTTACCTAAGGAAAAAAGAACAAAGCTTATCTATAATCTTAGTAATCTATATGCATCTTATATAATGGGTAACGTTAAGTCAGGTCTGTATGATGATGTTAATTTACTCACTCAACTTAAGAGCTCACTGAGTAATTCTAATTATGTATATGGCTTGTTAAGTGATGTCGCAACTGCATTAGATAGCTTGTCAAGTCAGTTGCCATCATGGATTAGTATTATCGCTGATCTACCTAAGGTAAATGTACATAATTTTTCTTCCACCTATGAGAACGAAATAAGTGATGAACTCAGAGAAGAATTTACACGATATAATGAACTTGATCTGAGATTATACGATCATATTGTAGAGTCGCTTAGCATTTAGATTAGGATTACCTAATAGGGCATTTTGATAACAGAATTTTGTTTTATAGGAGCAGGTTAAATTGGCCTTAGCCATTATAGGTGAATCAGCTATTCATAGCGTTAAAAACAATGGCCGTGTCTGACAACCGTAGGGAGGAGTTGGCGCTTGTTTAGCTATTAATAGTTGATTTGGCGTTAAGGAATGGGTAAAGCCTTGACTTTTTTGTCTCGTTTTTGTGTCAAGACATGATTGAATGGTCACACCAAGGTGTGATCAGAGCAAGTAAACCTTGCTCTGGAAAGAAAGAACCCCGATATCAATCGGGGATGGGGAGAGCTCTCCGGCGAGGAAAATGCAAAGAAATGTCAACACTATTTAATTATAATAGGCACAAGAAGCAAAGTAACTATTTATAATAGCAATTTTGAACGTAATGTTACATATTACATTCGATTCCAAAAGATTAGTAAGAATAAAACCTATCATCATGTGTTTATTGATGCAACCTAAATGTTCTATACAGTAGGGATATTCATTTTCGAGCTGTCATACTTAAAATCAATTTATCAATCTGGGATTATATGTTCTTAATTCTTAATTACTTTAGATTATACTTTCTTTTCTTAACACGGAGATAATTTGTTCTAAAGCGATATCAATATCTAAGGTATAGTTGTTGTGTTTTTCAGTTAGGCTATTTCCACTCCTATCTTTTGTGTTCTCGATAACATCTGAGATTGCTTTCAAAGGTATTCTACTGGGAATATTTTGCCATTCTTTTTCTTTCATTCCTGGCAGTAAATCATCTTCTAAATTAGCGAAGTGTTCATTGGAATGTATGATTCCAGGTATGTCTTGTAGCCAACTGACCTTATGGTGCAGCGTTCCAGAATGACAAATGTAATAATCAGCTAATGCGGTACATGATATTACATCTTGTATCGGTTGCCCTATTAAACTTATGTTTGGAACACCGATAGCTTCTAAGTCTTGGATGATTATATTTTCATCAGCTATAATATGTTTGTAGTTGTCTTTTTCTCTACTTGATAGTTGGTATGGCTCAGAGTAGCCATCTATTATGTAGATAGCTGATAGACCTTCCTTTCCAATCTCAGTATTCAATCTGGCCATTAATTCTATCTGGTTAGTTAATACTCGATTGCCCGTCCTTACACTCACCCATATGCATATATCATATGCGGATATTTTCTCCCTTATACTTTTTAAGAATGATTTATTAGAATGTAGTTCTAAGTGATTATTTATTCTATGAATTGAAGATTGTGATATTTTAACCGTCTGATATGGGAGAATTAGCTCATTTGCAGATAGGCTTTTCTGATTTAACATTCGTCGACTGAGTTTTGTAAATTTACTCGCTTGTATCTCTGGAAATAGATCCTTTAGTTCTCCAAGTGGTGTGTCACAAAAATAGATATGATCGATATATTGGATCAACTTTTTATTGATGAGCTTATCTATGCCATTAATCTCATTAAGGATATGATGAGCGAGATGGTCATGGTATAGAACGATAGAAGTTTGATCTATTTTTTTGTTTTTGCTCGAGGACCTATAGATAGGTAATAGGCTGATCATCTCTTTTATATCAGTTAGAACCTCACGATTGATAATTACTTGTTTTCTTTTCGGAAAATATAGCCCTAACTTTTCGTACCAATAATCTCCTACAATCAGGTAAAATTTTTCTTTATCGTGATACTCATATAAAATACAATGATAGCTATCTATGTATGGAAGGAGTGATGCTATAGGCTGTAAGATTTTGTCAGAAAAAGGGCTCTTAATTCTGGCTGTCTTATCTTTTATCCATTGAGAGTGATATTGTGTAGCCTTTGTAATCCTTGCTATATCTCTTCTGCGTTTTATACTGGCGGATTCTTCATGCCCTTCATTGTCTAAGATGCAGCTTAAATCTAAGTCCCTATAATTATTGACATTGTCGACTTGTAGAATCTTTAGATTCTTTTGTTTCAATAATAGAAGCTTCTTTATGAATGACTTAATCAAGAGATAATTAGATTAGAGGGCTAAAGTAGTAATTTACAGGTATCAAAAATAAATTAATGTTATTCCTTCTTATTTATTATTTCTTGGTGATTAGTGTCCTCTTTATAATAGGTTATAGCGTAATGAACTTCATAGGAATTGATAGTTCTAAAAATAAATATATTATTGAAACTTCTGTATTGATTGGCCTTTCGAGTCTAACCTTGTTATCCTCAGTACTATCTATTTTCTTACCTATAAATTCTTTTGCTCTTATAGGGATTGTCATATTTTCTTTAATAATTAGTAAGAGTATACCATTTGGCAATATTATTAATGTGTATACTCAGTCGAAAGTCAGGATAAGTTATGTAGTACTTTTTTCGATTCTAATATTATTAATATCTAGCCAAATGATAAGTATTGCTGATACAGGAATACATCATGCACAAACCATACAGTGGATTAGGAAATTTGGTCTTGTTCCAGGATTGGCAAACCTTCAACCTCAAATAGGGTTTAATAGCGCCTTTTTTCTAGCTCAGGCGGTATTTGTAATCGATATAAAAGATTTTATGCAAGGTTATGATCTTCTTGTATATCCTTTGAACGGAGTTTTGCTTCTACTTCTATTATCACGACTGCTTCTAACATCGTTCGATGTGCATGCAGAATGGATATTGCGGATATTTTGTATTTCCGTATTTAGTTTATGCCTTTTGTTATTGCCAAGGTGGGCTAATTCTGCTTCTCCAGATATGGCGATTGCAATTATTTCAATTTTTCTATTCTACTTTCTTCTACAAAGGACAGCCCAAGACTATAGAATTCCTATCATAATTATTGTATGTGTCTTGACATACAAGTTGTCAGCTGCGATGTTAGGTTTACTTCTCCTTTACTATTTGTACATTTCTAATTCTAAACAAAAGTTTATTTTGTTTGGATTGGTGACTTTATGTTTATTTTTCTTACCATATTTCTATAGGAATTATATTCTTTCGGGGTATTTGGTTTTTCCGCTTTATCAAATAGATCTTTTTAATCCTGATTGGAAATATCCTCTTGAAGCCGCTAGGTTTGAGTACTCAGTAGTTAAGTCTTGGGCACGAATAAGTAGTATAAATCCTTATAAGATGTTAGAAATGCCAATGGTAGAATGGGTGCCAGTTTGGTTTAAAGGAAAAGATCTAATTGAAAAATTCTTGCTTTTTTCGACTATAATGTTGTTGCCTTTATTTACAAAAGCCATTATCAGAAAGAATTTTAAGATGGTATTTATTTCTATTTCTATTTTATTTAATTTTTTATTTTGGTTTTGGGGTGCTCCAGACCCAAGATTTGCTTTTGGAATTTTCTTTGTAAATATAGGTTTGTTCTTAACTAGTTTTTCTACATTAATATCAATAAAACTAAAGGGTATAGTCATTATTTTTATGTTGATCGTAGCTTTTACGAGCTCTATATTTTATAATCGTGGCCAAATTATAAAAAGTTATAAGCGTCCAAAGACCTTTCTAATTCCTGATAGTTTTATGGATAAAGAATACATAAATTCAAAAACTAATTTTGATTTGAAAATTTCAAGAATGAATTTGAAATTGCCATGCAATAATACTGATTTGCCTTGCTCAAGTAGAACTAGCACTGGTTTTGATAATATATATTTGAGAGATAGTTTATTAAGTAATGGGTTCAAGGTTGTTACAAAATGAAATCTGCTATCATAGTTAAATATATCTCTATATGGCTCAGATTATTTTATTTATAGAAAGTACTCTGACATGAATAAGTTAATACTGATCCTAATTGCTGTAATGTTGTTATTCACGATCGCAAGATATATTAACTTAGGTAGTGACATCACCTCATTCATAGTAGCGGGTGATCGTTCTGTAGATCAAGAAGTACATCCTTATCCGCTTAAGGTCGCCAAGAATTCGCAAGGTTATGATGGTCAAAAGTTCTATCACTTGGCGCTTAATCCTTTTGACACTAAAGCGGATGAATTTGGGATAAGAACAAACTTACCTTATCGTAAGCAAAGAATATTATATCCATTAACAGCTCACTTATTAGCGATGACTAATCATACGCTCGTGCCATATGCTATGGTCGCTGTTAATTTGTTGTCTTTCTTTTTCTTTCTTTTAGTAGCCAATAGATTTATACGATCCCTTAATGCCTCTGTTAATTCCTTGTTCTTATTTGCTGTCTTGCCTGCTTTGTACATAGCCTTGGCAAGAGACTTGGCGGAGGTGATGGCTTTGATGTTTTTGATGTTATCATTATTGGCAGTCCATCGAAAAAATATATGGTTATATGCCGTGGCAGCCAGTTGTGCTATATTGACTCGGGAAGAATCTATTTTGGTTGTCTTTCCTGCGAGTATATATATGGTGCTTGTTTTATTTCAAAAAGAAGGGGGACTTAAATCTAAATTTGGGTATTATGTGTTGGCTATAGTACCTCTTATCGTATTTGTAACTTGGAAGTCATTTATATATTTCAATTATGGATCTTATGACAACATTCTTGTACGTTTTCCATTCTCAGGAATGATATCTGGCATTCGCGAAAATTTCGAAATCAATTTCTCATCTGATCGTAGATCCTTGGTCAATAGGTTGTTTCCATTTTATTGTTTATACATATTGCTGTGGTATAGCGTAACTGCAGTCTATGCCAGCCGATTCATTAAATTTGCAGAAATTTCGTTTAGATCAGTGTTGTCATATGCATGGCTGATATGGTCGATTTTCTTAAGCTTTCTACCTAATATAGTCTATAACGAAGAGCTGAGTTTTGCAAGAGTGTTATCTGTATATGGTTTGTTGTCAGTTATTTTGATCGTGATTCATTCTAAACCTCCAAAGCTGTATTATTTCTTTTCTGGCTCTATGATTTCACTCGTAATGATAAGACTTATCTTATTTCCTTAACGTCATGTCCTTAGAACGTAAATTAAAATATCGAAAAGATATAGATGGCCTGCGGGCGGTATCGGTTATTGCTGTCATTTTATTTCACATGGGATTATGTAAGTATGGCTACTTAGGGGTAGATGTGTTTTTTGTGATAAGTGGTTTTTTGATTACATCATTGTTGTATATCGATCTGCATAATGGATCTGTCTCTATTTGGGATTTTTATATGCGACGTATTAGGCGTATACTGCCATTGGTGTTGGTAGTCAGTTTGGTCGCATTGATTATAGGGATTATATTCATGTTGCCGTATGACTTAGACAAGTTATGTCAGTCTATTATTGCAACTAATTTATTTGGTAATAACTTATTAGAGTATGTGTCTTCTGGAGATTATTGGTCGATACGTAATGAGTATAAGCCGCTCATGCATACATGGAGTCTTGGGATAGAAGAGCAATTTTACTTAGCCTATCCATTTCTCTTTGTAGTTGCTATGAGATTGGATTATGTATCCAAGAATCTGCTGTCGATCATATCTGTTATTGCAATAGCCTCGTTTGCATTATTTGTTTGGTCTGATAGTACTCAGGCTGTATTCTATTTACTACCATTTAGGTTTTTTGAGATAGCCATAGGTGGTATTGTCGCCATTACGATGATGAAGTATAGGTTCTCTTCTCGAAGTATAGCTTTATTAACGGCTGCTATTTTATTGACTATCTCTATATCTATACTGTATTTAGAGATAGAGAAATTCCTTGTTGTGGTGGTTGTCGCCATGGTTGCACTTCATTTATTTTTATACAAACACTTCGGTTCCGTTAGTCGTCTCTTATTAGAAAATTCTGTCGTTGTAGCGATAGGGAAGTGGAGTTTTAGCTTGTATATGTGGCATCAGCTACTATTGGCTTATTTTCGATATACTGTAAGTAATGAGATAAGTGGCTTTGTCCCTGTGCTATTGTTGCTTGTGTTTTTTGGTATTTCATATCTGTCTTATAGATTTATAGAGCAACCATTTCGTAAGCGAAACTCATGGAGTGACAAGAAAGTTCTGTTTGTTTTAGCTGGTTTGTTTCTGGTTACAACAGTGCCTTCTACTATGATCTATATGAAAGGAGGCGTCGTTAAGTCATTTCCGGAGTTGGATATTAGTTATGGAGATTCTTATCGTAATATGCACTTGGACTATAATACACAGCACCTGTCTCTCGATAAGCCTTTCAGTAATTCTGATAAGAAGAAAGTACTTGTGATAGGAAATAGTTTTGCCAGAGATTGGATCAATGTGTTATTCGAAAGTGGATATAAAAACGCTATTGAGATTTCTTACTTACCAACATTAAATGATAAAGCGATCGACCGATTAGCCGGCGCAGATGTCGTTTTTTCTTTTGGTATTAGTAAGGCTGAGATGATGAGTAGGATAGAGGGAGCTGATATTCACATATCAAAATTTTGGAGTATCGGAGTCAAGAACTATGGTGAGAATAATGGAATCATATACGCCAAAAGAAATACGCCTGATTATTGTACCCAAACAATTAAACCTAATAATGGCGCTATCAATAGAAGTCAGTTATTGAAAGAATCATGGGGAGATAGATACATAGACCTCATGGGATTAAGTATGGATGAACAAGGTGAGGTATCCGTTTTTGATAGTCAGTGCCGATTTATCGGGACTGTAGAAAACTTTGTGTTTAACAAATTGCATCTGCAGTTTTCCACTTTCAATGCTTTCAATTTTTCCCTCAAAGAAAATTGGAAGTGTTGCAATGTGGTAAACTATACGAAGTGACTATCTA
>Ga0209185_1001912_pt1 | contig 16103 bp, 12 predicted proteins | sample SidtaG_2_FD_187425 | JGI IMG/M metagenome (GOLD analysis project Ga0209185, IMG submission 187425) | Marine algal microbial communities from Sidmouth, United Kingdom - Sidmouth_Asex2 metaG (SPAdes) (version 2) | ecosystem: Host-associated > Algae > Red algae > Unclassified | place: Sidmouth... | reverse complement strand
ACGAGTAGGAGGTAGATACAAAAACGTCCCCTTCGCCCCAAATCGCCCCTTCACAAAAAACGTCCCCTTGTCCCTTGTCACACGTCTCTTCGTACCCTTATAAAAAAAAAACGCCCCCTCGTCCCTTGTCACACGTCCCTTTAAAAAATAAACAATGAAATTTATATCAGAAGATTTAAGTCAATACGCTCAAGACCATACCACAAAAGAGAGCGATTTACTCAATAAAATCAATAGAGAGACTTATATGCAAGTTTTGTATCCTGTTATGTTAAGCGGGCAACTTCAAGGACAGTTTTTGAAGATGATAAGTCATATAAAACGACCAAAATATATTTTAGAGATTGGAACTTTCACAGGATATGCAACTTTATGTCTTGCAGAGGGTCTACAAAAAGACGGTAAATTATATACCATTGACATTAATGAAGAATTAGAATCTCGTGTAAAGGGATATTTTAAAGAATCAGGACATGGAGACCACATAGAATTGATGATTGGAGACGCATTAACCCTACTTCCTACATTGGATGTCGTCTTTGATTTAGTCTTTTTGGATGCCGATAAAATTAATTACTTAAAATATTATAATCTAATTTTTGATAAAATTGCCTTAAATGGCATCATATTGGCAGATAACGTATTGTGGAGTGGTAAAGTCGTCGATAAAAAAGCGGAAGATGAAGATACACAGGCACTAATACATTTTAATAAAACGATACAAGAAGATCCTCGTGTTGAAAATGTTTTGCTACCTGTGAGAGATGGAATAATGATGGTGCGTAAAATATCAGACTAAAGACACATAATTTGTCCATTAGAATGAAACGCTTGTGCGATATTACCGTAAATTCTCAATAGTCAAGGAATGTTAGGAAATTTTTTTATCGTTCCTAAATAAACTAATCGTAATAAGATGAAACACAGGGGTTACCTCAATCAATTGGATAAATTTAGTCAGTACCTAAGCAAATTCTGCCTCATAATGGTCATAAGCCTATTGTGTATGGGTATGCAATATGAACCTGCTGGTGTCACAGAACAAATCAATGAATACATCGCTTTGTACCAAGATGTTGCCATAGAGGAGAGCGAAACAAGTGGTATTCCTGTAAGTATTAAACTTGCACAAGCCATCGTTGAATCAAAGTATGGAACAAGTGGTCTGGCGATAGAAGGTAAAAACCACTTTGGCATCAAATGCAAGGTGGATTGGGAAGGCGAGCGAGTATTGGCAGATGATGATTCGCCCAATGAGTGTTTCCGCAAATACAGCAGCGTTTTAGAATCCTATCAAGACCATTCAACTTTTCTTAAAAACCATCGTTTAGGTTTTTACGACCACCTTTTTTCAATAGATAAAAGAGATTACAAAGCTTGGGCAATTGGTTTACAAAATGCAGGATATGCTACCACTGACCATTATGCCCAAAGTTTAGTTTTTTTAATTGAAAAATACGAGTTATATTTGTTTGACGAATCAGAAAAAGGGTGGACAACCCCTAATTTTGATTATTCGTTGTTAAAAAAGAGAAAACATACGCCTAAAAAAGTAGTTGCTTCCAGCACCAAAGTCCATACCGTTCGCAAAGGCGAAACGATGGAAGTGATTGCCGAGCGTTACAACATACCATTAGAACAACTGTATTCTTACAACAAGCTAATTTGGGGTAGCCAGCCTGCCGAAGGAGTCGTACTCTTTCTAAATAAGCACGCCTATCAAACACCCAAGTTAAAAACGGTAGATTATGGACGATACATCTATCGAGGTAGCAGCGACAAGCTGACGTTATCTCCTGAGAAATAAAGAGAGAATACCTTTATTTGTCATTCTATGGAATGTTTTATGCATTCCACTATTTAGTTAGGTTTTCAATATATATTTTTGGTACTATGTGCTTTTTTTTCTTAGGAGAGAAAGGTAAATCGCTTCGTCGGTACGTCTGGTCCCGCTGTCCGCTAATGGAGGGCATCTTCAAGATGCCTTGCATTTTCTCACGTATTGTACAGTACAGGAAGGCATTTCCAAAATGCCTTTCATTTCCACAGATGAACCGAACAAGGCAGCCAACGCTGCCTCCAACCACTACCATCGGGTCTATTTTGGACTGTCTCAACGATGATGGTAAGGAATAGTGACCTTACAAGCTGAATTTTATCAAAAAATATATTGAAGAATTGTTTAGGAATAATAAAAAAATAAATATTCATTTTTAACTTTGATATTTTCCTATTTATTATCATTCCTCATTTTTACACTAAATTAGTAGTCTACTTAACTACAACACAACTCAATCCTACCAATTTTTAAAAAAAGAACTATGGAGAAAAATAGATACAAACATCTATTCGTCTATCTAATGGTATTACTTATGGCGGTGACCCAAGTAGAGGCACAACGCCAAGCGACCCATGAATTGGCGATTAACTACGTATTAGAGCATAAGGAAGTGGCAGTTGATGAAATGCATCGTACAGGCATTCCTGCAAGTATAAAACTAGCGCAAGGCATTTTAGAGTCCAATTTCGGACGAAGCCGTCTCGCTGTATTAGCCAACAACCATTTTGGTGCAAAATGCCACAATACTTGGAAAGGTATGAGCATTTCTCACGATGATGATGCGCCAGGTGAATGTTTCCGCAAATATTACAACGTTCAAGAATCTTATTTGAACCATTCTGCTGTTTTATCCAAAAAACGGTATCGTTCCCTCTTCTATTTATCTTTGTACGATTATCAAGCCTGGGCGCACGGCTTAAAAAAAGCGGGTTATGCTACTGATCCATATTATGCTTATAAGCTCATTGCGATTATAGAACGTTATTCTTTATTTGTTTATGATCGAGTAGAGCATGTACCAGTGTATGATGAATACCAAGATGCAACTCCAGAATACAAATTTGTTTTTACATCTTTAGATTCCAAAGAACCACCAAGTGCTTTAGAAGGAAAAAATCTACCTTTAAATCCACTACCACATTTAACCAATGTAAAAGAAGGGATAAAGCCCATTTCTGTGAAATCCATTATGAAATTTAACGGAGCTAAAACATTAGAGTACACTGTTGATGTATGGCCTGTGCAAGTTTCGGAAGCATACAGTGTTGGCTTAGATGATTTGTTGGCTTTGAATGATATGGGAAAAAATACACCCATTCCTGCTTATACGCCTATTTATTTAAGCAAGCGAAAAAGTAAAGCCAATCGAAAATACAAAACTCACAAAGTTGTGGAAGGTGAGTGTATGCATGACATTGCCATTGCTTATGGAATGGATTTAGAAGCATTACATCATTTAAATCAAATAGAAGAAGGCACAGAACCTAAAGTTGGTGTAAAGTTAAATTTGAGAAAAAAGGTAGAGACACGACCAGATGTATATGGTTCTGAAGAAATGTGGGCAGCAAAATCAGCAGAGAAAAAACCTTTAGTTAGAACTTTAGTCGAAGAAGTACAAGAAAATTTGGAACAGGCTAATAAAGGTGTCACAATGCCAAAGCCTACAGAGTTATTGTCTATCAATACCGAAGAAGATTGGACAAGTGGAATGAAGAGCGAAAAAAAGAAACCTAAGACCATAAATACTGAAAATGAAAAGGTAGAAAAGACAGCACGAAAAGTTGTAAAACCTGCTTACGTTTTTCACACTGTTAAGGAAGGAGAAACACTTTATCGCCTTTCTGTGAATTATAAAGTGAGTGTAGAACAGCTTAAAAAGCTGAATCGTCTACAATCTAATACAATTTATGCAGGAAATAAATTAAGAATTTTTTGAATGTAATTGAAATATTTTTTTACATATAAATTATATAAACATAAATTTGATTTTTAGAACTTAATGTATTGTAAAAAAATTAATGTATGTAAAATGAAACCGTTTAATCGACCTCGATTAAACGGTTTTTTGATTTTGGCATCTAATTTGTGCATAATATCATATCCAAGTTATTTTTAAATTCACTTAAAATCAAAAGTTATGCGCCAAATAACTCTCATTAGGATTGCTGTGTGTCTCATGTTTTTAACCACAGTATTTACTACCATACAAGCAAATACGAATCGATTTGCATCTGTTGAAGAATACATTACTCAACATAGAGATTTTGCTGTCAGTGAAATGCACAGAGTGCGTCTTCCAGCCAGTATTACGTTAGCTCAAGCTATTTTAGAATCGAGCTTTGGTAATAGCTATTTAGCACGTCAAGCCAATAACCACTTTGGTATTAAATGCCATGATTGGGCAGGAGCTAAAGTTTATAAAGATGATGATGCTAAGGATGAGTGTTTCCGCAGTTACAGTACAACCTATGAATCATTTGTAGATCACTCAGAATTTTTGCAAAGAAGCCGTTATGCATCCTTGTATAATTTAGATATTTACAATTACAAAGCTTGGGCGAAAGGATTAAGGAAAGCGGGTTATGCTACGAATCCAGCATATGCAGAAAAATTGATTGCTGTTATAGAGCGATACAATTTGAATAAGTATGATGTGAAAGCTCCACGACCTATGATTGTGAGTAATGACAATGAAGCTACTTATACACCCAATACTACTACTTCAAAAACTCAAACAACTCGTAGTAAATACGAGGAAGATAGAGATAGATGGGATAAAAATAGAAAATCAGGAAAAAAGAAATCATCAGGTATTTCTTTACCAGGGTTTGGTAAAAAATCAAAGGGTACAGCGAATAGAGGCGAAGTCTTTTATTTTAACCGTATTAAAACAGTGGTAACAACTAAAAATACGCCTGTAAAACAATTGGCAAGTATCTACCAAATGGAGTTGGATAAGTTCTGTCGTTTCAATGATTTTACAGAAGATCAAATCATTCCTGCAAATACTAAAATTTACCTTCAACCAAAGCGAAATCAAGGTCCTTTTAGTGTAAAAACACATAAGGTAAAAATCGGTGAAACAATGAAAGATATTGCACAGACTTATGGAATTAAAGAAGATAAGTTGTACAAGAAGAACTTTATGCGTCCAGGACAACGTCCTGCACCAGGAGAGACTATTTATCTGAGAGGAAAAGCACCTCGTCCACCAAAGTTAGTTACATCTTTTTATGCTCCAAAAGATAATCCAAAAACGCCAGAGAATGATCCTAAAAAAGATCGTTATGAGTATAAACCTATTGAAGAGAAATCTACTGTAGATTTAAAGAAATTGGATGTAAAAACAGATGATGAAGATATGGACGATGTAGGTATGGATACAAATGTTGAGGATGTGGAAGCTTCTTATATTCCAAGTGACTTGATTGAAGAGGTAGAGGAGGCAACTATTTTTGATATTGAGGAAGAAGAAGTGGTGAAACCACAAGCACCTAAAGTAAAAGTACCTGCAACAACAACGACAACGGTTGTTAATAAACCAAAGACACCAACAAAGCCAAAGGTAATGGTACCTACTAAACCTACTGTAGAAACTCCTGCACCTGTAAAAAAATCACCAAAAAGCGTGACCACAACTTCTTACATTGTCCAAAAAGGGGACACATTATATTCTATTAGTAAGAAAACAGGAACAAGTGTTGAGATGATTAAGAAGATGAATGGTATGGATTCTAATGTTATCAAGCTTGGACAGGAATTAATTGTACCACAAAAGTAAACACAAAGCTTCAAAACCTAAATTCATTTCATTTGGAATTTAGTGATTTTTGAATATTACGCCCTGTACAATAAAAAGCCGTATTCTCTCCTGAGAAGATGGCTTTTTTCGTTTAACCATATAAGCAGTTCATATGAGGGTTGTGTCCTTTTAAGATAGACCCGATAGTAGTGGTTGGAAGTTTGCGTTGGCGAGGTTGGCTTTTCACAGAATGTAATGTGAAAATGGAAGGCATTTTGGAAATGCCTTCCATAAGCGGATAGCGGGACTTTCCGTTGCGACGAAGCAATGAACTGTTCTCTCCTAAAAAAAATAAATTTTGTATAGGACTTTAAACTTAAAGGCGGAATTTTAGGTATTGTATGGTGCGCCCGTCGGCAATGTGCATTTTCTCGTATTTTGTTTTGATGTCTAAGAGTGGTTCATCGTAGCCGTTTTTGTAGATGTCGAAGATGTCTATTAGGGTGGTGCAGTTATTTTTTTTGAGCATTTCAAGTGTGTATTCGTAGAGTAGTACACTGTCCGTTTTGAGGTGTACTACGCCATCATTGACTAAGAGTGAGCGGTATAGCTCTAAGAAACGGGTGTAGGTAAGACGGTTGCGGCGACGGCGTGTGGTGGGAAATGGATCAGGAAAGGTAATCCAGATTTCAGAAATTTCGTTAGGCTCAAAATAATGGTCTAATATCTCAATGCGGGTTCGGATAAAAGCGACATTGTTGAGCTTTTCTTCAATGGCTTGTTTGGCACCACTCCAAATACGATTCCCTTTGATGTCTACGCCTATAAAATTGTGGTTGGGATAGATTTTTGCCATGTTGAGGGTGTAATCACCACGTCCGCAAGCAAGCTCAACAATAAGAGGCTGGTCGTTTTTGAAGTATTCGCTTCGCCACTTTCCTTTCATGTCAAGTGTTTCGCCCTTATGGTTTTGTAGATTTACTTCAGGCCAAGTAAAATTTTGGAAGACATTTGGAAAAGTGCTGAGTTCTGCAAATTTCCTTAATTTTTCTTTTGCCACTGTATAATATTTTTTTGCAAAATTACGAGGGAAAATGAGAAAAATGAAATAAGTAATGATAAAAAATAACTTCCGTATTTTGGCTGGGTCGCCAGTCCGATGCAATACTTTCTGATATACTGTGTTACAAAGCCTCGTCATAGCCCTGCTATGCCTATATTTTTGTCCGCTTCGGCGTTATCAAAAAATTTCTTTGCCAAGAATCGGGAACTTATTTCTTAACCATTACTAGGCATAAAAAAAAAGCCGATTACTCTATTGAGCAATCGGCTTTTGTATTCTTTTTTCTATTTTATTGGTCTGTCTTCTTAGAAAGAAGTCGTAATACCAATAGTGAATAACCAACGGTTTTGTAAGTAACTGAATCTGTCGTTTGCTTCAGCGTTAGTTAAAATATTGCTGATAGTTTCAGGAGATAAAGTAGAGAAGTAAGTGTTATCTTCTTCAAGAATTCCTGCTTCTACTTGTAAGTCCTCAATGTAAGCTAAGTAAGCACCGTTTGTCTCAGGCTTGTAGTAACGGATAGCGTGCTCGAAAGTAGCAGTGATGTATCTGTTAAGCGTGTAAGAGAAAGTGTTTGTCCATTGAACTTCAGGACTGTTGAAATCTGTGTAACTAAAGAACGCAGATAAGTTAGAGTTCCAGAACAAGTTTTTAGCGATTTCATCTTTGTAATCCGCCATAATTTTAGCACCAAACTCACCTTTTAAGTTAGAGTCATAATCTTCCCATTCAAATCCAGCTTTTTTAGAATCAGATTTAACCATTACAGCTCTCCAAGTAGCAGGGTGAACAACCAATTTGAATTTAGTATTAGGTGAAAAAGTAACACCAGCCCCAATAGAAAGGTAAGCAGGATCTGCAAACTCTCCGAAAGAAGTACGGAAATCAGCTAACACAGAAGCTGCTATTGTTTCAGATACTTTGTATCCGAATAAAGAGGTGATATAGATTTCATCTAAGTTTCTGTCCCAATCATCAAGACTGAGAAGAGAATCAACCATAGGTGGTTCAATAGTAACAGTATCATTTATCATGATACCACCGCTAAATTTATCTTGAGGTTTATTGTTGATATACCCTAATTTGAATTGAGCAGCGTTGTTCCAGAAAAATTTATCTTGGTTGTTGTTCGCATAGAGATTTAAGCTTCCTGCGATATTAGAAGCGTTGGTACCATCACTGAATACCCAATTGTTGAAGTTAGCTGTGTTGAAAACGATACCTCCAGTACCACCAAAGACCCAGCCATTAGCTCCTTGATTTTCAAGTTCTGTTTCTAGCTTAGATTGCTCTGTCGTTAAACGAGCAATTTCTTTCTTCGTTTGATCTAAACTTGCTTTAAGCTCGTCAATAGTTTGAGCTTGTGTTAATGCACCACAAAAGAATAGTAATGTAAGTGCCATACAAATTTTCTTAGCCATACTAAATTTGTTTAATTATGTTTTTTTAGTTTGTTAAAATGCTCCTTTTAAAAAAGATTGCAAAGGTAGTTAAGAATCTATTCTTAGAAGCTTTCCATGTTAATTTTTACATTTTTCTTTATTGTTAATGAGCTTTTTTGGCTAATTTTGTAAGTATCCATACTACTTAAGAAGCCAATCGCCATACAAATTTTAGCTCGAATTTATCAAATGTAAAAAATCGCAATTATGACCTTAATGTGTTAAGAAAGTCACATAATGTTAATAACTTCTTAGCTCTATTTTAAAGCGTATATATTTGATATTCAGGTTTTTATATTTTTGTAAACCATTGGGCAAGGCTTTATTAAGCTCTTTGACATTGCGACAAAAAGAGATGGTTTGGGAGATGATTAGACCCTTGTATACGAGAACATGCTCAAAAAGTTGAGACTAAAGTCCTCTATATGGAGAATAGGTTGTAATGTAGGTGGTTTGGATGTTCTTTTAAAGCTTGGTTGTAACGATATTTTGTGGGTCTTCTGCCAAATTGTATGTTGGGGATGTATTGGGAAGCTAATTGGAATAAACTGCCTGTTTTGTAAACTTGACCCGTAAAGTATACTGGGTTCTGTTCAAGGTCAATTTTTTCTATATAGGTAGCATTCAGCAAATGATATAGAAAGTCTTCAGGGGTTTGGTAATCAAAACAGTTATGGAAGGTTAGTTTTTTGTTTTTGATGACAAATACTTCCATCAAGTTTTTGCCAATGTGCGTGATAACCTGATTTTGGTTGAGTGTAAGGGGTTCTGTTAGGATGTTAGAGAGTAAGCAGCTAAAAGCGCAGTGAAATACTGCTTGTGGATAATGGAGGTGCAAATAGTCATAGACTGCTTGAGGGATTGCGAAAACATTGTAATAGCCAAGAGGCTCAATAAAATCGTAGAGCAGCTTGTTTGTTGCTGGATTGAAGTTTTCACTTGGATAGTAGGCTTCTAACTCTTTGCTTTCAAAAAACTCTTTGGGAATCAAAGAATGTTGGTTGTCGTGAAAAGCAATGTGTATGTTGCCTACAAAGCGTTGGAGTATGTCATCCTCTTGAATAAATTGTTCAAGATTTGTTTCAAGGTTTTTTTTGTCGAACTTAAAAGATCGTAAAACTTGAACTTCTTTATCTTGCCCAATAATACAATAGGTCAGGGTATTTTCCTTAAATAGGACATTGGCTTGTGTTTTAGCATTATTTTCTATACTAAAATTAGCAGCCCTAATGTGTAATATGGATTCCACAGGGTGAAGGCTATTGAGGGTAGTGCTTGGCGGCATAGTTTTATTTTTTTATCCTCTATAACAAAAAAGGACTTCTATAAGAAGTCCTTTGTATTCTTTTTCTTATGTAAGTAGAGGGACGTAGGGGCGAAATGGACGCATAATCAATTAGTTATGACATTCCAAATGTTCGATTAACTCTGTCCACTTACTTATAGTAAGCTTATTCCCCCCAGTTTCCAGAGGTGGTTGCATCAGCCATAGAACCAACTTGCATAGACTGGTCCAGTTTGGCGGCATAGTATTTTTCGACCAATCCGTTATAGATTGCCTTGTAGGGGGCTTTTACTTCAAAAGCGGGTATTTCAATATCATTTTTAGTGATTTTACCTGCTTGTAAAGAAAATTTTGCACCACCACTGTGTGGAATAATGTCAAGTTCGTTCGCTATTGTTTTATCTCCTTTGAATAAAGAATCTAAAATAGAAGTAAAAGAAGTATCGGTTCTTGCTACAATCGTTGAATCATTGGGATCTCCGATTTTGGTGAGAATGGTATAGTTTCCATTCAATGCAAATAGTTTTAAGGAATCAAAAGTACCAGCATACTGGTTCTTTTCTGTTTTATGAGCCAACTGCACTCTTCTTATAAGTTTTAGTCGGTCAATGGTTGCTTCGTCTCTAATAGCCTTTTCTTTATTAAAAACAACAACTTCCTTTACTGTATTAAATAACTCGTAGCCTAAGTAGCAAACAATGGCTAAGAGAATGATGTTTATGATATATTTCATAAAAACAATAATTTGTTTTGGTTTAACACTCTTGCAATAATAAGGTTTTTTCAAAATATAAGGCTATAATTTACATTTTTTCTTCTGTATAAAGCCAATAATTTAACTGAGATATGACAATTTTTGTACCATGATTGTGATTTAGACAAGAATAGTTCATTTTTTTCGCAAAATTATTTGTGTCACTTTCGCTATTTTTGCAGTCTTTTTCTGGTAGAAACTGTGAAAAATAGCCCTGATAGGAGTGGTATGGCTTTTAGTTTTTGTGGTTTAAGTGGTTTTTGTAGTTGTTATTTCGATTTCGTTCAATGACCTAAAAGCCATAAGAACGGATAGCAGGACTTGCTGTCACGACGGAGCTGCTGACCTTTCGCTCCTTATTAGATGAACTAATCTCTACAGAAATTAGATAACTTAAACGATATAGCTTATTTAAATTACCTCAAAAAATCATAAAATGAAGCATAGACCTAGAAGATTGCGAAAAAATAATATCATAAGAGAGCTTGTTGCGGAAACTCGTTTGTCAAAAGATATGTTTATTTATCCGTACTTTGTTACCAAAGGCAAAAAAATCAAGTCTCCGATTCAAGCGATGCCTGGAATTTATCACTTTTCCGTAGATGAATTGGTTAAAGATGTGGAGAAATCTTTGGAATTAGGCATTAATAAGTTGTTGCTTTTTGGGGTTGGTGAGTCAAAAAGTGCAAAAGCAAAGAGTAGTTATGCTGCGAAGAGTGTTGTGGCTACGGCGTTGCGTCGTTTAAAAGCGGAGTTTGGACAAGATTTGTATTTGATTACGGATGTGTGTTTGTGTGCTTATACGACGCATGGGCATTGTGGGGTATTGGCAGGCGGTGAGGTGTTGAATGATCCGAGCTTGGAGATTCTTGGCAAAATGGCGGTGGCTCATGCGGAAGCCGGGGCGGATATGGTCGCTCCTTCTGATATGATGGATGGACGAGTGGCGCAAATCCGAACGGCTTTGGATGAAAAGCGCAAAACGGATGTCGGTATTTTATCGTATTCTACCAAGTTTGCTTCGGCGTACTATGGACCATTTCGGGAAGCAGCCAATTCTTCGCCCCAAAAGGGAGATCGCAAAGGCTATCAAATGGATATTCGCAATGGCAATGAGGCGTTGAAAGAGTCTTTGTTGGATGAAGCGGAAGGGGCGGATATGTTGATGGTGAAGCCTGCTTTGGCTTATTTGGATGTGATTCAGACGGTGAAAAGCCACACTTTGTTGCCAGTGGCTTGCTACAATGTGTCGGGCGAGTATTCAATGGTCAAAATTGCAGCTAAACATGGGTTGGTGAATGAACAACAGTTGGTGATGGAAAATATGTATGCTTTTTCGAGGGCAGGTGCCGATATCATCATTACTTACCATGTTCGAGATATTTTGGAACAAGGGTGGATGTGATGAGTGACAAGGGACGGTGTGACGGGTGGCGAGTGATATATGTGGTTCTTGAATTATAATGTGTTTTGTGATTTTTTTTGGAGCGGACTGTTTGTTGCTTCGTTGTGATGGATGGTCCCGCTATTCGTTCTTATGGTGGCTTGCCTACGCTGCGGGCAGACCCATGGGTCTGCCCCTACACGCCACCATACCACTACTATCGGGGCTATTTGGGAAGGATAGGACGAGGATGGTTTTATTTTTTGAATGTGTTATTAAAATAAATAATGAATTCTTTTTTTGAAATAACTTTAATATGGAAAGTAGATAGGTAATACTATCTGCTTGTGTAAAAAGAGTTCAAACTTACATATGAATATAGCTCCTACATATAAAAATCTACTCAAATTGGGTGCGCCCATTATGTTGTTTAATCTTGTACAAAGTGCGATTGGCTTTACAGACACGATTTTTTTGGGGAGGGTGAGTACGATAGATTTTAGTGCCTGTGGTATTATGTCGATTTATTATTTAGCCTTTGTGATGATTGGTTTTGGTATTTCGAGAGGCGCACAGATTTTGATTGCAAGGCGAGTGGGGGAACAAAAATATGATGAAGTAGGCAAGATTACGGATAATTTATTTGTTTTGGAGTTTGTTACAGCGATTGGCTTGTTTGCTTTTTTGCATTTGACTTCTTCCTTTATAGTGCCATGGTTTATTCAGTCAGAAGAGATACTGGTGGCTGGTTGGGACTATTTGCGGTATCGTTCTTATGGTATTTTCTTTAGTTTTACTTCATTTACGTTGTTGGCGTTGTATATGGGAATTGGGCGTACACGGGCGATTGTGTACGTGACTGTTACCCTTGCAGTGGTTAACATTATCCTGAATTATGGGCTTATTTTCGGGAAGTTTGGGTTGCCTGAAATGCGGATTTCTGGGGCTGGATTGGCTTCTTCTATTGCGGAGGCTGTTTCCACTTTGGTAGGCGTGGTTTATTTGCTTGCAGACCCTTTGCGAAAGCGAATTAAGCTGTTTCAGTTCAGAAATTTAAGTGGAGCTTTGTTTAAGAAAACGCTTCGTATTTCGACGCCTTTGGTCTTTCAGTCTTTTATTGGACTTGCAGGGTGGTTTATATTTTTTACCTTTTTAGAAAATTATGGCGAACAGGCTTTGGGCGTGTCAGTGGTTTTGCGGTGGTTGTATAGTTTTTATATGATTCCTGCAATTGGGTTGGGGTCGTCTGTCAATACAGTGGTGAGTAATACGATTGGGCAAAAGAAGTTTTCACAGGCGATATTGGGGATGAAAAAGGCGGTAATTTTAAGTCTTGCTTTGACGGCTTTGTTGGTGGTTTCGTTGTATTTCTTTCCCTATTATATTGCGGCTATCTTTACGAATGAGGAGGCAATTATCTATGCTTCTCAAGAGTTGTTTTATTTGCTTTCGGCTTTCTTGATGATGTGTGCTGCGTCAAATGTGGTTTTTAATGGTTTGATGGGAACGGGAGCGACTCAAGTATCTTTGGGGATTGTGGTAGTGTCGGTGATTTTGTATTTGAGTTATGCTTATGGTATTATCAATATTTTGAATTTGGGTTTGGGGTATGCTTGGTCTTCGGAGTTTATGTACTGGCTGTTTTTGTTTGTGTTTACGATGGGGTATTTTTATACGGGGCGATGGCGGTTGCATGAGGTTTAAGTAGTTTATGTGGTTTTTGTAGTTTGAGTCGTTTCATTGTGACTCTGTTCATCTCGACTCCGCTCGATGACCAAATAATTTCTCCGTTTTATTGGGTTGTGACTGTGCAAAATAGCCCTGATAGGAGTGGTTGGAAGATTGCGTTGGCTGCCTTGTTCGGTTCATTTGTGGAAATGAAAGGCATTTTGGAAATGCCTTTCAAGACGGTACTGTACGTGAGGAAATGAAAGGCATCTTGGAGATGCCTTCCATTAGCGGATAGCAGGCCTTTCCGTCACGACGAAGCACTTTACCTTTCGCTCCAAAAAAAAATCAAGTTATGGGAACTTAAATGCAACAATACTGGTTTATACTCACAGAACTGCAAAATAAAGCAGCAAAAAATCATGAAAATATTATTACACACATCTCTTGCCCCTAACATAGTTGTTATTGATAAAATCAATGACAGATAGCGTAGTATGTAATTTTCAGTAAAATAAAATTAGTGAAAAAGCCTTTCTGTAACCATACAGAAGGGCTTTTTTTATGCACTTATGGTTCATTTTTCAGATTCATCAAGAATATAACACAATGAGAAAATACATTGCTTACATCATCAAAATGGGGAGTTTAGACCCTTTGATTATTGTACGAAACTGATTGTCTAATCAGACAAAGATATGACATTGCATATGTAGCGAATAGTTTCTATCGTTATAGATAAGTACAAATTGTTCTCTCCGTATGAAAATGTCAGAAATCAAAAAAATAAATTATTTTTGTAACAAAATCATTGATTATACGGGATGTTAATAGTACATTCCTAAAAAATATAGAATATGTCAGGACATAGTAAATGGTCGAAAATTAAGAGAAAAAAAGGGGCTAACGACCAAAAAAGAGGAAAAGCCTTTTCTCGAATTTCTAAGGAAATAACTGTTGCTGTTAGAGAAGGTGGTGGGGTTGATCCCTCTTTTAATTCTCGTTTGCGTTTGGCGATTAACAATGCCAAAGGGGTAAATATGCCTAAAGATACGATTCAACGAGCGATTAAAAAAGGTACCGAAGATGGCGGAGCAGCTTATGCAGAACTGAATTATGAAGGATATGCACCAGGTGGCGTCGCTTTGTATGTTGAGTGTTTGACCGACAATACCAATAGAACGGTGGCAAATGTGAGAGCCTTGTTTAATAAAAATGGCGGCAACTTGGCAACTTCAGGTTCTGTGGCGTTCTTGTTTGACCGAAAAGGTATTTTTGAATTCAAACAAGGCGAGTGGGATGTAGATGAGCTTACAATGGAGTTGATTGATGACGGTGCGGAAGAGGTGGAGGCAGATGATGGTGTAATCACCGTCACAACGGATTATACCGATTTTGGCAATATGCAAAAGAAGTTAGAGGAATTGAAAATAGACGTCGAGAGTGCAACTTTGCAAATGATTCCGCAACAAGCATCAGCAGTGGACGCATCAACGGCAAAGAAAGCCTTACGGATGGTAGAATTGGTGGAAGAGGATGATGATGTACAGGCAGTTTACCACAATATGGAGCTTACAGAAGAAGTGATGGCATTACTAGAAGCAGAATAGAGACAACATTAACTAAAAAATATTGTCTATTGCAAGCTGTTTGGTTTAATGATTTTAAGCCAAACAGCTTTTTTATTGTACTTTTGTGGTAAAATAAATGAAATTTTATGTCAATAAATGTACAACTGCTCTCTGAAATCTGCAAAACACCTGGTGCGCCAGGATTTGAACAACGCATTCGGGAAGTTATTTTGAGAGAAGTTACCCCTCTTGTCGATGAAATAAAGGTCGATAATATTGGTAATGTAATTGCTATTAAAAAAGGTAAAGACTCGTCTAAAACGGCTATGGTGACAGGGCATATGGACGAAATTGGCTTTATTGTTAATTATATAGATGATAAAGGCTTTATTCGATTTTTGCCATTGGGCGGATTTGACCCAAAAACTTTAACGGCTCAACGAGTTATTGTTCATGGAAAAAAAGATGTCATTGGTGTGATGGGATCGAAGCCAATTCACTTAATGACACCTGATGAGCGAGGCAAACCTTTGCGCCTAAAAGACTATTTTATTGATACAGGATTGGCTAAGGAAGAAGTAAAAGATTTAATTGAGATTGGCAATCCAATTACTCGTGAAAGAGAATTGATTGAGATGGGCAACTGTATCAATTGTAAATCTTTGGATAACCGTTTGGCGGTGTTTACCCTGATTGAGCTATTGAGAGAATATAAAGGAACACCTCCTTATGATCTTTACACCGTATTTACAGTACAAGAAGAAGTCGGTATTCGTGGAGCGATTGTGGCGGGATTGACACATTCTCCAGATTTTGTGATTAATATAGACGTAACGATTGCTTTTGATGGTCCCGATGGCAAACCAGAAGATATGGTGACAGCTTTAGGAAAAGGAACAGCCATTAAAATGTTGGATAGTTCAGTGATTTGCGATTATCGCATGGTGGATTATATGAAGAAAACAGCCAGAAAAAACAAAATTGACTGGCAGCCTGAATTATTGCCGGCAGGTGGTACCGATACGGCAGGCGTACAGCGTTACCATACAAGAGGTGGAGCCATTGCAGGAGCCTTGTCGATTCCTACCCGTAATGTACATCAAGTTATCGAGATGGCACACAAAGACGATATTCGAGGAACGATTGATTTGTTGAAAGCATCTATAGAGGACTTGACAACTTACGATTGGAGTTTTAAGTAGGTGATTTTGAGTGGCGAGTGACTGGTGATGAGTGATTGATTTTGGTTCGTTTAGTTTACTTCTTTAGGAGCGAACGGTAAATAGCTTTGTCGTAACGGAAAGGCCTGCTATCCGTTCTTATGGCTTTTAGGTCATTGAACGAAATCGAAATA
>Ga0209185_1001911_pt1 | contig 16110 bp, 9 predicted proteins | sample SidtaG_2_FD_187425 | JGI IMG/M metagenome (GOLD analysis project Ga0209185, IMG submission 187425) | Marine algal microbial communities from Sidmouth, United Kingdom - Sidmouth_Asex2 metaG (SPAdes) (version 2) | ecosystem: Host-associated > Algae > Red algae > Unclassified | place: Sidmouth... | reverse complement strand
GAAGCAACGCCACTCGTGATTTCTACCCAATATTCACCTGATTGACTGACGGTTATAATTGGGTCTGTCTCGCCATTTTGCCATAAATATGTTGCGGTTGGGTCGTTTACGGTTACATCAAAAGTGTAGGTATCATTGTTGCATAAATAAAAATCTTCACCCAAATCAATGGAATTTCCTGTGTGAATGACTTCGATGGAGTCTCTTGTACTACAATTGGCGGTTACGCCTGTTGATACTTCTACCCAATAAACGCCTTCTGTTAAAGCATTTAAGGTCGGGTCAGTTGAACCATCTTGCCATAAGTAAGTCGCATTGGGATCATCGGAAAATGTTCCGTCTAATACAACCTCTTCATCGACGCAAACGGTTTGGTCTATGCCTAAATCAACGACAGGAAATGGTACTAAAACGGCATTGACCGAATCTCGTTTGATACAGCCATTTATATTAATTTCGACCCAATACAAACCACTTTCTGTTACAGCAAAAGTTGGATCAGTTGAATTATCTTGCCAAATATAGGTTGCATCGGGATTGCCTATATCCACATTTAAAGTAAAACTTGCGTTGTCACAAATCGTTATGTCACCTCCTAAATTTACACTTGCTGATGCCTCTGTAACCTCAACAGTATCTCTATAGCTACAATCGGCTAAACTACTGGTAATTTCTACCCAATAAGTACCTCCAGCATCTGCCGTAAATGTAGGGTCATTTGAGCCGTCTTGCCATTCATAGGTTGCTAAAGGGTCGGGGGCATAGGTTGCATCTAATAAGACCTCATCTACATCACAAATTACTTGGTCTGTTCCTAAATCAACAACAGGAGCTGATAGGAACTCTACCTCTATGGAATCTCGTTTGATGCAGCCACCACTATTGACTTCTACCCAATAAAGCCCACTTGTTGTTGGTGTAAAAGTCGCTCCTCCAGAATTGTCTTGCCAAGTATAGCTATCGCCTTGTCCTGTTACATCTAACATTAAGGATTCACCCTCACAAAGTATAACATCAGCTCCTAAATCAACAGACAAGGAGCCTGTGTTGTCCACCACAAAGCTATCAACTTGAACACATCCGCCTAAAGTTGTGGCGACCCAATAAGTTCCTGCGATTCCTTCTGTATCAAAAGTTGGCTCTGTAGAATTGTCGAACCATTGATATGTTGCATCATCAGAATTTTCGACATCCAAAACCAATTCTGAACCCTGGCAAACACTTAATTCATGGAGAATTGTTTCATCGTTGGCAATTACATTTATGATGATGTAAGCCGTATCAGAAAAATTACAACTTTCTGGATCAGTAGCAATTAATCGAACAGGATATAAACCTGGAGCGTCATAGGTATAAATAGGTTCATTGTCATTGATAACATTGCCATCTCCTAAATCCCATTCATAACTTACAGCACTACTTCCTTGATTTGTAAAAGTTACTTCCAAAGGTGCACAACCTGTTATTTCTGGCCCTGCATTTGCCACAGCGTTTACGCCTGGAGCCTCAAAGTCAATTTTAAAGACAGCGACATCATAACCAAGTCCATTTTGGCTATCCCAAGCACCTGACGTCGTATTAAAATCTCCAGTATGACACAATCCCTGATAGACTACCCCATTATCATCAAAACGACTTGTTCCACCATCTACGTGGTCGCCTGTATAGTAAGTTGCATAAAAAAGTCCTTCTGCATCTTCTTCTAAAACGCCTAAATATACTTGACAGTTAAAGCAATTATTAGAAGTAAATAAGGCATCAGGCGTTGTTTCCAATCCACTGGTAGCATAATATCCTGAGAAGTAAATGTACCCACAATTATCGACCATAAAAGCAACAGGCACTAATCCATAGCCCCCAAAATCACCTCCACCTCCAACAACTGTTGTAAATTTTTCAGTAGATAAATCTGCGGATACCGCTCCAATGAATTGACTACTATTTGACTGGCTATAAACATTAGAAGTCGTTTGAACATTGCCATCGCTTTGTCCATAAATCACAATATCCTCGTCATTGTCTAAATCCAAGAAGAAGGCAATATCTTTTCCACTCGTTCCCCAAAATGTACTATACTCCATATTGGTACCATCATCAGTGATATAAGCAATAAAAGCATCATGTTCTCCACCCGAATGTGTCTCATTTAAACCACCTGCTACCATAGGAAAATCATCATTGGCAGCAGCTCCACAGACATAAACGTTCTCTAAACCATCTACTCGTAAACCATATGCCATATCTGTTCCTGTACCTCCTAAATAAGTAGACCATTCTAATTCAGATAAATCTTCATTCAATTTAAAGAGCACACCATCTTGCCCACCTCCTAATATTTCTTGTACAGCATCTTCAGAAACGGGAAAATAAGTTGATTCTGTACAACTTGCTACATAAGTATTTCCATCAAAATCTACATAAACCTCTCCTCGATAAGTATCTCCATAATTGCTTGAAGCACTATTTTGCCCATCGTCTTGTTGTCCACCCACATAAGTTGAACCGATTAAATCACTTCCATCCTCATTAACTACAGTGACAATGATGTCATAGCCTCCACTATTAACAGGTCGAAAAGCATCGGCTGTTGTGGGGTAATTATCAGAATCAGAAGAACCATAAACATGAATATTTTGATTTAAGTCAACGTACAAACTGTGCGGAAAATCACTATTACTTCCACCGATATAGGTTGCATAGATTAAGTCTGTTCCATCAGGTAACAACTTACTAATGGCAACATCGACACTTCCTCCACCAAAACTAGTTTGAAAAGCTCCTGTTGTCGTAGGATAACCTGATCCAAAACAACGAGCACCTGTAAAGATATTTCCTTCAACATCAAAAGCTGCACAATGCCCCCAGTTTTCTACATTAGAACCAGACAAGGTTGCTGCCACTAATACAGGATCTATCACTAAAGGAAGTGATTTGTCATATCCTTCTACAAATTCAAAAGAAACGACACCGTCTTTTAAACGGTATTCACAAGACACCTCGACCTCTTTCCCATCTATGATTTGATAAGCATAAGGCCTACTTTCTGCTATGGTCTCTACCGAAGTCCGAATAATTAAATTGCCTTCTTCTAAGCTGATATTATCCTGACCTTCATAAGATAAGGCAATTTGAGAAACATCTGCATGCGGCTCTATCAGAAAATCGTATTTAAAAAATCCTTTATGGCTATAGGCTTTTAAATCAATCCCTTGATATAATTCTTCATATTTTATTCCATTATACAAAGGCACATGACCAGCCCATTTGCTTTCATCATTTCCTAAAAAATAATTGTGATACGCTTTTCGCTTATTAAGCGTAGAAAAAGTCGGTTTTTGGGCATCAACAAAGGACATTTTGTAAGTGTGAGCATTCAAACAAAATTTTTCTTGTTCTGACTTGCTTAATTTTGCCCAATCATGCATTTGCCTTACATTCTCTGTATCGTAATACACAAAAGTAAAGGCTTCTTCTTCTAAATAGAGCGTATTCAAACCACCTAAAGGCACCTTATACTCGACATTTTCATGCCATTGATTTTGATTTTCAATAAAGTAAAGGGATGAATTTGATGCACTAGTACAAGTAGCGGTATGTGCAAAGGTTGCTGCGCTCCATAAACATAAGAGCAAAATGGGAATATATTTTAATTTTCTCATAATCTGTAAAACAGTTTTTCATTCTGTCAAAATAATCACATTAAATATCAGTTAGCTGTTACCCCATATCTAATATAATCATATATTCCTACAAATTAAACTTTATCTATGTTTTATGAAATTGAGAAGACATTGAAGAAGATTATTCTTATTTTTCTTGGATATTCAATTAGGAGAGAATGGTCAATTGCTTCGTTGTAACGCATGGTCTCGCTATCCGCTATTATGGCTATCTTAGTTTATGTGGTTTTTGTAGTTGGAGAAAGATAGCCATACCGCTACTATCGAGTCTATTTTGGATGGATAGAACCCTTGCATTTAAGTTTTGAATCACAGAGTTTGTCGGATTACACCAATTTTTTCGCTGTTTTGCGGTTACGACCCTGCAAAATAGCCCTGATAGCAGTGGTTGGATGCAGCGTTGGCTGCCGTTCTCCGTTCATATGTGGAAATGCAAGGCATCTTGGAGATGCCTTGCAATACCGTACAGTACGTGAAAAAATGCAAGGCATCTTGGAGATGCCATCCATTAACGGATAGCAGGCCTGAGCATCACGACGAAGCTCCTGACCTTTCGCTCCTTATATATAATAAACTGTCAATCAATTTATTGAAAAAATAGCCAATCTATGGCAGCAGGAAATTGTATGCCCCAAAAATATTCAGAATGCTGTCCGTGTTCATCGACGTTGATCCGCAATTTGATAACCGCCTCATTTTGTTTTTTGCGTTGTACCACCTCTTTTAAGCGATGAATATTGTCAATCATCGTCTCACTTTCCCGTTCTCCTGCATAAATGTACACCCTTGAATCGTAAGGATGGCTAAAATCAATCGCTCTAAAATAAATCTTGGGAATCATCCATAAAGAAGGTGAAAAAATCAGCAATCGCCCAAAGGTGTCAGGGCGAATCAAGCCTGCATAGATACTCACTAACCCTCCCATAGAGCTACCGCCAATTCCTGTACTTTCCCGATCTGGTAATGTTCTAAACTTCTTGTCAATAAAAGGCTTGAGCGTATCCGCCATAAACTCGATGTATTTCCGTCCATCATTGCGGCGAAATCGTTCTGTTCGGAAAGGCGCAAACTCTGTAATACGCTCTTTTCCAGCGTGATCTACTGCAATAACAATGACATGGTGCTTGTCTTTTTCCGCCAAAACTGCCATTTTTTTGTCGATAGACCAACTACCAAAAGGCGCATTTTCATCAAATAGATTTTGTCCATCTTGCAGATAAATTACAGGATAACGACGGTCTGTAGCATCGTAATCATGTGGAAGCAATGCCCAAATTCGCCTTTTACGATTCAATTGAGGTAAATCAAAATTTTCCGCTACCAATATTTTTTTAGGTAAGAACTTTTCTTGATAGATGGGTTTTCCATTATCTAACCATTGTGGCACAACATCATTTAATTCTTCTACAGGCGACTCTACGGTTCGATTACGCATGGGATTTCTGTATTTATCTAGTTCGACATGCAGCCAGTTACCCTTTGCATATTTGTATTGAATTGGATATGAGAGCTTCATATGTGTTGCAAATTTATATACATATTCTCCCTCTGCTACTTTCTGTAATTTAAAAGTAGGATCTTTCTCTCTCCAATTATTGAAATTTCCTGCAATATATACAGGTCTATCATCATCTTGTAATGTTTTCAATTTGATAGAAAGGGCTGTTGTTCCCTCTGTTAAAGTATTTGTATCCATTGCCACGCTCATATGTTTCTATTTTTCTTTAACCCAAATTTCCTTCCATTTTTACAAAGGGTTTATTTAGGAGGGAATAATATTAAAAAGTCTCTAATTTCACAGCACTATTTTTATAAATATACCTTAATTAGATGTAAGTAACATAACTGTTCTTGACATATTTTTTAACCATATATGGTTAAGAAATATTGAAAATGAAAATTTTCATTTTTAACTGCGATATTTCCACTAAAAAGCCTCATTATAGCCCTATATTTTTTATCAAAGTGTCGCATTCACTTATCAAAAAATCTCTTTGTTAAAGAATACACATTTATTTTCAAACTATTCCTAAACTTTTCTTGTTTTTCTTTCATATCACTTAACTTTACGAGTTAATCATCATTCATGTCCAATATTTACCAAAAATTATATGAAATAGAGCGTAGTCAAGAAAAAGCCGCACTTTGTCTCATTATAGGAACAAAAGGTTCTACTCCTCGAAAAGTAGGGGCAAAAATGATTGTCAATGAACATGGTAAAATATGGGGGACTATCGGTGGGGGCAGTTTGGAAAGGCAGGTGATTCAGGATGCATTGAGTAGTATAGAATCGCAAAAAGCTGTTACTTTTGACCATGCATTGGTTCATGACCATGGCATGTGTTGTGGGGGAAGTGTTCAAATTTATATTGAACCTGTTATGAATAAAAAAGCTTTGTATATTTTTGGGGCAGGACATATTGGTGCTGCTTTGGCAAATTTAGCCAATCAATTGGACTTTCAAGTTACCTTGATTGATGGTCGTGACCAAATGTTAGAGGACTTTGATGCGACACAATATACGCTAATTCCCAAACACTATGAGTTGGCGTTTGAAGAATTACAATTTGATGAGCAGATTTTTATTGCGGTAATGACGCATGACCATGCTTTTGATCGGGCTATTATCGCCCATTGTGCGATGCAAAAATTTGCGTACTTGGGAATGATTGGCAGTGCCAGAAAAGTTGAAATTGCCAAGAAAATTTTTAGAGCTGCCAATTCTGTGAGTGAGGAACAAATCGCTCGGATTGATTGGCCGATGGGGATTCCTGTCATGGCGCAAACACCCAAAGAAATTGCCGTGTCGATTTTGGCGAAATTGATTGATGTGCGTTCTCGTTTGTTGGGTGTGGAAGCGAAAACGTTGGAGAAGTTTAAGAAGGTGCTGTAGTTTTTTTTTAGTGCTGTGGTGTTGTAGTTCTTGGTGCTGTGGTTCGCTTCTTGTGTGGATTTATTTTTAGCTATAAGTAGATAAACAAAATAAAACGTACATTAAAAAAATCGTAAAGGATTGGTAATAAGATAATTACTACGTCCCTTTTGTCCCGCTAAAATCGTCCCCTACTTAGAACAGACAGAGCGAGACTATACTTTGCGACAAAGCTATAAACGTTTGCTCCAAAAAAAGAAAAAATTAGAAAAAATATAACTCTATAAAAATGATACAAAATTCGATACAGTTTGTTTTAGACAATAAAATCGTTGAGATTAATTTCAACAATAGTCCATATACGCCAACAACAACAGTGCTAAATTATCTGCGTGGTTTGGCGGATCATAAAGGGATCAAAGAAGGTTGTGCCGAAGGCGATTGTGGGGCATGTTCGGTGGCTTTGGCGGCATTAGATGGGGATAATAATTTGACGTATAAGGCTTGCGATGCTTGCCTGATTTTTCTGCCCATGTTGCATGGCAAACAATTAATTACGGTGGAGAATGTGGGAACTTCTGAGAAAATGCACCCTGTGCAACAAGCGATGGTTGATACTGATGGAAGTCAGTGTGGCTATTGTACGCCTGGATTTATTATGTCGATGTTTTCAGTTTATAAAAATCACCAGAATCCATCAAGAGAAGTGATTGATGATGCTTTGACTGGAAACCTTTGCCGTTGTACGGGTTATCGTCCGATTATTGAAGCGACGGCGCAAGCTTGCGTTCATAATGGAAAAGACCATTTTGATGAAAAGGAAAACGACATCAAAAAAATGTTGTGGGACATCAAAAACAATCAAGCAACGATTCATTTAATAACTGAAAATCAAGAATACTATAAGCCTATAAATCTTAAAGATGCTTTGACTTTGCGTTTCCAAAAACCAATGGCTTTGCTGATTAGTGGCGCAACAGACTTAGCCTTGAAAGTAACGAAAAATAAAGAAGTCTTACCTGAAATTATCGATTTATCCGACATTCATTCCTTACAGCAAATTGAAGATTTAGGCAAAAATATCATCATTGGTAGTGGCGCAAAATTAGAGGAAATAAAAACGTATTGTAAAGATTTATTTCCTGCCTTATACGATACATTGGCGGTCTTTGGATCGGTACAAATTCGCAATTTAGCAACCTTGGGGGGCAACTTGGGAAGTGCTTCACCTATTGGTGATACGCCCCCTATTTTGATGGCGTATGATGCCTCTGTCATTGTACAAAGCATTAGAAGTGAACGCACTCTTAATTTATTGGATTTTATCACAGGTTATCGCAGCACTTTATTGGAAAAAGACGAAATTATTTCATACATCATTATTCCTAAAATGGAGGATAATGTACAGGTAAAATGGTACAAAATTTCCAAGCGAAAAGATTTAGATATTTCTACTGTAAGCGCAGGATTTCGTTTGGTCTTAGACGACAATCAAGTCGTGCAAGACATTCGCTTAATCTATGGCGGTATGGCAGCGATGACGAAACGAGCGACGGAAGCGGAAAATTATCTTTTGGGCAAAAAGTGGGAACGCCCACACATCGAACACGCCATGACTTTAATTGATAAAGCATTTACCCCAATTTCTGACGCTCGTTCCAGTAAAGAAGGACGTGCGGTAATGGCGAGAAATTTGCTTTTGAAATTTTGGTCGGAAACGAGTTTGGTGAATAGTTAATTAAAAAAACTCCTTTATGAATCACGTTTTCCAAACACCTATTTTTAAAGTAAAAGACGGGAAACGAACCGTTCATATGGACTTTTTGGCCGTTGAAGAACCTATGGAAATTCGCTTGGGATTTGGTGCAAAAATGGAGCGTCAACAAAAAAGTATTTCTGTTACCATGCGTACCGTTGGTAATGATTTTGAGTTGGCGTTGGGGTTTTTATTTACGGAAGGCATCATTCAATCTTATGACGACGTTTATAGCATTAAGCATTGTGTGGACGCTGGCAAACAAGGTGCAAATGAAAATATTGTCAGAGTCGAATTGCAAGAAGATGTTTCGCTCAATTTGTCGAATTTAGAACGCAACTTTTATACGACTTCAAGCTGTGGCGTTTGTGGCAAAGCGTCGATTGATGCCATCAAGGTTCATTGTCCTTTAAAAATTCCAAAAAACACGCCTGCCTTTTCAAGCGAATTGATTCACGAATTGCCCGACAAACTTCGGCAAAAACAAGCGATTTTTGAACATACGGGCGGTTTGCATGCAGCAGCCCTTTTTGATACCAACGGTAATGTTTTGATGATGCGTGAAGATGTGGGTCGCCACAATGCAATGGATAAATTAATCGGCGCAACTTTGCTAAAAAAGATGTTGCCTTTGTCAAATTATCTGGTTTTGTTGAGTGGGCGCAGTAGTTTTGAGTTGGTGCAAAAAGCGTGGGTTTCGGGTGTGGGTATTGTTGCAGCCGTCGGTGCGCCGTCCAGTCTTGCGGTTCAATTGGCGAGGGAAGCGGAGATGACGTTGTTGGGGTTTGTGCGCCAACAGCGATTCAATATTTATTCGGGGGAATGGCGGATTGTGTAAAATTTGGCGATTCCCCACAAGTTCTATATCTTTATGATATGAAAATCCGCATCAAAGACCACAGCATCCGATTTCGCCTAAACCAAAGCGAAGTCAAAGAATTTAAGGAAACAGGGAAAATACAAGCACAAACCGCTTTTCCCAACAATACCTTCTATTATACGTTACAAAAAGAAACGCTCCCCCACCTAAAAGCCACCTTTCAAGACAACAATATCCAAATAAATATCCCAACAAACATTGCCAATGATTGGACGGATACCGATAATGTTGGATTCACCGAAAATATCTTAGTAAAAGACAACCTTTACCTCAATATCTTAGTAGAGAAAGATTTTAAATGCTTAGAAATAAGGATAGGCGAAGATGAATCAGATAACTATGAGCGAATAGTAGAGTAGTTATTTGTATATTGGGAATTAGGAAATTAGCAGTAAAGACCGTGCAAAATAGCCCTGATAGAAGTGGTATGGCAAACCAAGTGCAGTAGTTCTTGGTTCTTAGTGCTGTGGTTCGGTTCTACTGTGATTTGTGATGCTTGGTTTGCCATAAGAACGGATAGCAGGACTTTCCGTCACGACGAAGCAACTGACCTTTCGCTCCTTTTTAGTATATTGAGCATAACACAAGACAAAATAAATGAAAAAGAAAATAAATCCACAATCACCCGAAGAACTCAAGGGCATCAAAACACAAAAGCCTAAAAAAGTAGCAGCCGGCATACCAGCAGTCGTGTCATCGCTCAAGCACATCAAAGAAGCGATGCCATTGGGTCGAGGGCTAAAAACTTTGGGCAAGCTCAACCAAGAAGGCGGTGTGGACTGTCCAGGTTGTGCGTGGCCTGATCCAACCCCAAAAGAACGTTCTGCCATTGCCGAATACTGCGAAAATGGCGCAAAAGCCATTGCCGAAGAAGCTACTACTGACAAGGTAGGAAAAGCCTTTTTCAAAAAACACAGCATTGTCAAATTGTCCCAAAAATCTGATTATTGGCTTGGCAAACGAGGGCGAATTACGCATCCATTTATTCTAAAAAAAGGCGAAACACACTATAAACCCATTGACTGGGAAGATGCCTTTGACCTCATCGCCACGGAACTCAACGCCCTACCCTCTCCTGATGATGCCATCTTTTACACCTCTGGTCGTACTAGCAACGAAGCCGCTTTTTTATATCAACTCTTCGTCCGTCATTTTGGAACAAATAACATGCCCGACTGTTCCAATATGTGCCATGAATCAAGCGGTGTTGCCTTGTCCGAAACATTAGGTATTGGTAAAGGCTCGGTTACCTTAGAAGATTTTTATGAAGCCGAAGTGATTGTCGTGATGGGGCAAAATCCTGGAACAAATCACCCTCGCATGCTTTCTGCTCTTCAAAAAGCAAAACAAAAAGGCGCAAAAATTATCACCATCAATCCCATCAAAGAAACGGGTTTATTGACTTTCAAAAACCCTCAAAAACCAAGAGATATTTTGGGTGGAGGAACAAGTTTGACGGACTTATATTTGCAAGTAAAAATAAATGGTGACATTCCTTTATTGCGAGCAATTATGCACCTTTTGTACCAAAAAGAAGAAGAGACAGGAAATGTTTTTGACAAAGATTTTATAGAAAAAAATACTGAGGGCTTCGATGATTTCCTTAAAATGCTCAAAAAACAAGATGTCAATGAATTGAGCGAGGCATCGGGCATTTCCTTCAAACAAATACAAGAAGCAGCCGACTTATTGGTTGATAAAACCAAAATTATTACGTGTTGGGCAATGGGCATTACACAACACAAAAACGGCGTTGAAAATATCAAAGAAATCGTCAATTTGCTTTTACTCAAAGGCAGTATTGGCAAAACGGGCGCAGGCACATGTCCCGTAAGAGGACACAGCAACGTACAAGGCGATAGAACGATGGGCGTTTGGGAAAAACCAAAACCCGATTTTTTAGATAATCTTCAAGCGACTTTTGATTTTGAACCACCTCGACATCACGGCGTAGATGTCGTCAAAGCCATTAAGTTAATGCACGAAGAAAAGGGTAAAATTTTCTTTGCGATGGGTGGTAATTTCTTGTCCGCAGCTCCCGACACAGAATACACTGCCAAAGCCCTACAAAATTGCCATCTAACGGTACATGTGTCCACAAAACTTAACCGAAGCCACCTTATTCATGGCGAAACTGCCCTTATTTTGCCGTGTTTGGGTCGTACCGAAATCGACAAACAAGCCGATGGCAAGCAGTTTGTCAGCGTCGAAAACTCGATGGGCATCGTGCATACTTCTCGTGGACACCTCAAGCCTTTGTCAAGAAAATTACTTAGCGAACCCATGATTGTCGCTCGCCTTGCCCAAAAAACGCTGGGTAATGACTCCAAAGTAAATTGGCTCAAGATGGTCAAAAATTACGATAATATTCGAGATGCGGTAGAGAGCGTTATTCCAGGTTTTGAAAATTACAACAAACGAGTTCGGAAAGCAGGCGGTTTTTATTTGCCCAATGGTGCGAGAGATGGCGACTTCAAGACATCAAGTGGCAAAGCGCATTTCAGCGTTACAAGCCTTCCCAATCACAAGATGGACGCCGACGATTTTATGATGATGACCATTCGCAGCCACGACCAGTTCAACACCACGATTTATGGTTTAGATGACCGTTATCGAGGCATTTACAACGAGCGCAGAGTCGTTATGATGAACGAAAAAGACATGAAAAAAATGGGCTTCAAGAAAAAGGATGTCGTAAATTTATATAACTATTACGAAGGCATAGAACGAGTCGCCAAAACCTTCGTCGTCGTTCCCTATGACATTCCCGAACAGTGCGTCGCCACGTATTTTCCCGAAGCAAATCCCTTAGTTCCCATCAACAAAATAGCCGACAAAAGCCATACACCAGCCTCAAAATCCGTCGTCATCAAAATCAAAAAGAGTATAACATAAACTATACCTTTAAGGAGAGAATGGAAGCAGCTTCGTCGTGCCGTTTAGGCCTGCTATCCGCTACTATAGCAAAAATTAACCTCTTTATAATTCCTTAACCAACAGAAACAGTACGGACAAGGCATGCCTTGTCCCAACAATATAAAACATATCAACGAAATTTTTGCTATAACGCTACTATCAGGTCTATTTTAGACGGTCTCAACCTCTACCAAAACCAAGAAAATATGAACAACAAAGACGTAATCCAGAAATTCTATCAATCCTTTTCCGATGGAAATCCAGAAGGCATGATTGACTGTTACCACAATGATATTACCTTTGAAGATCCTGCTTTTGGTGTATTAAAAGGCGAAAAAGCCAAAAGCATGTGGAAAATGCTCCTATCTCGTAAAGACGCAAAACCCTCTATCAACTTTAGCAATGTAGAAGCCAATGAAGAAATGGGAAAAGCCCATTGGGTAGCAGAATACAATTACGGTCCAAAGAAGCGAAAAGTCATCAATAAAATAGACGCAAATTTCGACTTTTTAGACGGCAAAATCATCAACCACAAAGACGATTTCAATCTCTGGAAATGGACACAACAAGCCTTAGGCATCAGTGGCTACCTTTTAGGCTGGTCGCCCTTTATGAAAAAGCAAATTCAGCAAAAAACAAACAAACTATTGACTGATTATATGAAGAAGAATGGGTAATAAAGGAACGATTTTATTGGGGCGAAAGGGACGATTGACTGGTGGCGAGTGATTAATACTTACAAAAACACAATCTAAAAAAACCAAAAAGCTATGAACAATTACCTTGTAAAATTCCGAGAACTTGCTTGGGAATCCCCAAGACCTGGCGTCCGCCACAAATTCCAAAATGTCGGTGACAGATGCCTTCGATTGGCAGAATTTACAGAAGAATTTATTGAATTGGACTGGTGTAGTCGGGAACACATTGGCTATGTCATAGAAGGTCAAGTTATGGTACGCTTCGAGAAGCAGAATGTATTGCTTCGGAAAGGCGACGTTCTACACATTCCTGCGGGTCATGACCATCGACATAAAGCGATTGTGGCTAAGGGCGAGAAGGCGGTTTTGTTGTTTTTTGAGGATGTTCGATAAGGCAGAATACTTAGAACTTGTTTCAAATAACTCACCGCTCATCTGCTTTAAATGCACCACGCCGATGCAGTATCCACTGAGACTCGTCTAAAGGGGAAACGCCTTTGTAGGTTCTGATTTTCTCATCGGTAGTGGTCGTTTTTTCATAGCCATCCAGTGTTAGTTTTATGCGTCCTTTTCCAGAGGTCGTACTATTAAACTTTATGGGGTAGTCCATGGCATTTGCTACCGAAACTCTTCCTTTTAAAACAAAAAAGTCATGGTCAAAAACTGGCGCACCTATCTGTGCTTTCATTTGGTTTAAATCACTGGTAATAGCTCCTAAAAAATCAGTATTGGCTTTGATTTCAAAAGCATACATTGGTTCTAACAAATCCGTTCCAGCATTTTTCAATCCTCTGAGTATCCCCATTGGCGTGGCTAATAAAAAATCTCCAGGATTTGAGTGTACGGTATGTTCAGAACCTTCTATGAGGGTAATGGATAAATCCGTTACTTCATATCCTTTAATGCCTTGTTTCAAAGACCACGGAATGGCTCGCTTAACCTCATTGATATACTTGTTACTAATGTCACTTGTCCTTACCTTATTAGTAAAGGAAACACCGCTCCCCAATGGTGCTGGTTCTATCAGGAAGGTCATAATCGCCCAGCATGGTTTAGGCATCCAATACCGTACATAGCCTTCTGCTGCCGTAGAAGGTGTTTCTTTATAAATGACTTTGGGTTGGAGAAATGTTACCTCAATATTCCATCTTTGGTCTAAGTTTTCTTTAAGAACTTCTGTTTGAATGGGTCCTACAATTTTTAAGTGAAACTCTTTTTCTTCCTTAAACCATTGAAAGTCTAACACTGGATCTTCCAAATTGAGTATCTCTAAAGCTTCTCCTAATTTTTGATAATCTTTATCGTCCTTTGCCATCACAACTATTCCAAATAATGCTTTACTGATTTTTGAAAATTCATCATTAAGATTTTCAGTGCCTAAAACATCTCCAGGAAGTATAATCTCAGAAGTGCTTACGACGCCAATCTCTCCTTCCTTTAGTTCAGAAAATTGTTCTAAACTTCCGAGCTGCATTTTAAATAGCTGATTAATTTTAATATCCTTATTCAGTTGCTGTGATTGAATCACGTCTTTGGTTTTTAGAATGCCTCCATATAATTTTAGATGAGCGAGTCTTCCTTTCTTTTCATGAAATTCTACTTTAAAAACCTTTGCCGCCGCAGTTGCAAAACGGATTTCAGGTTGAGGTATAAATGTTACAATGCTGTTTAACAACTCCTCTATGCCCATTTCTAATTTGGCACTTCCAAAGAGCAAACCATAAAGCAATCCCGTTTTTATATGTTGCTTTCCTTTCTCTAAAATGCTTGTTAAATCAGTAGTGTTTCCTTCGAGATAATCCTCTAAAAAAGCTTCGTCACAATCCGCTAAATTTTCCAGAGAGGTATTAAGAATTGTTGAATCTAAATAATTTTCAGCATCTGTAAATGATAACAATTTAGGATTATCTGGATCGGATAAATCGGGAAAATTCAAGGCGAATAGTTTCGCTCCTAAGTCTTTTTCAAAATCTAAAAAAACTTGCGCTGCATCTACTCCTGCCCTATCTATTTTATTAATAAAAACGATGACAGGTAATTTTCGCTCTCTCAATCTTTCCCATAAGTTAAAAGTATGGGCTTGCACTCCTTCTTTTGCAGAAACCACTAATATGACACCATCCAATATCGAAAGCGATCTATCTACTTCCGCAGAAAAATCAATATGCCCTGGCGTATCTACTAACTGGAATAAAATATTTTTCCAAGAGAAATTAACGGAAGACGCTTTTATGGAAATTCCTCTTCTTTTTTCCATGGCTAAACCATCTGTGATGGTCGAACCTTTATCTACACTTCCTGGAGATTTGGTCATTCCACTATGGTGTAACAAACACTCTGTAAGTGAGGTTTTTCCTGCATCTACGTGCGCTAATATTCCTATGGTTAAAATGGTTTGCTCTGACATTATTGATATACGCTTTTAAAATTGATATTTCCTAATTTGGAGCGAACTGTATGGTGCTTCGTTGTGACGCAGGGTCTCGCTATACGCTACTATACCAAAAGACCCCATTTGGGCAGACACATGGGTCTTGCCCCTACAAGCCCATGCTGTCTTTTGGTATAACGCTACTATCGAGGCTATTTTAAATGGTATAAACGCTATTGCACTTTATTAATTGCCAATACGTATAATATCGGTAAATGAATCCCATCTATCCATTAGCTAACCTATATTTTGAATGGTTTACTATTTTATTAAGGCTCGCTTAAAAAGGATTGGTATTATAATGGATATTTTTTTGATGCGTATGCCCTAAATGTCAGAAGTACAAAGATTGTTATGGAAAGTACATAAGGAAACGACCTATTTTTGTTTTAGTCAGCAAAAGCGATATAAAGAAAAAGCGGTTCTGTCCTTCTACAATAGACCCGATTCTCTTAAAATTCTAATTCCTAATTTTTAAATTCTAAAGTGGTTCTGTCCTTCTAAAATAGACCCGATAGTAGCGTTATAGCTTGCTTTAGTTTATGTGGTTTTTGTAGTTTATGTCGTTTTTGTGGTTGCAACTTGAAATTCTGAAGATGTGTAGGCAAGCTATAGTAGCGGATAGCGGGAGCATGCGTCACAACGAAGCATCCTCCCGTTGTCTCCTTATTTTTAGTGTATTTGGTAGATAGGAATTAGGCTCTTACAAACTATATTTATTCATCAAACAAAGTCGAGATGAAACACCAAGTACCAAGAACTCAGCAATAAGAACCAAAAAACCTAATCATCCAATTCGCAACATCCATTCAATTCATTAATGGTGCGGTTGGTGAAGGTTTGTGGGCAGTCTGGTAAATCTGGGTCGGTGACGATG
>Ga0209185_1001910_pt1 | contig 16114 bp, 6 predicted proteins | sample SidtaG_2_FD_187425 | JGI IMG/M metagenome (GOLD analysis project Ga0209185, IMG submission 187425) | Marine algal microbial communities from Sidmouth, United Kingdom - Sidmouth_Asex2 metaG (SPAdes) (version 2) | ecosystem: Host-associated > Algae > Red algae > Unclassified | place: Sidmouth... | reverse complement strand
AGCGATATTTATTTACTAATGAGATAAATTAAATAGTAAAATTGGAAATATAAGATGCATTCAATAAGTTAACTTTGTAACACTTAATGAAAATGAAAAGATGAGAAAAGCCGTATTCTATATTTTGTTAATCATTGTTATTGTATCCTGTGGCAGTGACACAATCAGTAAGAAAGCTCCTAAAGTAGATCATATAGAAATAGAAGATATCAATATTGTAAGATTTGATAAGCTTATACAATCGTTGGACACAACCGATATTATAGCTTCTTATGAAGCCTTAGTAAAAGAACATCCTTATATCACTAATCTCTACTTTAATGAATTACTTAACTTTAAATCTGAAGCTAAAGACAGTTTTCATTACTTCATAAAAGAATTTGTTGTAGCTGAACCAATAGTTTCACTCCAAGAATCAGTAGATAAAGTATTCCCTAACCTCAGATCGGTAGAGAAAGATCTCAATAAGGCTCAGAGGTACCTCAAGTACAATTTTCCAGATTATCGTATGCCTAACTTTTACAGTTATATCACAGAATTTGGATATCAGACAATTCTATTTAGTGACGGTGAGCGAGGAGAGAATATGGATGGTATCGGTATAGGATTAGATATGTATCTCGGTTCTGATTTTGATTATAAGCAAGTAGATCCTCGAAATCCGATATTTTCTGATTACATCACAGCAAACTACTCTGAGGAATATATTGTAAGAAATGCGATGGAGATTATCTCCTCAGACTTAATGGGTGAGCCGAGAGGAAAAAGAATGTTAGATCAGATGCTGCATAACGGTAAGCGACTTTACATCATGGAGAATTTGATGCCGTGGGTTTCTGATAGCATAATTATGGAGTATACATCTGATAATATGGAATGGGTGGTAGACAACGAATTACAGATATGGGATTATTTCTTAGAGAACAACCTCGTATACGAGACCAATCATCTAAAGATCAATAAATACATCAATCCAAGTCCCAATTCTCCAGGTATGCCAGCAGAAGCACCTGGAAAAACAGCAACTTTTATAGGATGGCAGATAGTAAGATCTTATATGAATAGGAACCCTAATGCAAGTCTTGCAGACCTTATAGCCCTTACTGAAAGTCAGAAGTTATTGGAATTATCCAGATACAAGCCTAAAAGGCGATAAATAGCTATTTTTGCAGATCACAAATTAAATTATCGAATTATGAGTGGTCGTAATATTCCAGTTGTTGACTTAGATAAGTTTAAGAATGGTAACGATACAGATCGTCAGGCTTTCGTAGAGCAACTTGGAAAGGCTTTCCATGAGGTAGGATTCGTATGTGTCGTTAATCATGGAGTACCTAAGGAAGTCGTAGATAATTTCTATAATAGCTCTAAAGAATTCTTCTCTCTGCCAGTAGATAAGAAAAGGACTTACCTTCTTGATGGCTTAGCCGGACAGAGAGGTTATACTGCCTTCGGTACAGAACATGCTAAGCAGTCCAAAGTGGCGGATCTAAAGGAGTTCTTTCAGATAGGCCAATATGTAAGTGCTGATCATCCTAAGAAAGAAGAATATCCTGATAATATATATGTAGATGCCGTACCAGAATTCAGTAATCTATCAGAACAATTATATACGGCATTTGAACAATCAGGTTCTTATTTATTAAGAGCTATTGCATTATACCTCGATCTTGATGAAGGGTATTTTGATCAGTATATTAAAGATGGTAATTCAATATTAAGAGCGATACATTATCCTCCTATCACACATGAACCTGAGACGGCGATACGAGCAGAACAACATGAGGATATTAACCTTATTACTTTGCTAGTAGGTGCATCAGCAGGTGGATTACAATTATTGACTTCTGATGATGAATGGTTAGACATCACACCTGAAGAAAATGAGATTGTTATTAACGTAGGTGATATGTTACAAAGACTAACTAACAACTACTTAAAATCTACAACTCATAGAGTCGTCAATCCTCCTAAGCATCAGTGGCATATTCCGAGATTAAGTATACCTTTCTTCTTACATCCAAGAAGTGAGATGGACTTGACATGTCTCGATAGTTGTGTGACAGAAGATAGACCGATAGCCTATGAGAATATGACAGCAGGGGCTTACCTTGATGAGAGACTCAGAGAAATAGGATTAAAAAAATAGGTGCCTATGGCACAGATAATTAATTTATGCGGCGAGAGGAAGGTCTCCTACCTCTCCTCGATCGTTACATTTTTATAATAAGAAAAAACCTAATTATAGGATCACATATGGGAAAGTATAAAGAGTATAAGGCATTAGATCTGCCCGCAATAGATAAGGAAGTATTAGACTTTTGGACGAAAGAAGACATCTTTAAAAAGAGTATGTCAGAGAGGCCAGAAGATGATAGTTATGTTTTCTATGAAGGACCGCCATCTGCTAATGGGAAGCCAGGAATACACCACGTTATGGCGAGAGCTGTAAAGGATATGTTCTGTCGATTCCATACGATGCAAGGTAAGCGTGTAGAGCGAAAAGGTGGATGGGATACACATGGTCTTCCGATAGAACTAAGTGTAGAAAAAAACTTAGGTATCACAAAAGAAGATATCGGTAAGAAACTTACTGTCGAGCAATACAATCTCGAGTGTCGTAAGACGGTGATGCAGTTCAAAGATCAATGGGATGATATCACTCGTAAGATGGGATATTGGGTCGACCTCGATAATCCTTATATCACATTTGATAATAATTATATAGAATCTGTATGGTGGTTATTAAGAAAGCTCTACGATAAAGACCTCATGTATAAGGGTTACACCGTACAACCTTATTCTCCAGCTGCAGGTACAGGTCTGAGTTCGCATGAGCTTAATCTTCCTGGGTGCTACAAAGACGTCAAGGATCTTTCTGTCACAGCCCAATTCAAGGTGACTAAAGATGATAGTTCTAAAGCATTATTTGAAGGGCATCCTAACGATGTCTACTTTATAGCATGGACGACGACACCGTGGACACTGCCATCTAACTGTGCATTAGCATTAGGTGCTAAGATTGAATACAGCCTCGTCCAGACTTATAATACATATACAAAAGAACCTATAACGATCGTCATGGCGACGGCATTGATGGGCAAATACTTTAAGGAAGGCGCTGATGAAGTTGCTCTTGAAGATTACACACCGGGTGATAAACTCATTCCATATAAAGTAATCAGTACTCATAAGGGGAGTGATCTGGAGGGTATACACTATGAGCAACTCATGCCATATGTGCAGCCTACAGAAGGCGATGCATTCCGAGTAATATTAGGGGACTTTGTCTCTACAGAAGATGGTACTGGTATCGTACATACGGCATCAGTATTTGGTTCTGATGATTATAGAGTATGTCAGCAAAATAATGTGCCTTCTATTCTTGTAGCACGAGGTAAAGAATTTATGCCACTTGTAGATACACAAGGAAAATTTGTAGAAGAGGTCACTGATTTTGGAGGGGATTATGTAAGAGCGGAATACTATAGTGACGAAGAGAGAGCAGTGGATGGATTTGAATCTACCGATCTACGTATCGCCGTTAAGTTAAAGAAAGAAAATAGAGCTTTCAAAGTAGAAAAGTATGATCACTCCTATCCGCATTGTTGGAGGACTGATAAGCCAGTTTTATATTATCCATTAGACAGCTGGTTCATTAAGACATCTTCTGTCAAGGATAGAATGGCAGAACTGAATAAAACAATTAACTGGAAGCCAGCACACACTGGTACCGGTAGATTCCAAGTATGGTTAGAGAATCTTTTAGATTGGAACTTATCGAGATCAAGATTCTGGGGTATACCACTACCGATATGGCGTACTAAAGATAATGAAGAAGAGATTTGTATAGGTTCTATAGAGCAGCTTGCAGAAGAGATTCAGAAAGCAAATAAAGCTTTAGGATTATCTCAAGAGACTCCTTCTGATCTACATAAGCCTTATATAGATAACGTAACATTAGTAAGTCCGAGTGGTAAGGAGATGCTTAGAGAAGCAGACCTCATTGATGTATGGTTTGATTCAGGATCTATGCCATATGCACAATGGCATTATCCATTTGAGAACGAAGAAAAATTCAAGCGTAACTTCCCTGCGGATTTTATTGCAGAAGGTGTCGATCAGACGAGAGGATGGTTCTACACATTACATGCTATTGCTACGATGTGTTTTGACAGTGTAGCATATAAGAATGTAGTTTCTAATGGATTAGTATTAGATAAGAATGGTGTCAAGATGTCTAAGCGATTAGGTAACTCTGTAGATCCATTTGAGACATTAGAGAAGCATGGTGCAGATGCCACAAGATGGTATATGATGTCCAATGCCAATCCTTGGGATAACTTAAAATTTGATATCGCCGGTATTGAAGAAGTAAAGCGTAAGTTTTTTGGTACATTATATAACACATACTCATTCTTTGCACTATACGCTAATATCGATGGCTTTGATTACAGCGAAGGCTCTATTGCGATGAGTGATAGAACGGAGATTGACAGATGGGTTATCTCTTTACTCAATACATTAATTAAAGACGTAGAAGCCGACTACGCAGATTACGAACCGACACGAGCAACTCGTAAAATTCAAGCTTTTGTAGAAGATCACTTAAGTAATTGGTATGTGAGATTATGTAGACGACGTTTCTGGAAAGGAGATTATTCACAAGATAAGAAAGCAGCATATCAGACGCTATATACATGTCTGCTTACGGTCTCTAAGTTGATGGCGCCTGTATCACCGTTCTTTGCAGATTGGTTATATAGAAATCTTAATACAGCAACTGGGCAGGAGACACACGATTCTGTACACTTGTCATTATACCCTGCTACGGAAGAGAATCTTATAGACAAAGCTTTAGAACAAAGGATGAATTATGCACAGCGTATATCATCTCTTGTATTGTCATTACGTAAGAAAGAAAGCCTCAGAGTAAGACAACCATTAACTAAGGTATTGTTACCGATTCTTGACGAAAAATTTCAAACACAAGTAGAGCAAGTAGAAGATCTTATTATAGCTGAAGTCAATGTAAAAGAGATAGAGTATATATCAGATAGTGCAGGCGTCATCAAGAAAAAAATCAAACCTAATTTCAAAACTTTAGGTAAGACCTTAGGTAAGAATATGAAAGATGCATCAAAGTTGATCGGTGCATTTACACAAGAAGATATCACATCATTAGAGAAGAATGGTTCTTATAATCTTTCAGTCAATGGTGAGTCTTTTGATTTGGACTTATCAGATTTTGAGATTTCTGCTGAAGAAATTCCAGGCTGGCAAGTTGCTCAAGATGGAGACATCACAGTGGCTCTTGACATCACCTTGACAGACGATCTACGTGCCGAAGGTATGGCCAGAGAATTAGTCAATCGTATACAAGGAATACGTCGTGATACTGATCTCGATGTCACGGATCGTATTAATATCAAACTTCGAGATCATGAATCTATACGTAATGCTGTTAATCAATATGGTGATTATATTAAAGCTGAAGTCTTAGGCGAAGATCTTTCTGTCATTGAAATGACTAAAGGTACAGAGATAGAATTGCCAGGAGATGTAACATTACTTGTACAGATAGAAAAGGTATAATATATATTAGATCATATAATGCTCAATACCTAAGTAAGTATATTTATACTTAAAGGTGTCATACATAATTCAAGAATGTATATGACAAAATTTGACCACGAGTTATAGCTTTTGCTGAGGAGGAATCGAGTACTGTAGTATACGAATGTAGCAAAACAGCTGTTAAGGTTAGCGACTTATTATCTCACAGCTACGGCTATGGTGAGCCTGAGTGCCGGATGTTATTTCAACATATAGATTGTATAATTCCTTTTGAATATATGCAATATTTCAGGTGGTATAAGTGATGATAATTCATTCTTTACCCAAAGCCGTTTGTAACCTAAGTTGACCGTTCATCCTTGTATATGACCGATGATCCTTGATATTTGCCTTTGATCATAAGGTTTAAACGTTTAGCTTATAATTAGATATAATTGTGATGATTTTTATCAAAATCATCAAAATTATAGCTATTGAATCTTAAGTTTTATATAAGGTATCTTGTGTATATATATGTTCTTATTGGACTATTTTTAAGCACGTCAGCATACTGTCAATCAGTTAATGTAGATAGTCTCAATCGTGTCATAGATATTTCCTCTATTAATGACTTTAATCATTGGGGATCTAAGATGAAATTGGCTAACTATTATGTCTACCATAATCTCGACACAGCAACACTTATTATAGATTCTGTTCTGATAGCTCTATCTGATGAAGATCTCAGGATAAAAACTCCTCAGAATTATTACAAACATCTTGTTGTAAAGGCATGGACTTCACACGGTAATGAAAAATTGGACGAAGCTATCTATTATCTCAATATGGCCGATAGTATAGTAAGTCTAACAGATGATAGGTCGGCCAGAATAGAAATCCAAATCAACTTAGGGGCACTGTATGTCAGTAAGAAAGATACAAGTGCAGTATCATTTGTAAATAATTTTCTATCTGAGATTGATACTACCTATGGTAATAGAGACGAGAAGATTGCTTGGGTTCTGGGTAAGAAATATATGGGTCAGATATATGAAAATAAAGGTTATCAAGAATTAGCTTTTAATGAATACAAGGATGTTATCGAATCTGGTCTATTGGAGGAGCTGCCTAATTTTAGAGTTGGTGTTATAAAATGTATAAGTGGGTTGGCGGCTTTTTCGGGTAACCATAGTTATGCCATTTCTTCTTTAAAAGCATTGACAACTAATGCTAATCTATATACGTATCAGAATGGTGATATTAATCATGTGCTTCTTAAGAATTATATAAGTATAGATAGCATTGATAGTGCTCTGGAACTTTCAGATCAGATTCTTAAAAGTGATAATTTAAATAATAATCTGAAGTTTAGGACCTATGCAACGTTAGCTGAATTATCACTATCCCAAGGAAATATAGAAGTTGCTAAGCGTCATATTGATAAACTTAGTTCTATGATAACTGATATTGAAAGTAGTCGATTTCAGCATCAACTCTGTCTTCTCAAAGCTAAATATCATCTATTAATCGGAAACCGTGATCTATGTCGACATCAGCTTGACAGTACACCTACAGTATCACTATCTCAAGCCAATAAATTAAAGTATGGAGAAATTAATCTTCTTAATACTTTAGATGTAAATCAAGTCATAGCTTATAATGAACTGGACAGCTTACGGAGAGCCATAGCTAAGCAAAAATTACAGTCTCGTATTCAAGAGTTAATGATAATACATGAAACAGAGATAGAGAAGAATAGAAATATCGGACTTACTCAAGAACTAAATCAAGCTAAAAAAATAGAGAAGCAAAAAAATAATCTACTTTTTCTATTTGGATTATTAGGAATATCTGCTTTGATAACCTTAGTCCTAATAGCTAAGAATTTAAAACTATCAAAAAAATATTCTCTATTGCTGGCCAGAGAAAAGGCTGTGGAAACTGAAAACCAGAGTCTAATCTTTAAGAACAATGAGTTAATTATGATGAATGAGAATCTTAAATCTCAAAAAGTCAAAGCTAATCTAAAGGCTAATAATGAACTTATAGAAGACAAAATTGAATTCAAATCTCTGGATAAACTATACATGTTAGACTCTTATGATATCTCACGCGTTATAGCCGAAGCAGGCGGCCTGAGGATATACGCTAATGGTAAAAGTTACTGGACAAAAATGACACTGAAGCAGTTTCTTGACAATGATAATAGTAATTTATTTATCAGAATATATAGATCTACCGTCGTCAATATTTCTAAAATAAAATGGGTCAATCATACCTCTCTGATGATGAACGATGGGATGGAATTAAAGGTAGGCAGAACGTACCGCAATGAAATTATAGATGCATTAAATGAATAGACTATACTTATATAGTTATCATCTTATTACTATCTAAAGCTGACTCTAAACCCCAAATACTATTTAAAAAATTAGAAATTTAAAGCTCTAATATGGTCCAAACTGTAGAAGTATCAGACATCATCTATCCCTCGTCTACAGAACAAGGTGTCAGAATCCATCTGAGTAATAGATCCTTCTGGTGTTCTATGAAGTTTAAGAAAATCCAAACCCAACTTCCAGAAGACAACTTCATCAAGATATACAAAAGCGACATCATTAAAATTAATCAAATAGACTGGTATAATTGTGCTACCCTAAAAATGATCAATGGTATCGAATTAAAGATCGTACGTACATATAAGTCAGATATTCAGAGACTACTGAAATAATCTTTTTTCTCAATTTTTGGTACTTCACATGCAGTTCAACTACTCCTGAGTGCAGTTGGGCTATAAAACTCAATGTTTTATTGTCATTCGCTTAATAATTCTTAAAATTTAAGCTACCAAGAAACACAATAACTTCATTAGCTGATTATGTGTATAGTACAACTTCCAATGCTTAGGAATAAGACATTAGATATTCCTATAGATGATATCCTTTATGTAGAAGGCGATGGCTGTATGTCAGTAGTCTATCATATAGACAATGACAAATCTAAAAAGTCTTATGTAAACTTGATGATAAGAGATTTACAAGCTTTACTCTCCCGCCATCGCTTCTACAGATGTCATAAAGCATTTATCGTTAATATAAATAAGATTGAGCCATACGGTAAATATCCTAAAGATAAGATCACGCTTAATAATGACATGACAATACCTTTAGCTAAAAGGAAGAGATTAGAGTTTCATAATGTGTACTTGGATTTTCAGAAGAGCTTGTGATTTAAATGTCTTATAGTCAAATAAATCGGTTACTCTATTATGCAGAACTACCATTAGAATTCAACACAGTTATGTACTTGTAGATTGACAATATGATGACTGACTATTGTAATACCAAGTTCAAGCCTACTAATACAATTCTAATATATTATTTATAAAACACATATAAAAAAGACATAATGTGATAGCCTTTTATTCTTTATGAAGGATAAAATACCTATTCAATTATTCAGCTCGGTATTTTTGAGAACCGATTAAATTTTTCTGACGAAAAAAGATTTAATCATAAATAAATACTTTCAATACTCTCAATCTCATTTATGCTTTCAACTCAATTAGGACACGAAATAGTTCTTATTTCAAAGTTTCGTATTAGAATAGTTCTATCCATATTATTAGTGATTTTTTATACAAAATCATATTCTCAGGATAACTCTATAGAATTAGATATTAATTCATATTATTCTTTATTTTCAAATGCTCCAAACATTGAGTCGTCTAATACGCCAATAGATATTTCCCTTCCATATACTAGCGGGACGACTAAGAATTTTAAAGCGTTTTCATATGATCTATTGAGCGCTGAATTACAAAGTCAGTATTCAGATATTGAGACCTATAAAATTTCTAATTTAGAAGAAGGAATAACTGGAGATGTCACAATAACTCCTCACGGAATATTCATCCATTATTTAGTTAATCATACATTAATTAGTCTTTCACCAGAAGATTTAAATAATCCAGTTAAACACATATTTGAGATTGGTGGGCAGGTTCACGATGGTTGTGATATGACAGAAATACCTGAGCACAGTATGAAGAACAATGAACTTGATCGTCAAATTCAAGAGATTTTAAGTGGAAATAGTTTTCAAAAAAATGCAACCACTTCTTATACGAATGCAGCTGGTGAAGTACTAAAGAGAAAATATGATTTAGTCTTAGTAGCCACTGGTGAGTTTACTGTAGCAAATGGAGGTACTATGGCAAGCGCAATGGCAGTTATTACTACCTCAATAAATGGGATAAATACAATCTATGCAAAAGACTTGGCTATAGAATTAGTAATAGCTAGAACATGTATTTTTACGAATCCAAATACAGATCCATTTACGCCCAATACCAATGCAGGTGCTTTGTCTAGAACTTTACAAGCTGCAAGGGAAGTTGATAATTGTGCTAATAATGCACCTGCATTAAATTACGACATAGGACATGTATTCCATACTCATATGACAGGCGATGGATGGAGTACAGGGGGTGTTGCTGGACTTGGAGTAGTCTGTAATAATATTCCTTTAGGTACTGGCGGTACCTTTAAGGGACGAGGATGGAGTGGTGCATTTAATAATACAACTAACGGATGGATCCGCTTGGCTACTCATGAATTTGGCCATCAGTTCGGTGCTAGACATACATGGAATGGAGCAGGTGGTTCATGTACAGCTCCTCCTGGAAATATTTCCGGCACTACTGCTGTCGAGATAGCAAGTGGTACTACTATAATGTCTTATAATGGCATCTGTGCTGCGTCATATAATATTCCTTCTGCTGGAGTTTCTGATAATTATTTTCATGCAATCAGTATTGCAGAAATGACAGCTTATGCTAACTCACAATCTTGTAATACAGATTGTTCTACTGGGAATACACCACCTATTGCAGATGCAGATATTTGTAATGCAGGTGCAATTGATATTCCTATTGGAACGCCATTTAAGTTGACAGGTGATGGAACAGATGTAGATGGAGATTTTTTGACATATTCTTGGGAGCAGATCGATGAAGACGGTCCAGGTACACCGACTCAAGGGGCTACCTTAACTCAGACAAGCCTTGTAAATGGATTGACTGCAGGAAATGATCCACTAGCTCCACTATTTAGATCTTACCCTCCTTCATCAAGCGATTGTAGATATTTTCCAAATCTAATTGATTATAAAAGTAATGTAAATACAATAGGAACAGAATTTGAGGTATTGTCGCAGGTCGCAAGAACGATGACCTTTGCTCTGACAGTAAGAGACTGTAGTGCTTCTGGGGGTGGAACAGCATGTGACACTAGGACTATTAATGTTATAGGACAAGGACCACTAATAATTAACAATCCTTGTAGTGGAGGTGCTCTGATAGCGGGCAGTTCTACTAATATTACGTGGAATACCAATGGTTCTGATGCAGCTTGTTCAACGGTCGAAGTTTTAATGTCAATTGATGGAGGTTGTACCTTTCCCTATGTTTTATCTGCTGGAACTGCATATTCTGCTGGAACTTCTATTATAAACATTCCTGCAGGAGTCCCCTCCACTTCAATGGCAAGATTTATGGTAAGGTGTGCTGATGACCCATGTGCTGCATTCTTTGCAATGTCAAATACTGATTGCGTAATTACTTCTACATGTATGGCATCACAATCGTTAATTGATCCAGAGGTTCCTTTATGCTTCGATGAGGGAGATATAGGTCTAAATCTTACGCTAGATAATAACTTTGGAACTACAGTTACTAGCTTCAGTGGAACTGTAGACAATACAGATCCCACAGCAACTTTAGTAGCGTTTTTAAATGATGGAATAACATGCAGTACTTTTGGTAACCAGACTTCTTATGATTTCTTCCTATTTTCTCCAGATATAACCGGCTCCTATACATTTGCCCATACAGGGCCTTTTGGTTTGGTACAAAATATTTACAGTGTTGGAGCCTGTGGAATATTTGACAATGCCGGATCTTGTACCAATCACGTGAGTAGTTCAGCTGTTCAAAACGCTGGAGGTTCAATAAATATATCTGCAAATGTTACAGCTAATTTGACTGCTGGGACACTTTATGCTATTGTTATAAGTTCATTTAGTCCAACCACTCCAACTCTACCTGCGGCGTACACAATAAACTTTACTACTCCTGCTGGTGCTAATATCTATAATGGACTTGCTCCTGTAGCAGGCTATTCTTACTCATATGTAGCAGTTGACCAAGTATCAGGTAATATAATTGCGGTAGATGCTATGTCAGATTTTTCTGCCTTGACGCAAGGATGTTATGATGTATCTGGCGTGCACTATGATAATGGTGTTAATCCAAATACTTTCATTGGCCAATCAACTAGTGGGGTTCTATCTGGTGGAGACTGTGCTGTATTTAGTTGCAATTCATTTAAGCTAATAGTTAAGGCATCTGCTATGTGTCCTACAGTAGTAGCTATTAATAATACTGCTAACATATGTACGGGTAATCTTACTAATCAAATTTCAACTTGGCAATCTTCAGTTATGACCAATGCTACGAATGCATCTGCGATTGCAGATGTATTAACCGCTGCTTCAGTTTCATATTCTACAGTTATGATTTCTGGTGGTGTTACTGCTCCTAATGGAATGACAGCGACTGGAGTGCATTCTGGTGTTGATAATTGTGTAAGTGAAACACAGGTTACCTATGCATATCTTTTATGTTTTGGTGTAGATGGTATACAAGGAAACGCTGATGATACTTATTTACCCTTAGGTACACATACACTCACGGTATATCCGGCTGTGCAAGCGCCAACTATTACGACGAGTGGATGTATGGTAATGATATCTGGACAATGTAATGATATAGTAACATTATCAGGTAATACAGCTGGCGGTACTATAACTGGTAATGGATCTAATATGGCGACATTTACAGCCCAACCTGGTGCTTTAACTGGTATGATAAATATTTCTGTAGCTTCTGGCGTAGCAGGTAATTCTTGTCCCACTTATACTTCTATGAATGCCACGCCAGCGTGCCCCGCAGTGTGCCCTGTAGTTACTCAAGTAAATGATTCTGATGCTATATGTTCTTCTAACTTAACTAATGAAATATCTACATGGCAATCAGATGTCATGGCAACTAATACTTCTGCTATTGCAGATGCAAATACGGGAAGTTCAATTCTCTACTCTACAGCGATGGTGCCTACTTCGGTTTCAATTCCTAATGGGGCAATAGCCTCTGGAACACACAGTGGGGTCGATAATTGTATTGTAGAAACTCAGACCACTTATGCTTATCTTTTGTGCTTCGGTGTAGATGGTGTACAAGGAACTGCTGATGATATGTACTTATCATTAGGCATGCATACACTCACAGTATATCCAGAGGTCCAAGCACCGGCTATTACAACAAGTGGATGTATGATAATAGTAACTGGACAATGTAATGATATAGTAACGTTATCTGCGAACACTGCTGCAGGAACAATTGCTGGCAACGGAACAAATATGGTCACATTTACAGCTCAATCGGGTGCAACAGCAGGTATGGTAGATGTGTCGGTCGCATCAGGGATAGCAAATAATGTCTGTACGCCATATAACTCAACAGAAGCTACTCCAATATGTCCTGCCGGCTGTCCAGCAATTAGTTCAGTTAATGATTCTGATATAATATGTACAGCAAGTCTTACTGATGAAATAACGACTTGGCAATCAGATGTTATTAACGGTAATGCAACTGCAATTGCTGATCCGAATACTAATAATGCCGTCATTTATTCTACTGTTATGGTACCGGCTAATGCTATGATTCCAAATGGGACGACAGCAAGTGGGACACACAGTGGTGTCGATAATTGTGTTTCAGAAATACAAACTACATATGCGTACCTATTGTGTTTTGGCGCAGATGGTGTACAAGGAACAGCTGATGATATGTATTTGCCACTAGGTATGCATACTTTATCTGTCTATCCAGAAATACAAGCACCTATGATAAATGTCATAGGTTGTTCAGTAACAATCACTTCCATGTGTAATGATATTATTACCTTATCTGGGCAAACTGTTGCTGGCGGCACAATTACTAATAATGCTTCTAGCTCAGTTACATATACTTCAGCTCCTGGCGATCCGTCAGGTGCAGTTACAATCGCTATAGCCTCAGGTATAAATGGTAGTCCATGTACTTTCACGTCTACAACAGTACAAACTCCATCATGTCCATTATCTTCTTTTGAAGCTAATTTTATGGCATCAGATCCGTGTGTCTGTAATGACGACCAATCGGCTAATGGCGCTAATGATGGTACGTTTACGGAGACATTTGTTGTAACCGGAACTTGTGGTTTTACATTAATGACTTCAGCTACTTCTACTCCGGCTTCTGTTGCTGGAATGAGCTTCACGTCTTCTGCTCCAGATCCGGTAACGGGAGACTGCGACTATAGCATTACATTTACTCACACTGATGGGATAGGTTATAATATTTGTGTTGTAGATAATTTAGGTAATCCTATAATTGATTCTAACACAGGGACTCAGGTCTGCTTGGGTAATGTTTGCGAATACCCAGAAATAAATGAACCAACTTTAGGACCTTTTTGTGCAATTGATGCAGATATAACTGGTCTAAATGCTCTTATAAATGAGGTAGGTCCTCCTACACCTAATGGACCTGGAAGTACTACTGTTCTCATTAATGGAAATGCAGGTACAGTATTTAGCCCATCTACTTTAGGAGGTGGAACTCATACTGTGGAGTGGTGTTTTGATGGCGACTTCGTAAGTAACAATAATGGTACGATTGCCGCTCCAGCTTATCCAGGATGTGAGACATGTTATCTCGCTATGGTAACAGTAACAGCTTTGACCATAACTTGTCCCCTTACACCAAATAATGATTTAGGTAGCTTTGATTGTAATTCTATTTCAACTATTCCTGATCTTCCGTTAGATGTGGCGGCTGCACAAGTAGCACCTTATAATATTTTAATTTCTGGTACTCCCTGTGGAACATTAATTCTTACGTCGGTAGACGACTTAGTACCTGATGTGTGCTCTACATCTGACCAAATAATTACTCGAACTATAACAATACTAGATGATTTAGATGGTAACGGTATCGAGGACGCTGGTGAGCAAATTACTTCTTGCGACTTTACATATACAGTTATACCAGATACAGATGCACCTAATCTTATTTGCCCTATGCCTACGACAGTATCGATGGATGCCATGTGTATGCCAGATATTTCAACTTTGGCACTTCCTATGGTTACTGATGGTTGTCCAGGAATGGTGCCGTCGCCCGTATTCACAGAGACTATTATATTAAATGGATGTGTAAATAGTATGAATCCGTTTGGTACAATAATCAGAGAATGGACTGCGACAGATGCTTGTGGTAACTCATCAATGTGTAATCAAATTATAACGGTGCAAGATAACTCAGCCCCGACTGCACTATGCCAAGATGCATTAGTAGAATTAGATGCTTCAGGTAATGGATCTATAATGGGATCAGATTTAGATGGCGGAAGCACAGATAATTGTACTTCGACTTTGATGTTCAGTGCATCTCAGATGGATTTTGATTGTGATGACTTTACGGGAACAGATTCTGGATGCTCTACAGACATTATAGTCATCTTGACAGTTACCGACGACTGCGGCAATGCTTCTACATGTGAGAGTACCGTCACAGTAGAAGATAATACTGCTCCTGCAGCTACGTGTAGCGATATTACAATATCTCTTAATGGTAATGGAGAACGTACAGTTCCGTTAACTTTCTTTAGTAATTCTACGCAAGACAATTGCACAGCTCCAGAAGATATAGAAGTATCAGCATCAAGAGTATCTTTCAGTTGTGAGGATCTTGTATTTAATGGAGTAGTAGGATGTGCTACGGAGATACCTGTTCTTGTCTCATTTACTGATGCATGTATGAATGTCTCAGAATGTAATGCTATAGTCACCTTAATAGATGATACGGCACCTACTATTTTCTGCCCAGCAGATAAGACGATAGAATTAGACCCAGGATTATGTGGGGCTTTCAGTACTGAGTCCATTCCAGTTATGTTTGATAATTGTGATGCGACTATTACAAGGACAGAACCTGTGGATGATGTCTTTTCTATTATAGATTGTGAGAAAGGAGAAAGTGATCCAGTCATATATAATTACGTAGCTACAGATGATTGTCAGAATACTTCAGAATGTTCCTACACAGTTGTGCTCAGACCCTACCAAGATGCATTAGAGAATCTTACTTGTAATGACTTTGTCAATGTAACTGCTAATGTCGATTGTGATATTGATTTCACTGCAGATATGATATTAGAAGGTGGACCTTATGGTTGTTATGATTGTTACGAAGTTACTTCGGAACAACAGTTTACTACTGATGCCTTAGCAGAATTTGTTGTTACGGTAACAGATCCTGTCACAGGAAACTCATGTTGGGGATTAATTACAGTAGAAGACAAGAGTAATCCGACATTAGACTGTACATTATGTCCAGAAGGTGGATTAGGAGATACAGATGGTGATGGCATTACAGATTACTCAGAAGAGTGTC
>Ga0209185_1001909_pt1 | contig 16119 bp, 14 predicted proteins | sample SidtaG_2_FD_187425 | JGI IMG/M metagenome (GOLD analysis project Ga0209185, IMG submission 187425) | Marine algal microbial communities from Sidmouth, United Kingdom - Sidmouth_Asex2 metaG (SPAdes) (version 2) | ecosystem: Host-associated > Algae > Red algae > Unclassified | place: Sidmouth... | reverse complement strand
GGAACAATTTATTTAATTTCTTTCACTAAATCTTCCTTACGTAGCTCGGCTATGCGCGTCAAATTTAGCCAAACATATAAAAAAAATAACTTCTTCATTTGGGGTAGATTATTTTCTTCCTCTTCCTCTTCCCTTACGATAACACCTTAACACAATAGTACGATAACACCTCAACACGAGAAAAATGAAAATAGCAGTAATTGGTGCAGGACCGGCAGGTATGACGGCGGCTTATGTACTCGCAAAAAATGGTATTGAAGTTGATTTGTACGAAGCCGGTGACCGCGTGGGTGGCATGGCACGTACTATCGAATTGTGGAATCAACGAGTGGATATAGGTCCGCATCGTTTTTTTTCCAATGACAAGAGAATCAACGAATTGTGGCTTGAAGTCGCAGGCGAGGACTATCGTATGGTCGATAGGCTGACCCGTATTTATTATAATAAAAAACTCTTCCATTATCCGCTCAAAGCCTTCAATGCACTTAGGAATCTCGGTCCGTTTGAAGCTGCAAATTGCTTACTAAGTTACGGAAAAGGACGCTTCACACCACTGCCCGACGATGGTTCATTCGAAAATTGGGTATCCAATCGCTTCGGAACCCGACTGTTTGAAATTTTCTTTAAAACGTACAGCGAAAAACTTTGGGGCATCAGTTGCAAAGACCTTGACGCCGACTTTGCCGCACAGCGCATCAAGAAACTTTCCCTCTTTGAAGCCATCAAAAATGCCCTCCTCGGCGGATACGGCAACGAACACAAAACCCTCGTTGACCAATTCGCTTATCCGGTGGGCGGCACGGGTATGATATACGAGCGCATGGCGCAAATGACCCGCGATTACGGCGGCAATATTTTCCTCAATACGCCCGTCCAAAAAATTCATACCGAAAATCATATCGCACAGGGACTCACGCTCGAAAACGGCGATTACCACGAGTACGACCACATTATTTCTTCTATGCCTTTGTCGCTGATGGTCAGTCGATTGCCTGAAGTTTCTACGGAGGTGCGAGACGCTGCTTTGAGCCTTGATTTTCGTAATACGATACTCGTTTATCTCAATATTGACGACCCCGATTTGTTTCCCGACAACTGGCTCTACATCCACGCACCCGACCTGCATACGGGACGCATCACCAACTTTCGCAACTGGACGCCCGACCTCTACGGCGATGAAAAATCCTCCATTCTGGTACTCGAATATTGGTGCAATTTTGACGATGAATTGTGGAAAAAAGACGATAATTGGCTAATTGATTTAGCCAAAAAAGAAATCCGTCAAACGGGTATCATTGGCGATGCAGCGATTCTCGACGGGCATGTATATCGCATTCCGCGTTGCTATCCTGTTTACAAACGTGGTTATAAAAACACCCTCGAACCCATCGAAAATTACCTTAAAACGGTGCAGAAACTCTCTGTCATCGGGCGTTATGGCGCATTCAAATATAACAATCAAGACCATAGCATCCTTATGGGTTTGCTCGCCGCCGAAGGCTTAATCAACAATACCCAACCCAACCTTTGGGACATCAATACGGACTACGATACCTATCAGGAATCGTCGGTGATTACGGAGACGGGGCTGGTGGAGATGTAAGGTAACGCGAGCTTCCAGCTCGTAGTAAAAAACACACAACCAACTAATAATCAATGTGTTATTTCGTTTTGTAAAAAAATAAAAATCAAATAAACCAAATATTCGCAATTTGTACATTCGATATTTTTTACTTATCTTTGAATGTATAATTATTCCCTTCAACCAAAAGGATATCCAATATGGAAATCGAAAAGTGGAGCGACATTGCCCCGTCATTCATCAAAGTGCCGATTACGGCATACAAGTACCGCACCCTTATACAGAAGTGGTGGAAAAAATCTTTAGCCTATGCGAATCGCGGTGATACGAATGTCGTGGTACTCGGCAGACCAAGCGTTGGGAAGTCAGTGATGATGGCTTATCTCTATGGTGAATCCAATGATATGTCTTGGAAATTGCCTTTAGCATCCAAAGATGTTGAAGTCGGAGCTTTAACGCTTGGGGATTGGACGAAGTTGATTAGGGTGATTCCGGGGCAAAAATTGGATGAAAGATACGAAGGACTTGATAATGCCTTGCGTAAAAATGATAAACTTGAGGGCATCATTTATGTTGTAGATTGGGGATATACCGATGTTAGAGACAGCACACGTAAAAATCAGATGATTACTGATGAAGGCATTGATTCAATAGATAAATTACGTGCTTGGAATTTGGAGAAAGAATTGCATGATTTTAAGTATGTTTGTCAAAGAATTACAGAGGCATTTGCCCTAGGAACTGCGCCAAAATGGTTGCTGATTGCAGTGAATAAAACAGACTTATTTTTTGACAAGGATAGATTGAATGCTGCACAAGGTTATTATCATCCAAGCGGTACAAGTGAATTTAGTCATGCCATTCAGCAATTCTTGAAAGAAGTCGGCGAACAGCGAATTAAATGTGCTTCCTTACCTTTATCTTCCTATGAGAAAGATATGGAATGGAACGGTGAAACTACAGAAACTCGCATCAAAGGAGAAGAAAACCGCAAAGCACTAACAATGAATTTCTTTAAAACAATTTCTAATTTCTAAAGTATGGATAATCAATTAGATAGAAAAATAGCGGAACTTGAAGATTTAGTTAATTTGGCTGAAAAAGTATCTAATAATATCGACGATTTGGCAAAAAATCGTAGTAGTATATTATTTACTTTAATTTTATCTGTATTTGCATTTACCGCATTACTAATATTATCTTACAACATAAAACAAGATGAAAACCTATCTCTAATCCTTAAGGTGGGTACTTTGCTATCCGCACTCTTTTTAGGTTTTAGTCTTTATAATTTCCGAAACTATTCTTATATCAATAATAAAATAAAAAGAGAGTCTAAAATTTTGAGAAAATTACTCAATATGATATATCCTTTTCAAGAGTCTTTCTCCAAAGATGATATAGGTATCATGCGAAAAGCCATCTTCGACATGAAGCTCTCTCGCATCAAATTCTCCAACATCGAAGACCCCAAACCGAATCACCAAAAAGAACAACCCACTCCACAACCCAAAGAACCCGCTACCACCACATGATTCTCAAAAAACACCTTCATTCGTATTACTACAATTTGTGAAAACTAATTACAGTGGACAGAGTTGGTAAAGATGTAATTCTAAAAAGCCATTGACCCAATAACACCAATTATTCCAATAAGAATCATCAAAGCATAAAATCCAAGAATAATCGCTGTAAATATTCCGAAAAACACAAAGATAGATTTCAAACTCTGCAATCCTTCCGTCAAGTCGAGTGTACTATTACGAGCAATTGAAGATTTTGCTTTGCTTGAAAAATGATACAACTGCCAAGTCGGATATAAATAAAGCGCAGCAAGAAACAAGTAAATGATAGTAATGACTCCACTACTTATGCCCGGCACACCACCCGCACGAGAAATAAATGCCCCCGCAAATAAAGCAACTAATACCATAAGCCCAATGAATACAAAGCCGACGATAGAAAGGAATTTTCCCCATTTTGCCATGACTCTAATATGGTCAATAGCTTGTGAAGAAAGAGAAAGTACTTCCGAAGTTTCCGTGTCTAAAATATTAATGTTTGACATCTTTTGACTGTTTTATGCACATTTTTTGTGCGGTGATTTGAAATTATAATCAAATATAAAGCTATTATTTTAGAATTTTACATTTACATAACTCTAAAATAACTAAACTCCCCACCTCGTTTGTATATTTGTTCGCCCAAATTTCATACGAATATTCAAATAAATGAAAGAAACGATATTACCACTACTTATACTCGCGTTCTTTTGCACGGCAAATTTCGCCCAAACTTTCAATGAAAACTTCAACGACGGTTCATTCATCAACGACCCTGTGTGGTCGGGAGATGCCGCCGAATTTATCATCAATGCCGCCGGAGAACTCCAACTCAACGACGACGAAACCGCCGAAGCCCACCTCTCCACGCCTGTCAGCACGCAAGGGCAGACCATTTGGGAATTTTCCTTCCGCTTCGATTTCAACCCATCGAGCAGCAACAATTTGAGGGTCTATCTCAACGCAAGCGCAGCCAACCTCGACGGCACACTCAACGGCTACTTTGTCGAAATCGGCAAGTCCAACGATGCCCTCCAATTTAGGCGACAAAACGGCACTGCCTCCACCCTCCTCATCTCCGGCACTACCGACGCGCTCGACACCGACCCTGCACTCGCTCGCATACGAGTCACACGCGATGCCACAGGCAATTGGGAACTCCTCGCCGACTACACAGGCGGTACTAATTTCACCTCCGAAGGCACGACTTTTGACGACACTTACCCTGGCGGCAACTTCTTTGGCTTCCACTGCGATTACACGTCCACTCGTGCCGATAAATTCTTTTTTGACGATATAATAATCGACCCAATTACGGTAGCACCGCCTGAAATTCAGTCGATTACACCAATTTCAAACAACGCATTAGACATTCGTTTTAGCGAGCCTGTGACTTTGCCTTCGGCTGAAAATACAACGAATTATACCATATCGGGCATCGGCAACCCAAGCAATGTACAACTTGACGGCGCAGATGCTACGCTCGTACATTTGACGGGCTTTACCACTCAATTCTCCAATAATCAGACCTACACACTCACCGCCACAGGCATAACAGATTTGACAGGCGATATTTCCAATGACAGCGAAACATTTACCTTTTTTATTGCCGAAGAAGTCGCGCCTTTCGATATTTTAATCACCGAATTTATGGCTGCGCCGAGTAGCAGTATTGGCGGTTTACGCTCCGTAGAATACGTCGAATTATACAATCGAAGCAACAAATTTATCGACCTAAGTGACCTCCAATTTTCGGATGGCGGCAGTGCCAATATATTGCCACAATACACCATCGCGCCACAAGAATACATCATTTTAACGGACGATGAAAACGTTGTTTTATTCACGTCGAATGGTATCACGGCACTTAGTTTTAGCATTGGTTTGGTCAATGGTGGTGACGACCTTTGGCTACAAAATATTTTTGGCGAAACCATCCATCGAAAAATATATGATGCTACCGAGGTCACGCCCTCTATTTCCACCGAAATGGTCAACTCGGAATCCTATTGCACCACCGCCAATTGGCAACTTTGCATCGACCCGGCAGGTGGTACGCCCGGGTCTCAAAATTCCGTTTTCAGCCCCTCGCCTGACCTCGCTGCGCCTACGCTTGTATGCGTCAACACGATTGATGAAACCACGATTAAGTTACTTTTTGACGAAACAATCAACAAAAATACCGCCCAACAAATCGCCAATTACACCGTCAATAACAGCATCGGCAATCCTTTCAATGCCACGTTGGACGATACAGGCGATGCCATCACGTTAAATTTTAACACGATATTTGAGGAAGATATTATTTATGAAATAAGTGTAAACAATATTTCGGATTGTACAAGCGCAAATACCCTTACTTCCACCACTGCCCAATTTGCAAACAGCCGTGCGCTTGCAGGTAATTTAATTATCAATGAAATCCTATTTGACGCGCCTTCGGGCGGCGTTGATTTTATTGAAATTTATAATAATTCAAGTAAAATATTAACGATAAATGACTTGCAAATCGCTGAACAAGAACTCGATGGAGATATTTTTTATGGGAATGTAATAGCGCGTTGCCCCCTATTTCCCGGCGAATACGCCGCCTTTAGCGATGAACCACAAAGCACCATCATGAGCTACCCACTCACCCCGAATCCTGAAAGCATACTACCGATGGATTTGCCTTCTTTTGACAATGAAGCGACGATTATTTTATATGGTGAAATGCAATTATTGGGACGCGAAGTGATAGATTCATTGTCGTATTCTGAAGACATGCACAACCCACTTTTTGATGATACCGACGGTGTTTCGCTCGAAAGAATTGACTTTAATGCGCCCACTTCGGACCCAAACAATTGGCAGTCTGCCGCCGAGTCCGTTGGCTTTGCGACCCCTGCCTACGAAAACTCCCAATACCGCACCGGCACAAACGGCGGCACAGCCGATTGCGTGACTATAGAAAAAGAAGTTTTCTCGCCCGACAATGACGGCTTTGAGGATTTTCTGCGAATTGATTACAATTTCGATACAGGCGGCTACGTTGCCAATGTGCGTATATTTGATGCGCGCGGTCGTCAAATCAAACAACTCATCAACAACCAATTTCTCGAACCACAGGGTTTTTTCCGTTGGGATGGCGACACCGACGAGGGACTCAAAACCCGACTTGGCATCTATATTGTATGGGTAGAATTGTTTGATTCCAATGGCAATGTGACACGCTGCAAAAATACTTGCGTCGTAGCCGGGCAGTTATAAAAATATAAAAAAGCCATCGTCATTCCGCACCCCGATGCGGAATCTGTGATGGCTTGGCACGATGCCGAACAGGTAGAGAAAATTCATGAATTTTCTCTACCTGTTCAAAATGGTGCTAAAAACTAAACAGATCCTGCGTCGGGGCGTAGAATGACGGTTGATCTTATTTTTTTTATTTTTTATAAAAAATCTATTTTCATTCGTGTTTTATTTTCGTTTGAAATGAAAAAAATAATCTTCTTCCTCACCATAATCACTGCCGGAATACTAACGTCCGGCTATGTTCTTTATCACGAAAATGACAGGATGGAAGCCTGTGCTGCGACCTGCGAAGACTGGGGCTTCGTCGGACACCGTTTGCTCAATCGCTACGCTGTATTCACCCTGCCGCCGGAAATGATGGTTTTTTACAAAAAAAACATTGAATACGTCACGGAACACGCCGTCGATCCCGACAAACGCCGCTACGCCACCAAGTACGAAGCACCGCGCCACTACATTGACATCGACCATTGGGGCGAATACCCTTACGAAAATATACCGCGCAGATGGACGCCCGCACTCGCCAAATTTACCGACGTTTTTATTATTTCAAATGAAAACGATACAATACAACTATTTGGTAATGAGGTCAGTAAATTAGATGATTATAAATTCACTTTATACGGTGAAGGCATCCAAAAAATATTTGGAAAAGACAGTACTATCATCTACCGCGACAATTACATTGAATTTGTTCAAAAGAATATTGAGCGCAATATTTACAAAGACGACAAAAGCCTCAATGCGGAGAAATTACTTGCTTTATTTTCTCAAGAAACGCCACAAATCACGTCTGTAAGTGCGTATTTCGATGACCAATTATCCAACTACGGTATCATTCCCTGGCATTTGCAGAAGATGCAAAAGCAACTCACCAATGCCTTTACAGAAAAAGACGCGGAGGAAATTATACGTATTTCTGCCGACTTCGGGCATTACGTGGGCGATGCACACGTACCCTTACACACGACCACAAATTACAACGGTCAACTCACCAACCAACTTGGCATTCATGCTTTTTGGGAAAGTCGTGTATTAGAATTATTTATTGACGAATACGATACATTTGTTGGAAAAGCGGATTATATCGACTACCCGAAAGACTATGTTTGGGATGTCGTATTGGCGAGTCATGTCTTGGTAGATAGCGTTTTGAATGTCGAAAAAAGATTGGTGCGCGATTTCCCAAAAGACCGCCAAATGTGCTTCGACGAACGACTCGACAGAACTATAAATACCCAATGCGAGGAGTTTGCCCGTGCCTTCAGTGAGGAAATGCAAGGTATGGTAGAACAGCGTTTTACCGAAGCCATACATGCGCTCGGTAGCCTGTGGTACACCGCTTGGGTGGATGCCGGACAGCCCGACCTCAACAAAATCGGACTCAACAAAAAAGAAAAAGAAGCCCAAAAAGAACTTAAAGAAGAACTCAATAAAGCCGCCAATAGCGGCAAAATATTTGGCAGACAACATTAGAGACAAGAGAACAGAGACATGAGATATTTCGCTACGCGAAATAAAATTTACTTTCTCACCTCTCTCGTCTCTGTTCTCTGTTCTCACGTCTCACGTCTCACGTATGAAGATACTTTTTGTCACACATTATCCGCACATGATGGGCGCGAATCGTTCTTTATTGGGCTTGATTCGTGGGCTGCGTGAGTATGCGGTAGAGTGTGTGGTTTTGTGTCCGAAAAAAGGTGATTTTACGGAAGCATTGGAGGCTGAAAATATCAAGTATCTTGTTGCGCCGTTTACCAATTGGGTTTATACCAAAGTCTCGCCGAATTACTACCTTTTTCCACTGCGGATTCTTCAAAATTATATCGTGCTGCCTCGCTTTGTAAAACAAGTCGCGGCATTGAATATTGACCTGATTTATACCAATAGTTCGGTGACGGCAGTGGGGGCGTATTTGGCACATCGTTTGGAGAAAAAACACATCTGGCACATCCGCGAATTTGTTCGCACACATTATAAAACGAGTTATGTTTTTGGTCGGAAAAATTTTGTGAAATGGATGAATCGCTCGGCGGCAGTCGTGAGTATTTCGCAGGCTTTGATTGATGGGGTTTTGCTGGATGTTAGTTCGCCTAAATATTTGATTTACAATGGAGTAATGAGTAGGGAAGAAATGAAGCAGTTGAACGCGAGTCCACCCCCCAGCCCCTCCCGAAACGAGTTCGGGACAGGCTTCCAAAGGGGGAGATTTTCTGCTTCGCAGAAAACTTTGGGTGAGCGCATCTCCCCCTCTGGAAGGGGGCAGGGGGGTGGACTCGCGCCAACATTCACCTTCCTAAACGTAGGACTCATTCACCCGATGAAGCAGCAAATGCAAGCCCTAAAAGCCTTTCATTTACTCACAGAAAAATACGATAATATTCGATTGATTTTTGTGGGAAAAGGACGACGTATTTATACCGAAAAAATGCGTCAATTTTGTAAAAAAAACAACTTAGAAAACAAGGTGCAAATATTGGGTTACGTTCCCAATCCAAGCGAAATTTATGCTCAATCGGACGCGCTTTTAATGTGTTCTTTACATGAGGGAATGGGACGAGTAACAGCGGAGGCAATGGCGTATGGTTTGCCGGTGATTGGACTGCGAAGCGGTGCTACGCCTGAGTTGGTGCAGCATGGCGAAAATGGCTTGATTTACGAGGGGGATGAACGAAATTTGATGTCACAAATGGAGTACCTCATTTCACACCCGAATGAAGCCCTAAAAATGGGACAGCAAGGGCATAAAATGGCTTTATCAAAATTCACAACAGAGCGATATGTGGAGGAAGTTTGGCATGTTATTTCAGCTACGTAACACAGACAACTTGTACCGACGAGTGACGGTATTCCTGTCTGTGTTGTGATTTAAACTTTTCCCTTAACACGCCTCAAAAAAGCCTGTAATTTGATAGAAGGCGAGGGAGAAAATCCCGCCAAACCGTTATTAACAAACCCTACTAATTGTCTACCATTGCGTGTTTCTCTCAAGTATACGCCGTCAGGATGGAGCGTAATATGTGCTATTTCTGTACCAAATTTTTTGTGTTGAAGCACTTCGTCACCACCAAATTTGGTACTATAGGTTACATAGTTGAGTAGATCGCCGTTGTCGTTTTCATATTTTTCAGTCATAACACCATTGTTTTATTTATGCTTAGTGAAAGAAATTAAATAAATTGTTCCATAATGCGCCGTAATTTTTTCTTCTAAAGAATTCAAAAAAATCGTTGCATAGCATCGCTACGGAACTATTTTTTGTGTTTTTTAGAGGGAAAAAAAACAAGTATAATGGGACAAGTTATTTATTTTCTTTCACTTATGTAGAGAAATAATTTTTTACGATTTCAAATACAGCTACTGCTGCTGCTGTTGCCACATTCATCGAGGAATTTTGCCCAAACATTGGAATATGCACTACTGCGTCAGAAGCCTCCAAGAGTTCTTGCGCCACGCCACTACTTTCCGCGCCAATAATTAGGCATATTTTATCCGTCGGACGTATATCAAAATCCTGAATATCTATACTGTGCTTCGTAATTTCGAGGCTTATAATAGTATATCCGTCTTTTTTTAATTTGTTAACAGTTTCAAGTGCATTTTCCTGATATTCATAGTCTACGGCTTTGACGGTAGCACGTGCGGTCTTGTTAATTTTTTTGTTCGGCGGCACGGGCGAATCGCCGCAGAGGTATATTTTCTCCACACCAAAAGCATCGGCAATACGAAACAAACTGCCCACATTCATTGGCACAAAAAAGTCATTGGCAAGCAGGAAAATCGGATGTTTTTTGACCGTTCGCTGCGTCTCGTGGTGTAATAATTGGTAATCTTTCAAATGTATAGTATTTTAGAAAAAACATCAAAAAAGGATAGTAGACATTTTGGAAATTACAGAAAAAAATCGCTGTGTTACGATACCTCATCCCGATGTAATGGACAACTCATGCAGTGCGAACCACCTCGCGCTCGCGATAATTCGGATGAAGAAAGCAGTATTAAAGTGTCCGACATGTCAGCGACATTTCGCGTTTCGGCTTCCAACTCTGCCAGCAATTTTTTAGCTGTAATTATCTCAAAACCAGTTCGTTGAAATTGTTCGATGGTTTTATCATTTCTATTATAACCAATCACAACGCCTTCTTTTAGTGCGAGCAAATTGCAGCTATCTGTCCATTGTTCGCGCTCGCTGTACGGAAATTCATTGTTGGCACTGTAAATGATTTTTACATCATTTTTCGCTACACCAAAATCTCTGACGCTTACCTGTTCTAGCAAGTCTTCCAAGCCTTCCAATTCCTTTGAAAAGTAATTTTCACTCGGCGAATATGGCTGCGAAGTGGGCTTTTCAAACTGCAAAATACGCATTTGATCGTTGCGAATTTCCTTGTCGCCTGTTTTGAAATATGATGTGTAATCCCGTTTGATGTCTTGTTTTTGGAGGGCTACTTTTTCGGAATATCCGCCGTACATCACCCACGTATCGCGTCGCACTTGCGTGAAAATAGTGTCGATGTGCATTTGCGCCCGTACTTCGGGAATTTGGACGATAGAAATGCGCTCAATTTCCAAATCCGGCAGACTGAAAATGCGATGAATGATGCCATCGGCGGCACTTTTTGAGGTGCGTTCGCTGCACCCGACGATGAGGTGGTTCGGCGCAATCATCATGACATCACCGCCTTCGATAGTGATGATTTTTTCGCGTTGAAAGGCTTCTTCTTCGAGAAAAAAGTCGCTGTCCTCGCTAATTTCTATGATTTTATCTCGCGCATCATTAAATAAATTTTCGTGGAAAATGGCGATATATTTTGCAATCAAACTTTCGCGCATACGTGCAGGCGTTGCCGATTTGCTAAGTAATAAATGGTCTTTGAGCATGATGCCAATATCGCGCGTAAATACGAGGTTGGGAGTGGGTGGAAAGATAAACTTCTGCTCGTTTTTTTCGTCGATAAGTCCCGTAATAAATACCTTTGCCAACTCGATAGGCGGCATATTTTCAAGGCGATTTTGGAGCAAACGATTACAGTTTTCTAAGGCGCAAACGGCTGATACTAAGCGTATTTTAGCTTTTTCGCTGTGCAAAATATCGCCCAATAGTTTTTGTACATCTATGACGTACTTTGAGTCGAAATATTCGGATTTTCCGGGTTTGTATACGTTCCTGTTTTCGATGCCGTTTTTTGCGTGAAAGTCGCGCACGTATCGCGCTTTTTCAGGGTCGAGAAAATGTAGAAGTAGTCGTGTGTATTCGTCGTATTCTTGCCGTATTTTTGGCAAATGAACGGTATCGTCGTACAACCAATCTTTAAATTTGCTGGGCAATATTTTACCTATCCCACTATCGGGACTGTGAATGAGGATTTTACGTAGTGTACCGATTTCGTTGGATACAAAATTTTTCATGAAAATAGATTTTGTGTGTTCGTTAGGGAAGAGGAAGAAAATAATCTACCCCAAATGAAGAAGTTATTTTTTTATATGTTTGGCTAAATTTGACGCGCATAGCCGAGCTACGTAAGTGAAAGAAATTAAATAAATTGTTCCAAAATGCGCCGTAATTTTTTCTTCTAAAGAATTCAAAAAATCGTTGCATAGCCATAGCTACGGAACTATTTTTTGTGTTTTTTAGAAGGGAAAAGAACAAGCATAATGGGGCAAGTTATTTATTTTCTTTCACTAAGGAAGATTTAGTGAAACATATAAGAAAAAGAACAATTCAGACGGGTAGATTATTTTTTTCGTCTTCCCTTAGTATTAGGAATTAAATAAATGTACGTTCTTCTCGTCGTTATTTTTTCTTTACACGAACCAAATTTGACGCGAATAACGGGTTATTTAAGGAGAATTTGGTGAAGTATAAAGGAAAAAGAACAAGTTGAGAATATATATTTATTTTGTTCCTGATACTTAGGAATGAAAAAACAATAAACATTACATCTTGACTTGTTCTTTTTCGGTTGCGCGAGTTGGCTGACATTTTGCAAATGGCGGACAACAGCATTTTTGTATTTTATTGACAATAAATATTTTACACAATTAAAATAAAATTATTTATGAATAAAAAAATTAAATTCTCGACACGTATTTTTTTATTTTTTCTAAATTATTTCCTATTCTACTGAACAATGATTTTTTATAATTTGTATTTGACTTATTATCAAATAAATATGTTACCTGCGAAATTAGAACGCGAACTATCTCCCCCTTTGGAGGCAGGGGTGATTAGTTCTGAATGAGAAATCATTTTCATCGAAATATAATTTTGTCACAAGTCCCAACGGGACGACATATTATAACAATGGGTGTCAGCCCATTGCTCGGAATAAATCTACTTCGCCAGCCCTGAAAGGGCGATATAACTTGAAATTTCGCCCTTTCAGGGCTAAGTGATACCTCGAATTTCTATCTTGGGGCTGACACCCCAAGTTAGTGAAGTTCACCCCTTCGGGGCTATCAAACAAAATAAAATTTGTGCGAAATTCAGAACCAATCACCTCTGCTTTGGAGGGGGCTGGGGGGAGGATTTCCGGCTGTTTTTCCTCCCCCAACCCCCTCCAAAGGGGGAGATAGTTCGTGCTTTCTCTTTAAATTTTGTCATAAATAACTAATAATCAATAAAATACAGTTTAAATAAAATTGTTGTTCAGTAGAATAATTATTTCCATTAAATATTTTATTTCCATTAAATGTTCTCGCCTGACATTTTAAAAATGTCCGTTGAGTAGGCTTCCCGAAAAGATGTGGGATATTGTTAGATTTTTAAAGTGACTTTTCGTTCGCCCAAGCAAAAGACTCTAAAATTTAAACTCGTTCCACTCAAACAGTAAGCTTTAGTGCCAACGCCCCTCCTAAAATTCACTGCTTTTTAATGTCTTCCCTTAGTTCGTTATTCGTTGATTCGTTGTTCGTCTGTTCGTCTGTTCGTTTTTGCGTGAGGGATAGTAGGTGTTGTTTGAACGTAATGGAGCGATAGCGGAGTGGAGAGAGTGCCGGATAGCCCGACCCCCGACTGATAAGGAGGGGGACACGCCCAAGCTAATATTCTCCCCATGAAATTTGCCAAAAAATTGCAAGAAAATATCTACCTTGCATTAAAATTTTATAGATGCCAATTTACCATAAATTAGGAAAAATACCTCATAAAAGACATACACAATTTGAAAAACCGGACGGTAGTTTGTATTACGAACAATTGTTTGGCACTATCGGCTTTGATGGGATGTCTTCTTTGCTATATCATATCCAACGCCCAACGATGGTAAAGGAGATTTTGGGACAAACGGATGTGACGCCCAAAATTGCTGTTGAAAAGAACCTGACGAGTCGTAAGTTGATTGGTTTTGATGTTGCGGCGCAAGATGATTTTCTGAAGGCCCGAACACCGATTTTGGTCAATAATGATGTGCATATCGGACTTGCCGCGCCGCGCCAATCAATGAAGGATTATTTTTATAAAAATGCGGATGCCGATGAGATGCTTTTTATTCACAGAGGTACGGGTACGCTGCGAACGTTGGTGGGCAGTATACGATTTGAATACGGCGATTATCTCATTATTCCGCGTGGTATGATTTATCAAATTGACTTTGATACGGAGGAGAATCGCATTTTGTATGCGGAATCTTTTCACCCGATTTATACACCTAAACGCTACCGTAATTGGTTTGGTCAGTTGCTTGAACATTCGCCGTTTTGTGAGCGTGATTATAAGTTGCCGCAGGACTTGGAGACGCATGATGAAATGGGCGATTTCGTCATAAAAGTAAAGAAACAAAATACGATTCACGAGATGTTGTATGCTTCGCATCCTTTTGATGTGGTGGGCTGGGACGGGTATAATTTTCCGTATGGTTTTTCGATTCATAATTTTGAACCTATCACGGGAAGGGTGCATCAGCCGCCGCCGGTACATCAAACTTTTGAGACAAAAGCCTTTGTGATTTGCTCGTTTTGTCCGCGAATGTATGATTATCATCCCAAGGCAATTCCTGCACCTTACAATCATTCTAATATTGATTCGGATGAGATGTTGTACTACGTGGATGGCGATTTTATGAGCCGCACGGGTATTGGCCCGGGGTATATTTCGTTGCACCCGTCGGGCATTCCGCACGGACCACATCCGGGAACTTACGAGGCAAGTATCGGCAAGAAGGAAACGCACGAGTTAGCCGTGATGATTGATACTTTTAAGCCGCTACAAATTACGGAGAATGCAGTGAAAATTGATGATGGAAAGTATTATAAATCATGGGTAAACCATTAGTAAGTGGAAGTACAAGTTTAAATAAATAATTCACTTTCAGTGAATTATGACGATTTAGAGTGTCGCTTAGTTTAGTCTTTTCACTTACCTAAGTAGTGAGACAAAAATATTCTTAGTGAAAGAAAATAAATAAGATGTGCCATTATGGAACAATTTATTTAATTTCTTTCACTTACTTTTTGACGGTTTTTTTTTCCGCTATTTTTCCCTACAAAAATCGGTAGTCCTACATTTGTAATGCTTTTACTTTTTACGCTCGGTCACGAATGTCACCAACTGCTGCATGGAGTCTCGTGCCGGGCAATCCGGAAAGGTGTGTAGGATTTCGAAGGCTTCGGTGCGGTAGCGATACATGGCTTCTTCGGCGTAGGGGATGCCGCCGCTATTGCGTACAAATTTGAGGACTTCGACGACTTTGTCGGGTTCGGTGCTTTTGTTTTTGATGATATTTATGATGTGATTGCGCTGTTTGCGGTTGGTTTGGTTGAGGGCGTAGATGAGGGGTAAGGTCATCTTTTTTTCCTTTACGTCGATGCCTTTGGGTTTACCTATGTCTTCTTCGCTAAAATCCAATAAATCGTCTCGAATCTGGAAAGCGATGCCGATTTTTTCGCCAAAATTGCGCATGGCAATTACTTTTTCTTTGTCATCGGTAGCAGAAGCTGCCCCTGCAGCACAAGCAGCGGCGATGAGTGAAGCCGTTTTTTTCTGAATGATGTTGTAATAAATATCTTCTTGAATATCTAGTCGACGTGCTTTTTCGATTTGCAGGAGTTCGCCCTCGCTCATTTCTTTTACGGCACGCGATACGATTTTGAGGAGCTGAAATTCGTCATTGTCTAATGCCAATAAAAGCCCTTGCGACAAGAGGTAATCGCCAACCAATACCGCTATTTTATTTTTCCATAAAGCATTGATAGAGAAGAAGCCACGTCTTTCGAGCGAATCATCCACCACGTCATCGTGTACGAGGGTGGCGGTGTGTAGTAGCTCTACGAGTGAAGCGGCGTGGTAGGTGGATTCGGTGGTGTCAGCGCACAATTTGGCACTCAAAAACACAAACATCGGACGCACTTGCTTGCCTTTGCGCCGCACGATGTAGTGCGTCACCTTATCCAGTAGTGGTACTTGGCTTTGCATATCCTCTCTGAATCGCGATTGAAAAGTCTTCAACTCCGTTTCGATGGGGGCTTTGATTGAGTTCAGGGAGAGGACCATAGTAAATGAGTAAATGATTGAGTGAGAAGATGAGTAAATATTTTACTCATTTGCCCCACAAAAGTACTAAGTGAAAGAAATTAAATAAATTGTTCCATAATGCGCCGTAATTTTTTCTTCTAAAGAATTCAAAAAATCGTTGCATAGCCATAGCTACGGAACTATTTTTTGTGTTTTTTAGAAGGGAAAAGAAC
>Ga0209185_1001905_pt1 | contig 16125 bp, 9 predicted proteins | sample SidtaG_2_FD_187425 | JGI IMG/M metagenome (GOLD analysis project Ga0209185, IMG submission 187425) | Marine algal microbial communities from Sidmouth, United Kingdom - Sidmouth_Asex2 metaG (SPAdes) (version 2) | ecosystem: Host-associated > Algae > Red algae > Unclassified | place: Sidmouth... | reverse complement strand
GCTCCCGCACCAGGCGGTGCATGACTTTTAGGATGGACGGCTCGTCGGACTTGATCCGACGCTTCTGCCGATGGGTGGCTCGGGGCTGGCCGACGAGCCTGCACGCCCGACGCTCGCTGACATCCGGAAAGGTCCGTCGCAGGTAAGCGACGGCTTCCCGACGGCGCGTCGGGCTTACCATTTTCCCTTGTTGAGCTCCTCTAGCATGGCTTTGTCGAGAGACAAGTCGGCGACCAGTTTCTTGAGCCGGCCGTTCTCGACTTCCAGCTCTTTGAGCCGCTTGGCTTCCTCGGCCTTCATGCCGCCGTACTGGGCACGCCAGCGGTGCAGCGTCGCCTCGCTGACCTCCAGCTTCTGACAGACCTGCCCGACGGACTGGTCCGCGGCGAGCATGGCGTCGGCCTGACGCAGCTTCTCGATGATCTGGGTCGGGCTGTGGCGTTTACGTTTCTTGGGCTTGGACATTCGAAGTCTCCTGGCCGGTGCGGCCGGTTGAGACTCTCATATCAGGTGGTACGGGATTTGGGAAGCACTCCACCACCACCGCCCTAAGCTAAGCTGCGAGATCATCAGCATTTAAAAGGATTCAGCCCGCTACGATTGCCCGGCCTCCCGGGATTCAGCTTGCCCCCCTTGGGACTGATGCTTCTCGTTGTAGTACGTCAGGGATCAGAAATACCGCGAGCAGGAAGATCTCGTAAATTACTGTACCAAACGACTCTCTGTGATTCGTCAAGATGGCGATCGCCAGTAGCCTTACCGTTGAAGACCCGCCGTATGCAAAGTGTCCTACAGACCTGTAAACCGCGCCCCGACCTTCTTTCGGGCAGCTTCAATCCCGAGGTATTTACCGCGTCGCTACGGCAGGTGGTGGGGCACTACCGTGGGGAGATCGACGTCGAAAGCGCGTACACCAACGCCGAGACGTTTTTCGGTGAGGCGACCTCGCCTACCCACGGGATGCGGCAGGTGGTGGGGCACGTCATGCGGCGGCTGGCAGGCGACAACATGGTGCCGTTCTCCAACAGGCTGGAGACGGGTTTCGGCGGCGGCAAAACGCACACGCTGATCGCCTGCACGCACCTTGCCATGAGGGGTTCCGAACTGGCCGAACAGGCGGCTGCCACGGGGCTGGTCGACCCGCAGCACCTGCCCGAGCCTGGTTCGGTCAGCGTGGTGGGGATCGCGGGCGATGAGCTGTCGGTGGTGCGGACGCGGGGCGACGAGGTGGTGCCCTACACCCTGTGGGCCGAGCTGGCCCGGCAGGTCGGCGGCGACGAAATGCTGGAGAAGGTCAAGGCCGAGGCGTTCGCGGTGGGCGCCCCGGGCGAGAGCTTCTTCGAGACAGTGCTGGGCGGCCGCAAGGTGCTGGTGATGATCGACGAGCTGGCACAGTACGCCGCGCGGGCCGAGGCCGCCCACCGGGGCATGGGCGACCAGATCGCGGCGTTCTTCATGGCGCTGTTCAACTACGCCCGCAACCACTCGGGCATCGCCATCGTGGTCACGCTGGCCAGCAGCAGCGACGCCTTCGGCGGGCAGACCAAACGGCTGGCCAAGCTGCTGCAGGACGCCTCGGGCAAAGAGCTGACCGAAGCCGACGCCAAGGCGATCGGCGAGGAAGCACTCGGCGGTATCCAGAGCGTCATCACCCGCGACGCGAAGGTGGAGAAGCCGGTCACCAGCGAGGAAATCTCCTCGGTATTGGCTAAGCGGCTGTTCGTGGGCGTGGATCCCAAGGCGGCCGAGGCGGCGGCGGCCGAGTACGGGGCGTTCTACCAAAAGCACAAAGACCAGCTGCCACCCCGTTGCTCGCGGGCGGGGGGCGAGGGCGAGGCGGGCGGCTACGCCGAGCTGGTACGCAAGTACTACCCCTTCCACCCCACCTTGGTGGATTTCTTGAACAAAAAGCTGGCCACCGCTGAAGACTTCCAAGGCACCCGCGGGGTGCTGCGGGTACTGGCCTTTGCGGTGAAGTCGATCTGGCAGGCGGGCCACGATCTGGGTGCAATACACACCGCTCACCTGGACACGTCGAACCCGGACCTGGTGAACGAAATCCTCGCGAAGACCGACGCCAACGAGCTGTACAACGTGCTCACTGCCGACGTGGGCTCGGTTCGGGGCGACGGAGACACGCTCCATGCACGCAGCAACGCCGAAGAGGCCGATGCCGCGAACCCCCACCCCGCCAAGCTGCCCATGCAGGTCTACACTTGGCGAACTGTGTTCCTGCACAGCCTGGTGGGGCGGCAGCAGGGTATTGGCTCCAGCCTGTTCGGGCTCGTGCAGGACGAGGCCCGGCTCGAGGTCGCCCAGCCCGGCCTTCCGCCCAGCCAGGTAGACACGGCGCTCGAAGAACTCGCCAAGCGGGCGTTCTACCTGCGCCGGCAGGACGGTAAGTATTTTGCCTCCCTCGAACCGTCGGTCAACAAAGCGCTGGCCCAGATCCGCGACGGCATCTCAGATGACGACCTCAAAGACACGCTGCACCGCGCGGCCCGCAAAGTAGTCACCGCTCCGGTGCCCACCTTCAATGTGCATCACGACGTGGTCGCCCCCCAAGACCTCCCCGACGGCAAAGACAAACCCATGCTTGGGCTCGCAGGCTTGTTCGCCGACGAGATCAAGCCCGAAGACTTCGTGATGCTGGAGAAACCCGGCTCGCCACGCAAGCAGCAGAACCTGGTGTTCCTGCTGGTGCCCAACACCGTGGCCGTGGCGTCGGGCTCGGGCGACGGCGGACTCTACGGACAAGACCAGATCGACCGCAACCGCCGCGAACTGATGGCGATTGCCAAAGACGTCGTGGCCATGCGGCGGCTGCGTAAGAACCCCAAGAACTACAGCATCGAGCCGCGGCACCTCACCGACGAGACGGAGGAGGGCTTCCCTAGCCGGTTCGCTGAGCGTGAGAACGCGCTGCTCACCCGCGTCACCCAAGCCTACCAGGCGCTGTGGTACCCATCAGCCACGGGGCAGGTGGTCCGCAAGGAGATTAGCGCCGCAGGGGGCGAGGGCGGCGGGTCGGTTATTCAGCAAATTCGCGAGGTACTGACCGACGACCAGGAGCTGATCGAGGAAGACGCGATCAACGGCGGGCTGCTCAAAGAGTTCCGCAAGCTGTTCTTCGGCGACGAAACCGCACGCAAGCTCACGAAGATACGCGAGAGCTTCCGCGACCGCCGCGACTGGCCGATTCTAAGTGAGCCGGGGCTGCTGGATGTCATGGTGCGCCGCGGCGTCGATCAGGGGCTCTGGTGCCTGTACAAGCTGGGCGAGGGTGACAACCCCCGGCCCGAAGCCTTCCACAGCCGCGACACGGACGCGGGCGGCGTACCGATCAGCGTGAACCTGGCTGACGCGGGCTGGGGCCTGGTCACGCCTGAGGGGGCCACGCAGCGCGGCTGGTCAGCCGCGGCGGGCGTGCCCTACGACACCGTGATGACTTGGGTACGCCAGACCATCAACGAGACCGAGGCCGACATGACCGTTGGCGATCTGCCAGCGGCCGTGGCCGCCAAGCACGGCGACGTGGACCCGAAAGACGTGCGCAAAGCCGTGGAAGAGCTGGCCAAGACCGGCGAGGTGGCGGCGAAACCGACCACCGGCCCGGTCAAGAGCGGCGACAGCGCCCTCATGTACGTGCCCGACGACACCGACACCGTGCTACCGATCAACCGGGCGGTCGAAAAGGGGCTCGCCAAGGCCCCGGATAAGCTCATTCAGCACCGCGGAGTGGCCGGGGCCAAGCTGATTTTTCCGATGCTCAAGCGGCTCAGCAGTCTGTACACCCGCGGGGCCACCAGCCAAGTGGACGCGCTGCGGATCGAGCGGCTGCCGCTTGCGGGCGGCGGGCAGGTAAACATGAGCTTCAGCGGGCTAACCCCCGCCCAGCTCAAGCAGATGGGAGGGCTGTTCGACGTGCTGGCGACGCAAGGCAAACCCGACGACGATACGACCATCGACCTCACCCTCATGAACCCGCAGGAAGGCTGCCTACTGGTGAGCGAATTGGCCGGTGGGGCGAGTTGATGCCGCCCGCCGTCCCAGCCGTTCCCCACACGCCGGACCCTGTCATGGCCGCCAAGCCCCGCAAAACCCGAGCGAAGGCGCCGCGTAAGCCAGCAAAGCTGCAAGGCGGATCGATGGACCTGGCTGCGCACCACAAAAAACAGCTGGCCCGGCATCTGGCCGCCGCTCCGTGGGTGCTGCGGGTCACCGAGCGGAGGGCCCACCCCGGGGCCACTCTCATCGTGAAGTACCGCAAAGCAATCGACGATGACGCCACCCGCACCCGGCTGGTGGAGCGCGGGCTCCTGTACGGCGATTCGATGCGACGCTGCGTGCCCGGCCTGCAGCGCATCGTGGCCCGCGTACGCGACGAGCATGACAAGCCCCTGGAGCTGGGGCCGTACCTGGCGGGCCGACCCATCGCCTTTCGCGGCAACCTGCCGCTGGACGAGGCAGCGGGCACCAAGCTGTCGCTTCTGTTCAAGCTGCAGGAGCGTGTGAAAGACCTCGATCGCGTCGAGCTTATGGCCCGGCGAATCGACCACTTCACGCCCGAAGAGGCGGGCTACTGGCTCAGCCGTATTTTGCACTTCGGACGGGCCAGCAGCCGCTGGGCCGCCGCGGGAATGCGCATCATGCTCGGCGGGCTGCCGGGTGACCCTGAGATCGCCGCCATGCTTGAGAGCATGGGCGAATAGCAGCGCGGCTCCGCCGTCGCGCCTTGCATCCTTTTGACTGTTCCGCCCCGACTCCGGGGCCTTTCTTCCGAGACGCCGCCGATGACCACCCTAAACGCCGACACCGCGCCCACCACTGCCACCGACGACCTGCGGCTGATCGAGGCCGGATTCCCTTGCCACCAGGTGGGAGCCGAAACCCAGCGCGAGCGCGGAGCCAGTTCGGCCTTGCCGCCCCTGTACTACCTGCACGTGTGGTGGGCCCGCCGGCCGCTCACGCCCTCGCGGGCGGCCATACTGGGCGCCACTCTGCCGGCGGAGACATCAACGGAGGATTTTTTGCGGGCCTTGGGTATCGCCAAGCCGGTGGTCCAACTGCCTTGCGGCGGCGAATGGACGCTGGTCAATCCCACGATGCTTGGCCGCGTGAAGTGGGACGCGGACAAGGCGGCCGGTCGCTTTAAGGTGGACACCACCGTCCTCAGCCACTTCAAGAAGGAAGTCAAGCGCCGGGCCGAGATGCGCAACACGCTCACGGACTTGGCGGAAGCGGTGCCATTCGTGGCGGAAGATCCGGTGCTGGCCGGTTGGCGGCTCGCGAACGAAGCATTCGGCAGCACCGAGCTGAAGATCGACGAAACATTCCAAGTTGTTCGGCAGATCGCTGACGCCGCGGCGGTTCAGGACCGTATAGCACTTGGTAAGTTTGATTCAGTAAAAGCCTACAACGGTGGTAATAAACTCAAGATTGACCCCGAAGACCTCTACGGTTACGACCGCGCGTTCACTAGCGACCCTCCGCCGGCCGAAACGCCGCTGACGATCCTGGACCCCACAGCGGGCGGCGGGTCTATTCCCTTCGAGGCGTTGCGGCTCGGTCATAACGTCATCGCTAACGAGTTGAACCCGGTGGCGACAGTGATCTTGCACGCCACGCTGGACTTTCCACGGCGTTTCGGCCCATCGCTGGCCGACAACATCCAGCGTTTTGGCGACGAGATGGTGATCCACGTGGGGGACGCGATGGAAGAAGTAACGCCATTCTGCGACCTGCCAAAGGACCAAATGGCCGAACTGCAGAAACATTTGGAGGACTATCCCGACCTAATCGACGACTTTAGTGGGCCTGAGCACGATCAGACCGGGCTGATCTACTGCCGCCAGGTCACCTGTCCTCATTGCGGGGGGCAAGCCCCGCTCTTAAACAGCTATTGGTTATCAAAGGAAGCGGGCAATCGCTGGGCGGTAGAGGCCGACGCGAAGAGCAAGCAGGAGGTGACGTTGACGCCCTACCGCATCGACGGCAATCTGAGCAAGGCTGAAGCCGACGCGCTGGACGCTGGCACCGTGACCGACGGCAACGGCACATGCCTGCACTGCCGTCAGCGGATCGAAGGCGACGACATCAAAATGCAGGGCCGGGACGAGTCCGAGCACGGCACGATGACCGATCGACTTTTCTGTGTAGTTGGAGTGCGTTACCAGCCGAAGTTGGACAGGCAGGGCAAGACAAAGCGGTACGGCAGTGGGGCCCGTAAAGGCGAGTTGCACCTACAGAAGTTGCGTTTCTTCCGCTCGCCGACCACCCGCGACTTCGACGCGCTGGAGCTAGCCGACCGGCGACTGAAGGAGAAGTGGGACCACTTCGAGCGGCTTGATTTGATTCCGACCGAGGACATCCCCGCCGGGCACAAGACCGGCGACGAAGGCGGGGCCGGATCGGGCACCGACAAGCCGCTGAAACTGGGCACGAACAAGTGGTACCAGATGTTCACCCCGCGGCAATTGCTCGGGCACCTGACGCTGATGGAGAAGCTCCGCGAGCTCAAGCCGCAAATCCTCGAAGAGCTGGGGGCCGAGCGGGGTAAGGCGGTTGTGACGTATCTGCAGTTTGCGATTGATAAGGGGCTGGATTACAACAGCCGACAGACGCGGTGGATCTATCAGCGTGGGCAAGTGGCCGGTACTTTCAGCAGGCATGATTTTTCGTTCAAATGGACTTTTGGCGAAATGGTGTTTTCCGGTCCGCATACCGGTCCAAACTGGTGCGTCGGCCAGATCGTCGATGCATACAACGGGATCGCGAAGCTGGTTGAGAACACCAACGTCTCGACCGACTGTCGCATCGTGAATGGCTCGGGTGCTGGTATTGCAGGTGTTGCTGACGCGAGCGTTGACGTTGTCGTAAATGACCCGCCGTACTACAACAACTTAATGTATGCCGAACTATCGGATTATTTTTACGTTTGGCAGAAGCGGACGCTCGCATCGATCTTTCCCGAGCAGATGAGCCGGTATTTAACTGACAAAGAAAGTGAGGCGGTCGCCAACTCGCATCGCGATGGATCGAGTACCCGTGCAGAGGAGGTATACGAAAAGCTGATGTCAGAGATTTACACAGAGTGCCATCGTGTTGTGAAGCAGGATGGCCGGATGGTTTTGATGTTTACGCACAAAAAACAGAACGCATGGGAGACACTTACTAACGCCTTGATTGGAAGCGGCTGGATCCTGTCGGCGACTTATCCGATCGACTCTGAGTTTGGGAACAGCATGCACATCAAGGACAACGCTTCCGCCGAATCCTCGATCTTCATCGTCTGCCGCAAACGCCCCGCGAACACCGCCGGCGATCCTGCTCTGTGGAAAGCTATGGGCGGCCGCGGCGTACAGTCACGCATTGTCGAAGCCGTGAAGGAAGGCCTGGTCGAGTTCGAGCGGCTGAAGCTGCGGCCGGTAGACACGATGGTGGCCAGCTACGGGCGTGCGCTGCGGGTGCTGTCGGAGAAGTGGCCGGTGATGGACGGCGACGCGCCTGTCAGCCCGCTACGCGCGATGAACGAGGCAAGCCGGGTGGTGGCCCAGCACCACATCCGCAAACTCACCGGCGGCCGGCTGAAGGTGGACGACCTGGCCCCGGAGGCTGCCATGGCGGTGACGCTGTATGGCATCTGCGGTACAGGCGAGGTCCGCTACGACGAGGCGCTGAACATCTCGCGGTCGCTGAACATCGCGCTGGAGGCCCGTCCGGCGGGCTATACGGCGGATGCCCGGAGCATCGGCGTGGCCACCGAGGTTCGCGGTCGCCGGGCGGGCCGCGACGAGACCGACGGCTACCACGCGCCGCTGGTGCGCAAGAACAGCAAGCTGCGATTGGCGTTGCCCGAAGAACGCAGCGCCAAGCGGCTGGCGACTCCCCAGCATGAGTGGGATGTGCTGCAGGGGTTGATACTGCGGTATCGGGAGGGCGACGTGCCGGTGGCGCGGGCTTACCTGAAGGAGCACGCCGAGTTGGAGACGGCGAAGGTGCTGGACCTGCTGCGGGTGTGGACCAACGAGGCGGGCGATGCGGACCTGCGTAAAGAAGGCGAAACCATGCTGTTCGGGCTGGCGTGATGGGGGCGGACTCCCCCAAAGACGACGGGCCGGCAGACAAACTGCCCGAGGCGGACCTGCGCGGCGTGCCGTGGCGTCGGCGTTATGCGACGTCGTCGCTGAATCAAGCCGGTCCGGGGATGGAGCACGGAGGAACGGACCTGCTGCGATCTTTTTATATTCCTGCGCTGTTGCGTAGCGTGGCTTACGATCGGGTAACAGGATATTTCCGTTCGTCAGCCTTGGCTGCAGCGGCTCGGGGATATACGGCGCTCTTGGAACGTGGGGCGAGGGTGCGGTTGGTGGCCGGCTGTGATCTGGCGGGGCACGACGTTCAGGCCATTTTGGATGGGCACACGCGGCGGCTGAGCGAACACCTGCTGGAAGAGCTTGCGGGCGTGGACGACGAGCCCATACGCGTACGGCGTGGATTGGAGCTCTTGGCTCACATGGTGGCAACGGGTCGCCTGGACATCCGTGTGGCGTTTCGACGTGATGCGCGGACGGGTGAGCCAATCCGTTTGGAAGACGCGATGGACGGGTATGTTCACGAGAAGTGGGGGATTTTGACCGATGCGCAGGGCCAGCGGCTGGCATTTTCAGGTTCGATGAATGAGTCGTCGGCGGCGCTGGAACGCAACGCCGAAAACATCGTGCTGAGTTATTCTTGGGATGATCCCGAGGACATCGCCCAAATGTCCGAGAGCTTTGCGGCGCTGTGGGACGACACGCACCCATACTTCGTGGTCCGGCCGATCCCCGAGGCGGTACGGGAGCGGCTGCTGGAGATCAGTGAGTGTGTGCAGCTGCCGGTGGAGGAAGACGGTGAGCCGGCGGTGCCCGAACAATCGGGACAGCCGACCCCACACGAGTGGCTGCGTTTCACCGTCATCAAGTACGCCCCCACGATGCGGGGTGGCGAGACGGTGGGTTTGTACACCGCCCCGGTCACCCCGTGGCCGCACCAAGAGATCGTGGCCAGGCGCCTGGTGGAGACATATCCCTATGGGTATCTGCTGTGTGATGAGGTCGGGCTGGGTAAAACGATCGAAAACGGTCTGGCGTTTCGGGCGCTGTGGCTGAGCGGCCGGGCAAAACGGATCCTGATCTGCCCGCCGGCGAGCCTGGTGAACCAGTGGCAGCGCGAGATGGCGAAAAAGTTCTTACTGCCCTTCGGCATCGCCCGCAGCCGGCAGGGCGGTGGGGAGGGCGCGGCCCGGGTCAGCTACCGGTTTCCGCAAGAGCATGAGGAAGACCGGCCGGGGCTGTTTGACCGCGACTTGGTGGTGGTGAGCACCGGACTTCTGCAACGGACAGAGCGGGTGCAACAACTGGTGGCGGCCGAGCCGTTCGACATCGCGTTGGTGGATGAGGCCCACTTCGCCCGGCGGAGCAACGCAACGCAGGGGTTGGACGAAGAGCCGGTTTTCGGCAAACTGTTTGCGGCCCTGCGCGACGGGCTGAAGCCCACCGCGCGATCGCTGTGGCTGGCGACGGCGACGCCGATGCAGATGCAGGCGGTGGAGGCTTACGACCTTGCGGGGCTGATCGGGCGGCTGGGCAGCTTTAGCACCGAGCACTGCTTGTCTCAGGCCTACTACGATATTTTGGGCGGCATGGCGGTCGGACAGAGCCCCGATCGCGAGGAGCAGGCGACGCTCCACACGCTGGCGAAGCGGGTGCAGTACGAGGACCCCGCGTTGTGGGACCGGCTGAATAGCTGGCTGCTGGAGAAGGACCCGCAACTGAAGCTGCTGTTCGACCTGTGGATGCGGGCGGAACAGTGGCCGACGCGGCGGGACGAGCAGAAGCTGCTGCTGCGGTTCTTATTTGCGATGTCGCCGCTGCAGCGGGTGATGATGCGCCACACCCGGCCGCTGCTGGAGCAGTACCGCAAGCACAACCTGCTGACGGAAAAGCTGGCGAAGCGGACGATCCGGGCAATACCGCCGGAGCTTCGTTTCCGGCCTGATGAGCAGGACGCGTACGAGACCCTTAAGACGTATTGCGACGATTTGCAGCGGGAGGTGGGCCAGAATCTATCGGGTGACGTGCGGGCGAGCCTGGGGTTCTATCTGAGCCTGCTGCAGCAGCGGTTCGCGTCGTCGGCGGTGGCGATTCATCTGACGCTGGAGCGTCGACAGAAGCGGGTCAGCGAGACAATCGCCACGCTGGAACGGTTGGGTACACACACAACCAACGACCTGGCGGAGTTGCGGCCCCACGGAGACCGCGACGAGTGGGAGGACGATGACCGCGAGCTCGACGAGCTGATCAACGCGACGCTGCGGGGGCGGTCACACGACGACCTGGTGTGGGAGGGAGATCGGCTGGACGAGATGCTGCCGGATTACGCCGCGCTGGCTGCCAAACGGCCGACGAAAACCAAGGTGCTGCTGGAGGTGATGGCGGAGCGACAGATACCCCAGCAGGCGAATCGGTTCCGCCAGACGGTGGTGTTTACTCGGTTTGCCGACACGATGCGTCACTTGGTGGAGACATTTAAAGGGGCCGCGCCGGATATGCGGGTGGGCACGTTTTCCGGTAGCGGCGGCGGTTACTGGGATGCAGCCACATCGCAGTGGCGGGGGCTAGAAAAAAACCGTGACCGGATTAAGGAACTGTTTCTGGAGGGCGAGATCGATTTGCTGCTGTGTACCGATGCGGCGGCGGAGGGGCTCAACCTGCAGACGGCGGATTTGCTGGTGAATTACGACCTGCCGTGGAACCCGATGAAGGTGGAGCAGCGGATCGGGCGGATCGACCGCATCGGACAGCGGTTCGACGAGATTTCAGTCTTGAACCTTGCGACGCCAGGGTCGGTAGAAGAGGTGATTTATGGCCGGCTGTGGGAGCGGCTGCGTGGCGCGGCGGGCATCGTAGGAGCCCAGCAATTCTCGCTGCTTCCCTTGGAAGAAACTGATTTTCACGACTTGGCTCATGGGCGGGTGACGCCGGAGCAATTGGAAGCCAAGGCCCGGCGCGACATGGAGACTCACGCCCGGCAGGTACAGGCGATGGAGGTGTCCGCCGAAGACCTGTATCACATTTTCAACAAGGAACTGCGCAGCTACGCGAATGAGCCGAAGACGGTGACGCTGGAAGAGATCGAGCGGGCGCTGGTGGAGTCGGATTACCTGAAGTCTCGAGGGGTGCTGACCCACGAATACGAGGGTCAGCGGTGGCTGGAGGTGCAGGAGGCGGCGACCTGGGGCGGGCTCTACACGCAGTACGCGCTGACAGCAAACCCAAGGCTGTATGACCGCGGTATCGGTGACGAGCGGCTACCGCTGAAGTTCGCGAGCTACGGGGAGCCGGCGTTTGACGAATTGGTGGAAGACCTGTGCCGGCCGACGGACGCGCCGCCGGGGCTGAGGCTGGTGCGGGTCGAGGTGACCGACGGCGACCTGACCTGGGTCCGGACGGCAGTGGTAGCGATGGTCCGAGGTTTGGGCGGAGCGACAGAACCGGTGCGTGTGGACCGGTTCGCCGAGATCGAGGGGCTACGGTTGGAGCCCGACGCAGCGGTGCCAGTCGACTTCGTCGATGAGCTGGAGCAGAGGCTAGGGGCGGAGTTGCGGCAGGCGATCGGAGGCCTGCGTCAGCGGGACGCATTGCTGGATCAGCACGAGCGGGTGGGCGACAGCAATAAGGCGTTTTTGTATTTGGTGGCGATAGGGCTGGTACGCGCGGCCCAGCAGCGGCCGGATGTGAGCGATCCGGATAAGCCGAATCAAGTGTTGCGGGAGATCCAGACGCTGGCCGATGAAGACCGCGGAATCATCTTGCAGATGCCGATGGATCAGCTACCCGACGGACGCTGGCCGGAGGTGATGGTGGAGCAGGGCAGCGAACGCCACCAAGGGCGTTGGCGCTCGACGCCGCACTTCCGACGGGCGGCGATGCCGATTCTACGGCGGGAGCTGGCGGCTCTGAAGAAGGCTCATCGCGGGGATGCGACCACCACGCGGTGGTTGGCGCGGCTCGCGCGGCGTGTGGGAGAGGTGTTGGAACGCTCGAACGGATAGGTTGAAAGGGGCGGATTTAAACCTGACGTGTATCACCTGGTGTTGAAGTAAAGCCACACCTTGTGGCGGGCGAAGCCAGCTGGCGGTCCCCACCGGCAATCCGGTTCACGGGGTTGCAAGGGAGCCCCCTGGCCGCTCGCCGCGGAGGCGCTGCAAGGTGCGGCCTCAATCCAATCAGGCCCCTTGACCGCTAGCTCGGACCAAACCCAAAGGACGCTACACCGTGACAAAGACCCTGCAATCAAGCCCCCCCGAACTGCCTGACTACGCCTATACCCCCCAACATGTACCTGCCCTTGCGAGAAGGCGACCATGACGCCTCCCACGACCCGCGAATGTCTGAAGCATTTTGAAGACTCACGCGACCGAAAACCCAGCGCAAAATCAGATTTGATCACCCGTTCTATTCACCTTTCCGACAGCCATGTTGCTGCCCGCATAATCTTTGAGCCACTCAATGATCCACTGGTGGTAGCGATCAACCGCAACCACCTACCGCCGGGAACCATCCCTGCTCAACGAACAGGCAGTACGGGCCAACCTTGCGGTCAAGCCTCGTGTCCCAGTCTCAGATACGCGAGCAGAAATTCTCAACCCGCAGATTAAATGCAACCCGAATCAACCGAATCCCGACCGATGGTCATCGCCATCGACATCGACGACACCATCACCGCCAACGTGCCGTTCTTCGTCTTCCTTTCGCAGGCCGCCGTGGCGGCCGGCCACACGGTGCTGATCGTCACTTTCCGCGAGGATGCCGCGTCCACCGAAGCCGACCTCAGGGGCTGGGGCATCCACTACACCCACCTCATCACCTCGACGCTGGAAGCCCACTTGGAACACGGCGTCGACGAATGGAAGGCGGCGGTGTGCCGGGAGTACGGGGCCGACGTGATTTTCGACGACATGCCCCATGTGCTGAAGCACATGGACTTTGGCGTGACGCGGTTTTTGATCAAGGGATGAACGCAAGACATCGCCGCAGAATGGATGCCACATGCCCTTGAGCAGCGCCGACCTGTACGAACTCTGGGAACCCCACGCCGAACGCCTTAAGGCGAAAACCGGACGGCACCCCACCGATCTCCGGCTCTACCGCGCCAACTCCTGGCTTTCCGTAGCTGAACAACAGCCCGACGACGACACCCGGCTGATGTTCTTCTGGATCAGCCTCAACGCCCTGTACGGCCGTTGGGACAGCCAGGACGGCTCCTCCAAGCCCGACCGCAAGAGTTTGGGGACTTTCATCAAGAAGCTCTGGTCCAGCGCGGGCGACGACGGCCGTGCGGCCCTCATCAAGGTCCTGACCAATCGCCAGCCGCAGGTGCTCGATATCCTCAGCAATCGCTTCCTCGAAGGATGCTTCTGGAAGGATCCTTCAATTCAAGCGGCCGACAGGTCCACCCAGGCGAGCCGCAGCGCACAGCTGGATTTCGTCGACGGTAACTTCCTACGCCTGCTCGACCAGACCCTCTATTACATCTACTTCCTGCGCTGTCAGATCGTTCACGGCGGGGCAACCCACGCAAGCAGTATGAATCGCTCCGCCGTCGAACCCGCCGTGGTATTCCTCGCAGAGGTCGTTCCAGTCATCCATGAAGTCATGATCAACCACGGAGCCGACCTGGACTGGGGCGAAGCGTGCTACGCACCGGTGGATGAGTGAGAGACCTCGGAGCATTCCACACGGCTCGCATTAGCGTTCCGAGGGGATGTGGATGCGGACCACCTTTGCCAGCTTGGCGAAGAACTGGACGCTGTAGATTCACCGTGGTCGGACGCGGTTCCAGACGCTGATCTGGAAGGGCGCGCTGTCGGAGTTCGGGACCAACAATCCGCTTGAGTCGAGTCCGGCATCAACGGCCGTCGACAACGAGGCGCCTCAGACGAGGCATTTCGTCGGGGCAAACAGCTCGATGCAAGGTTTGAATACGGTGGCGTGAAGCGCTGAGCAACTCGGCGACGAATCGTGCCCGGCAAATTGAAGAAATGTTCCAGACTTCAGGGCAAAAAATATAATTAGCGTATGAAGAACGATCACAAGGCGAATCTGGTCGGCGACTTACGACGAGCTACCTGATCGCCTCTCGAACCTGCCGCCTGGAACTACGACTTCGGTCGCCGCGCGATCTCTACGCCCCTCTGTCTCGAAAGGACACCCCATGACGACTCTCAACAACGCCAATTTTGGATCCGACTTCAGCTTCGAGTCGGACGTCCCCCAGGCTCTGAAGGATCTGGCCCAGCTGGTACTTAACGGAGCACCCTTGACCTTGACTTCCAGGGCCATCCTGAACTGGTTTGGCTTTGACAGGCGCTCGAAGAACCAGATGGAGACGATCCGATCCGCCTTCGCGGCGGTCGGGATCCGTCCACGGATCGATCTGCCGGAACTCGACATCGACGAGCGGATCGACTTTCGGCCGGCAGGCTGTTGAGCCGCGGTCTTGAGTCGAGCTGCAGGGCCTGGCTTTGATGTTGCCCGGCAATTAGCAGATTTTTTCCAGAGCATCAAAAACGCAGACTAATCCGGGGCGTAAGAAACACATTTTACGAAAGGAAAACACATGACGAACGATGAACAATTGGTACTGGCGGTGATCAACGGCTTACAGGAGACAACTCAGGATTGGCGGGTGTTCAAGAAGGGCGCCAAGAAGCCGAGAGGCGGGAAGCCCAAGGGCGGGAAAAAGGAGAAAGACGGCGCCCGAGCTCGAAAGTACGTGCTGGAGTCGATTGATCCGTCCGAGCAGCAAGTGCGCCTGGCGGGCTCGGAAAAGCGTTCCGAGGGGATGTGGATGCGGACCACCTTCGCCAGCCTGGCGAAGAACTGGACGCTGCAGGTCCACCGTGGTCGGACGCGGTTTCAGACGTTGAGCTGGAAGGACGCGCTGGCGGAGTTCGGGACTGACGAGCAGGCTGAGTTGAGTCAGGCATCAGAGGCCGTCGACTACGAGGTGCCGCAAGCGGCACATTTCGTCGGGGCAAACAGTTCGATGCAAGGTTTGAAGACGGTGGCGTGAAGTGCCGAGCAGGCTCGGCGACGAATCGTGCCCGGTGGTTTCCAGAAACTCAAACATTTCAAGCCCAACGATATAATAGAGGTGTGAGACGACGTGGCAAGCCACCGCCGCAAAGCGATCTCCAGCAGTATTTTAGATCATCCAAAGCCCGCCGCCTCGAACGACGACTTCGGTCACCGCGCGGTCTCTACGCCCCTCTGTCTTGAAAGGACTCGCTATTTCGACTCTCAACAACGGTAATTTCGGGTTCGGTCTTAGCTTCGAGACCGAGATTCCACAGGCTCCGGAACCTGTCAACATCTTTGAGACACTTTTCAAAGAACGTTCCGTGCAATCAACCGGCCTTGGCCGGTTTTAGTTCGGCCGCCGTGGCGTCGGCCGTGGACGTTAGGGTGGCAAGCGGCTTGTCGGGGTTGATCGCGACAGCGTCGGGTAGTTCCGGCACCCGCGGCGGACCCTTTACGAATCGCTCGGGGTGCTTCGCGTAGTAGTCGTCCAGCTTCGCCTGCCGCGCCTTCTGTAATGCAACGTGTCGCCCGCTGTAGACCGTCGCGGGCGTAAACATCGCCAACCCGCTGTGGTGGTGTTCGTGGTTGTACCAGGCAAAGAACTTCTCGAAGTACTCTTGCGCCGCGTGCAGGCTCTCGAACCGGCCGGGGTAGCCCGGGTGGTATTTCACGGTCTTGAACTGCGCCTCGCTGAACGCGTTGTCGTTGCTCACCCGCGGGCGACTGAACGAACGGGCCACGCCCAGATTTTCGAACACCGCCGCCAGGCCGTGGCTCTTCATGGCCGAACCGTTGTCGGCGTGGACGGTCAGCCGATTGGCTTCGAGCTGCTGCGTCCTGACGCCGTGTTTGAATAGCGCTTGCGCGTGGGCGCTGCTCTCGGTCTCGGCCAGCGTCCAAGCCACCACGTAGCGGCTGTAGAGATCCAGCACGACGTAAAGGTGGAAGAACTGGCCGCGGACGGGGCCGGGGATCTTGGTGATGTCCCAGGTCCACACCT
>Ga0209185_1001904_pt1 | contig 16135 bp, 17 predicted proteins | sample SidtaG_2_FD_187425 | JGI IMG/M metagenome (GOLD analysis project Ga0209185, IMG submission 187425) | Marine algal microbial communities from Sidmouth, United Kingdom - Sidmouth_Asex2 metaG (SPAdes) (version 2) | ecosystem: Host-associated > Algae > Red algae > Unclassified | place: Sidmouth... | reverse complement strand
TATCTGTAAGACCAATTAGATTTTTATTAACTATAATATTAACTTCTGGCAAAGGCATGCCAGTGTCATCCAAAATAGTCAAACAAAAGTCAATTTCCTTTTTGTCAATGATTAAAAGAAAATTATTCTTAGTAAAAGCTTGTAATGTCATTCCGAATTCAGATGCTATTATCTTCTGAAATTCTATAAAAGACAAATTTTCATCTTCAATCTTTAACTGAAAACCATCAACAGCATCGGCATCATATGAAAAACTTATTTGGTGTTGTTCTTCAAAAGTTTTAAATGCTTTTTCTAGATTTATAGAAGGTGATGATATGTCAATGTATCTATCCTGTGAACTCCCTAAACTACAGATGCCTATAATGCAAAATACTGTTAAAATATAATGCTTCATATATTTTGTAATTGTACCGTATTATCTTCTATAGCATAAGAAATATTCATAGGTATGCAAACTGCGCTTAAAGCCGTTTCTAAATCATCGACTTGGAATGTGCCAGTGTATAACCGTTCCTGATTTATAGCATGCGCTATAATAGAAATATTAAATTGTAATTCAAGTTCTGCAACCACCTCTGCTAGCGGTGTACGATAAAAAATTAATTTTCCGTTTCGCCATTGCGGACTTACTATTTCTGTTGATGTTAATTTTAATTTGGATTCTGTCGTAGTCATTGCCCCCATACCCTGAGTTAAAACTAAACTATCTTGTTCTGAAACCACAAAGACTTTACCTTCATCACAGAACACTTTAAATGTTTTTGTTCTGGAATAAACATTAAATTTTGTTCCTAATACTTGAACTGATCCCTGAGGAGTATTCACTTTAAAACGACGTCCTTTTTCAACCTTAAAAAAAGCTTCACCAGATAAATTTAATACCCTATCTGCTAAGAAACCGTCTTTATCAAAACGTAATTCCGATCCTGCATTTAATATGACTTCTGAATGATCTGGAAGCTTAATGGTTTTATTTTCAGCATAACCAGTCGTGTAAACTGTATCTTGATTTAAATAGAATCGTAAACCAATAAACACCAAAACACTCGCCGCTACGGCATACATCCAAGGGCGTACGGTTTTTATTTTTATAACTTTTGGTGGTGTTTTTATAGTTTTGTTAAACGCCAATTGTTGCTCAAATTTCTCCTTTAGGTTTGGTTTTGGAAGTTGTAAATTTTTAGTACCCTCAACAATTTTTTGATATATTTTAAAATCCTCAGTATTTTCAAAAGCTTCCAATTGCTTAGGCGTTAATGTCCCCTCCAACCATTTGGCCAATCTATTTTCCGGTATGTTAAGATTTTCTCCCATAAAGATTATATTTGAATGTCCTTAAAGTTTATAATGACCAATTTCGTTTTTCAAACTCTCAAGTGCCAAATGAATTCGTTTTTCAACCGCTTTTATTGAAATGCCCAATAATTCAGCTATTTGCAAATACGTTTTTTTTTCGATACGGTGCAACAAAAAGGCTTCCCGGTGCTTATCGCGTAGATTTGCAATAGCTTTTTGAAGTTTGATGCCAAACTCTTTCTCTTCCAATTGAAACTCGGGAGACTCAGCAGTATCATTATTTTTAAGTTTTTCTACATATTTTAAACGTGTTTTTTTGTCCCGTATGGCATTAAGACTTGTATTGTTTGCTATTTTGTATAAAAAACTTTTGGCAGAATCGAAAATAATTTTTTCACAATTCTGCCATAGTTTTGCATAACTTTCTTGAACAACATCCTCCGCTCTAGCTAAATCGCCATATTTATAAAATAAGTAGTTGCGCAATTTTTCATAGTGATCATAAAATAACGATTCGTATATTTTTTGATCACATACTTTGGGGAATTTGTCATTCATTTTTACAAAGTCGAATTGAGTATTCGATAAAGATAAAGGTTATTGTGATGATAGACTAAAATGCATATCCCAAAGATAATTCCAATGATGGCAAAACAACCCCCTTAAGGTTTATGTCTGAATTTGATATGAAGAATTTTCTATATTCTGCACCTATGCCAATATCTGCTGTCAAACCTTTTAAAAATTTAGGCAAAATCAACTGATAACCAGTTCTTAATTCGCCTCCCAAAGAAAAGATATTACCTTTCTCCTTACTACCTGTAGTTTCTTTTACTTGACCATAATCCGTAATTATTCCACCACGGGCATACCAGCCTTGAGGCCTATTTTCCTGTCTTTTAATATAGTGCTTATATCCTGTATTTAATGATAAATAATTGGCTTTTACGTTCTCCTTACGAAATTCTTTAGTATCATTTATAGATGACCCATAATAAATAACATCAATATCAAAAGACCCTTTGTTGCTTATTACTTTTTCATAACCTAGGCTTAAAATGCCTAATGAAGCCTCTAGAGCATTCACGGTAATAATGTTATCAAAATCGCCTTTTTCCCGTCCTGATTTTGGATTTATTTGCTGTGCACTAGCTATAGATGTTGATAAAAGAATGACGCTTAATAAAATTTTAATAGTTTTCATAATTTTAAATTTTTAGAATATTAATTGTTTATATATCTAAAACACACCAAAAAACAAATACCCTACTTTTTTTTTTGAAAAAATTTTAAAGCTGGTGTAATTTATTAAATTATAAAGCAATACAGAATACACAATCAAAAATGGGAGAGGTCATAAATCATCTAGTTTTTAATTTTTCAAAATTGGTGCAAAAAATAGATTTTCTAAACAGCTTTTTTTAAGGCGATTTTTTTTATGATTTGATGGCAATAGATTTTAGTTTGCTTTTGTGATTTAAATTGATAGATTAATTTTTGGTTGTTTAGGCTTATATCTAAACTATACTTTTTAAGGTTATGTGCCATTGTAATTAACCCTATTTCTATATTTACTTGTTTGATTCCTCGTAACATAAATCGTTTAAAGTTCATGATTTGTTTAATACTATCAAAAAACAGCTTCTTGTCTTTCGTATTCAGCCATATTCTGTGGCCATTTTTTTTTGGGTAATTGGCTTCCGCTTTACCTTCCTGCCATCTCTTTTCATTCTTAAAGTTAAACATTAACTCAAAAAATGGAAAAAACTTTACTTTTAAGACAGCCTCTTTTTTTGTGATGTAAATTCTAAAAGAAAATCTCCTGTGCCAAACGAAACGTATTGGCATGTGCTTCAATAATAATTTTAATATCTGGAGAATACCCTCCGCCCATTGAACACATAACTGGAATTTGATGGGTTTTACAAGTTTGTAAAACAAAACGATCACGTGCTTTACAACCTGCGAGTGTCATACCCAATTTCCCTAACTTATCAGAAGCTAACACATCCACACCACATAAGTAATATATAAAGTCTGGGTTTTCCTTTTTAATAAGTTTAGGTAGCGTGTCTTTTAAGATACTTAAATAAGTAGCATCACCCGTATTATTTTCCAAAGGAATATCTAAATCACTTTGCTCTTTTTTAAATGGATAATTGCCTTTTCCGTGTATGGAAAATGTAAAAACCTTGCCATCATCTTTAAAAATCTCCGCCGTTCCATTGCCCTGATGCACATCTAAATCTACAATTAATATTTTTTTTAATAGCATGTTGTCCAATAAAAATCGGGCACCAATAGCTTGGTCGTTTAACATACAAAAGGCCTCACCCCTGTCGGAATAAGCGTGGTGCGTACCACCTGCTATATTCATAGCTATACCCTGTTTTAAAGCAAATTTACTAGCCTTTATAGTACCATCGGCAATTATAACTTCACGTTTTACTAATGCTTCACTAAGTGGAAAACCTATTTTTCTAGCAGCTCTAGCATCGAGAGTTAAGTTTTTTAAATGGTTATAATACGCTTCGGTATGTACTCTCAAAATATGTATATCATCAGGAATACTCGGTTCAAAAAAATGATTTTGAGTGCAAGTTCCTTCATATATTAATTGTTCTGGTAACAATTCATATTTAATCATAGGGAACCGATGGCCTTCAGGCAAGGGGTGTTTATATATGTCGTGATAGGCTATTTTTAGCATATTCTACTACCCGAATTGATAAGAATTCATGTTTTAAAACTCTATTTATATTTTCTAGTACAAAAATAATCACTTATGCAATTTCAATTGAATACGCTTTCGCGGAACATCAACCTCTAACACTTTTACTATAATTTGCTGATGAAGATTAACGTGCTCATTCACATTCTTAACAAAACTATCTGAAAGATTAGAGACATGAATTAATCCACTTTCTTTAATTCCAACATCTACAAAACAACCAAAATTGGTAATATTATTGACAATTCCGGGCAGTAATTGCCCTGCTTTTAAATTATTAATGGTTTTTATATTTTGATTGAAATTAAATACTTTGGCCTGTTCCCGAATATCTAGACCTGGTTTTTCCAATTCTTTAATAATATCTTTTAATGTTAGCAAACCAATTGATTCTGTACTAAATTTTTTTAAGTCTATTTTTTGAAGCACTTCCTTATTTCCTATAATATCCTGAACAGATTTCCCTAAATCTTTAGCCATTCTAGTTACTAACCCATAACGTTCTGGATGTACCGCAGAATCATCAAGTGGATTTTTAGCATCTTTAATTCTTAAAAATCCAGCACCTTGTTCAAATGCTTTTTCACCTAAGCGTGGTACTTTTTTAATATCTTTTCTGGATTTAAATACACCATTTTCATTTCTATAATTGAAAATATTTTCAGCCAGTTTTGGACTTATTCCAGAAACAGCACTTAACAACGGTTTGCTTGCTGTATTAATATTTACACCAACGGCGTTTACGCAATTTTCAACTACAATATCTAATTGTTTTTGGAGTTTAGTTTGGTCGACATCGTGCTGGTATTGGCCAACTCCAATAGATTTAGCATCAATTTTCACCAATTCAGCTAATGGGTCCTGTAATCGTCTTCCAATAGACACTGATCCGCGAACCGTAATATCGTAATCCGGAAATTCTTCTCTGGCGATTTTTGATGCGGAATAAATACTAGCGCCCGCTTCGCTTACTACAAAAACTTGAATATCATGCTTAAATTGCACATTTCTAATTAATGCTTCGGTTTCTCTGGAAGCCGTTCCATTTCCTATGGCAATCGCTTCAATTTTGTAAGCTTCAGTAAGTGTGCTTATCTTTTTCATAGCACCAACACTATCACTTTTTGGTGGATGTGGATAAATTGTTTCATTATGTTTCAACTGTCCTTGTGCATCCAAACATACTATTTTACAACCTGATTTAAACCCAGGATCGATGGCCAAAACACACTTTTCGCCTAATGGAGAACCTAATAATAGTTGCTTTAAATTTTTAGCAAAAACGCTAATGGCAGATTCGTCAGCCTTATGTTTAGCTATCTGCAAGGCTTCATTACTTAATGATGGAAATAATAATCGCTTGTAGGCATCCTTAATAGCTGTTTTTATCACTTCCGCGCATGTATTATTACTTTTAATAATCCGCCGTTCTATATTTTCTAAGACTTTTAGCTTATCAATTTCAATTTTAACCCTAATTACCCCTTCTTTTTCAGCTCTTAAAATAGCCAATAATCGATGTGATGGTATACGACTTAAACTTTCCCCCCATTCAAAATAATCTCTGAATTTTTGGGCTTTTTCATCATCCCCTTTTGTTTTTACTACTGCTGTGGAAATCATTGCGAAGCGCTCTAACTCACGCCGGATATTATTACGAATATCCGCACGTTCGTTAATCCATTCTGCAATTATATATCTAGCCCCTTGCAAAGCATCTTCAACTGAATAAATATTGCCTTTTATGTACTTATAAGCTATAGAATCAATAGCATTTGTATTTTGAGACATTATGATTTTAGCAAGTGGTTCCAAACCATTTTTTCTCGCTTTTTCGGCTTTTGTTTTGCGACTTTTTTTATAAGGGAGATACAAGTCGTCAACTGTTGTTAAATCCGCAGCCGAATTTATCTTTTCTTTTAATACCGAAGTTAAAACATCTTGTTCCTTTAAAGCTTTGAGAATGGCTTTTTTTCGTTTTTCTAAGTTTTCAAATTGATCTTTAAAAACAACAATATTACCTATTTGAACTTCATTTAAATTTCCTGTATATTCTTTTCTATAGCGTGATATAAAGGGTATGGTACAATCTTCATTTAGTAACTGTATTGTATTTTTTACAGATTGTAATGCCAATTTAGTTTGCGCTGTTATGAATTCTATCATAGTGCTAATTTAAAAAGACCTGTTTCGTTTTGAAAACTTGACAGGTCTTTTTTTATCTAATTATTTAGGCAAGGGAAATAACTAAGCCACTTTTTTTACCAAATCAAAACAAGGGCATTTTTTACAACGCTTGTTTTCACCTTTTCTAAACTTTTTACAGCAACTTGTTTTTACTTTTTTAGGAAGTTCTATTCCCAATTCCCGTAATTTTTTTATTGCTTTTTTCTTCTTTTTTTTCCCCAAAACAGCAATTTACATTGTGATTTTAAAGCAAAAATAACTTATTTTTATTAAATCTAAATAAGTTTAAATGTTAAATTATAATGGCGTATCTGTTGCTGCTGTAGTGACTGTAAGATTTTCAATATCTCTATCGAATAAATACAAGCCGCCTTTATCATCGCCAATCATATTAATCTTATCTAATATGGTTCTTGCAACGGCTTCTTCTTCTATTTGTTCAGCAACATACCATTGCAAAAAGTTATGTGTTGCATAATCCTTTTCTTGAAGTGATATATGAACCAATTCATTAATACTTTCTGAAACAAAAACTTCATGATGAAACAATTTTTCGAACATTTCCTTGAACGACTTAAAAGTTACATTTGGTGCTTTTAACTCTGAAATATTGGCGTGACCGCCGCGTTCATTCACAAATTTTACTAGTTTCAACATATGCTCACGCTCTTCATCACTTTGAGCAAACATAAAATTTGCGACACCTTCCAAACCTTTAACTTCTGCCCAACACGCCATGGCCAGATATATTTGAGAAGATTCTGCCTCTACTTTTATTTGATTGTTTAATGCGTCTTGAATTTTTTTTGATAACATAATTTCTGGTTTTATGTAAATTTAAATAATAAGTTCATGAATTTTAATTATAGGTATAAAAAAAGGTTATTCTTTTAAAATAACCTTTTTTTATTTAGCTTGTTACATGATAAAAAGCTCTTAATTTCAAGATGTAGTTATATATCAATTTTGAGTTTGCTGCTTAGCATCTTCAATCATTTTTTCGTTTGGTACAATGGCTACATTTACACGACGGTTTTTAGCACGTCCTTCAGCAGTTGCGTTATCATGAGTTGGCTTACTTTCTCCAAACCAATTGGTCGTAAATCTTCCAGCATTTAAACCTTTACCTTGTAGATAACTTGTAACAGCATTAGCTCTATTTTTTGACAAAGTCATGTTTGATGCCTCGGCACCTACACTATCGGTATGCCCTACAACTAAAATGTTGGTATTTGGATATTCACTAAATACGTTTGCTAGTTTATTTAATATTTCTTTTGAATCTGGGGTAACACCATATTTACCAGTATCAAAATGTACACCACTATTTTCATCAAAAGTCAGCACAATACCATCATCAACACGCTCCACTTGGGCTCCTGGTATCTCTTCTTCAATTTTTTGAGCTTGTTTATCCATTTTATTTCCTATAAGCACACCAGCACCGCCACCAATTACGCCACCAATAACAGCTCCTAATTCACCGTTACCTCCTTTGCCAACGTTATTTCCAATTATGGCTCCTAAAATGGCACCACCAGTAGCACCAATAACACCACCTTTTTGTTTGTTATTTGCATTTTTTACAGATTTACAGTTTATAAAGCTAAAAGCCATTATAATACTAAATAATAGAATCGCGGTTTTTTTAAAATAAATTTTCATGTGTTTTATAATTATAATAGGTTAAAATGATTTTGATTTGGGAAAATTAGAGTTTAGAGAAATTCATACTAATTACAAAGGGCGCGCCATTAACTAATACGGTTTGCTGCCATTGCATTAAAGTATCAGATAATGCTGTAAGTTTTAATTTAAAACCTTGATTTGTTTCAGATTTACCTTTTTCATCAGTTGGTTTTAATAGGAAGTTGTACAATCCTGTTGCTTCATCAATTTCATTTATTGTGAAGATAAAGTTTCTGGTTCCAGTATTACATTTTGCTCCGTTGATAGTATACATCCCTGTATAATTATTAGGAATAAATTTCCATGTACTATTTTCGAAACAGTCTTTTGATACGTCATTTAAAAGTGTAACATTAAATGTTCCTTTCTCACTATAAGAAATATCATTTAACGTCCAATCACCTTTAATAACTTTTTTGGATGTTCTTAATGTTTTTGAAGTTCCGCAGGATATGAGGCATATCGTGCAAATAATTACAAGTAGGTTTTTCATAAATATTTGATTTAGAATAATATTCAAATATGCGAAAAAAAAATTTCACAAATTGATGCTTTTAATTTTAATATTAATCCATTTACTATTTTTTAAAATTTAATAATCTATATTATTTAGTGCTTGTTATTTAGTTTTTATTTTTCAATTAAAAAATTAACACTAAGGGGAAAATAAATATAAATTAATTTACTTGTAAACCATTGCCAACCTGAGCATCATCAGGGTTTACAAACACTAACTTCCCATGTGGCGTTTCAGTCATTAAAATCATCCCTTGACTCTCGACACCTCTTAAAGCTCTCGGAGCCAGATTTACAACAACCGTTACACGTTTACCAATAACCTCTTCCGCAGAAAAACTTTCAGCAATCCCGGACACTATAGTTCTTGTATCAATACCAGTATCCACTTTCAATTTTAGAAGCTTTTTAGTTTTTGGCATTTTTTCAGCATCAAGAACAGTCCCTACACGAATATCTAGTTTTGTAAAATCTTCAAAAGTAATGGTGTCTTTTTGTGGCTCTACAGTTGTATTGGCTATTTCGTTGGCTTTTTTGCTTGCTTCCAATTTATCGAGTTGTTTTTGAATGGTTGCATCTTCAATTTTTGAAAATAATAGTTCTGCTTTTCCAATTTTATGATTTGCAGGAAGCAATTCCTTTTTGATTGAGACCTCATTCCAAGACGTTTCGATTTCGCTCGAAGTGACATTAAGAATACCTTTCAACTTTGTTGATGTAAAAGGTAAAAAGGGTTCGCATAGCGCGGCTAATGCAGATGCTATTTGAAGCGCAACATACATGATGGTTTTCGTTCTAGCTTCATCAACTTTAATGGTTTTCCAAGGTTCTGCATCAGCTAAATATTTATTTCCTAATCGTGCTAAATTCATAAGTTCTTGACCTGCTTCCCTGAATCGGTAACGCTCGACAGAACTCGCAATTACATCTGGATATAATTTAATAGCCGCTAGAGTTTCTTGGTCTACTTTTGTAAAATCTGTTGGTTTAGGTACAATACCTTCGTAATATTTATTAGTTAGCACCACAACTCGGTTTATAAAGTTTCCGAAAATAGCAACCAATTCGTTGTTATTCCTAGCCTGAAAATCTTTCCAAGTAAAATCATTATCCTTAGTTTCTGGAGCATTGGCATTTAACGCATAACGCAACACATCTTGCTGACCAGGGAAATCCTGTAAATATTCAGGCAACCAAACTGCCCAATTTTTTGAAGTTGATAGCTTATTACCTTCTAAATTTAAAAACTCGTTTGCTGGTACATTTTCTGGTAAAATATAACTGCCTTCCGCTTTTAGCATGGCTGGAAAAATAATACAGTGGAATACAATGTTATCTTTTCCTATAAAATGCACTAATTTAGTGTCTTTATCTTTCCAATATAGTTCCCAATCCTTTCCTTCTCGTGCTGCCCATTCTTTGGTAGATGATATATAACCTATTGGCGCATCGAACCAAACGTATAATACTTTACCTTCGCCACCTTCTGCTGGTACTGGAATACCCCAATCCAAATCTCTGGTTACGGCTCTTGGGCGTAACCCATCATCAATCCATGATTTACATTGTCCGTAAACATTGGGTTTCCAATCTTTTTTATGTCCTTCAAGAATCCATTCTTTTAAAAAGGCTTCATGCTTATCTAAAGGTAAAAACCAATGTTTAGTTTGTTTTAGCGTCGGTACATTACCGGTTATTGCAGATTTAGGGTTTATTAAATCTGTAGCGTTATGACTCGTTCCACAGTTTTCGCATTGGTCCCCATAACTTTCTTCATTACCACATTTGGGACATGTTCCAATTACGAAACGGTCTGCTAAAAATTGATTGGCCTCTGCATCGTATAATTGTTCTGAAGTTTCCTCAATAAACTCACCTTTATTATTTAAAGTCTTAAAAAATTCCGAAGCCGTTTCATGGTGTATCGGTGCAGAGGTTCGGGAATAATTATCGTAAGTAATTCCAAAATCTACAAACGATTTTTTAATAATAGCATGGTATTTATCTACAATATCCTGAGGTGTAACACCTTCGTTTTTTGCCTTAATAGTTATTGGTACGCCGTGCTCATCACTTCCTCCAATAAAAGCGACATCATGTCCTGTTAAACGCAAATAACGTGCATAAATATCTGCTGGTACGTAAACACCTGCTAAATGCCCAATATGAATGGGTCCATTAGTATATGGAAGTGCCGTAGTAATGGTATATCTTTTCGGTTTTTTCATTTCTATATTCCTCATGTCTGGTCGAGCGCATTCAAAACCTTAATATAACTATGTTACTTCAAAACCTCTCGACTGCGCTCGAGGGAACAATAATTTAGAAGTTATTTTAAAGCCGTAAAAGTACACATTTTGAGAGCTATATAAAACGAGTCTTCATAAATTTTATATTTGCTTTTAAGCTTTATGAAATTTTGAGTTTTATTATTAGATTCTGCTCTTGGACTGTACGAGTTCAATTTACTCTTTCAAAAACGTGTTTAAGCCTTTTAAAATTAGAGTTTCGCTAAAAAAATGTAAATTTGCACCATGCAGAAAAACCTACTCATTCTTAGCTTGTTTTATGTTGTTTTTTTCATTGGAATAGAACATACATCAGCACAGAAAATAACGCTTGAAAAACAAACAAACACTTTGAAAACACCACCATACCTAAAAGCAGGCGATACCGTTGCTATAATTGCACCATCAGGCATTTTAAAGAACAGGACCGAAGAGATTAAACAAGCCCAAGCACTTTTAAAAAGTTGGGGGTTGCATTCTGTTCTTGGAAAACATGTGTTTAGCAATGCACATCATTTTGCTGGAACGGATGATGAGCGTTGTGAGGATTTACAAAATGCTCTAGACGACCCAAAAATTAGCGCTATTTGGTGCGCTCGTGGTGGTTATGGAACCGTTAGAGTTTTAGACAAATTAAATTTTTCAAAATTTAAGGAAAACCCGAAGTGGGTTATTGGATACTCTGATATTACGGCACTTCACAATCAAATACATAATCAAGGTATCGAGAGTTTGCATGGTATTATGTGTGTGAGTTTAACAAAAGACCCATCTGAAATTGAAACGAGTATCATTACCTTTAAGAATACCATTTTTGGAAAACCCCTAAATTATACCTTAAAAGGTTCTACTTACAACAAAACCGGTAACGCTACAGGCCAATTAGTTGGTGGAAATTTAACGATGCTTCATACCATGTTAGGGTCTAAAACAAGTATTAACACCTCTGGAAAAATTTTATTTATTGAAGAGATTGGGGAATATAAATACCATATCGATCGCATGTTACAAAGTTTAAAACGTGCTGGTTATTTTGATACGTGCCAAGGAGTTATTGTTGGAGGCATGTCTAAAATGAGAACTAACACAACACTTTGGGGCACATCTGTAGAGCAACTTATTCTAGATGCTTTAGCCGATTATAATTTTCCAATTGGATTTAATATGCCCGCTGGACACGAAAAAGACAATCGGGCTTTAATTTTAGGCAGAAGCGTTAAATTGGTAGTTGGTAGCAAACAATCTACAATCACATTTAGTAAGTAGCTTTACATACCAAGCGCAATTAAATATTTTTTTTATGAATACTTGAAAAGTATAACGTTCCATACTTATTTTTAAATTCCAGGAATACATGTGATGTCTTATATGAAAATACAGTCTTCCAAACGCTATATTTTTTTCATTTAAATGGAACTCTTTTCATTTGAGTTAAAATCAAATTGATTGCAATTAAACAATTTTTATGATGTCCTATATCTTTGTAATGAATTTAAAACCTTATAAATATGTCAATTTTAACTATAATTTTAAGTATTCTTTTACCACCCGTGGCCGTTTTCATGAAACATGGTATTGGAACCACATTACTAATTAGCATTTTGTTAACCCTTTTAGGATGGTTACCAGGTGTTATACACGCGTTGATAGTAAATAAATAAAATATAATTTAAAAAAAAATGATGGAAAAAGAAAAAGGAAATTTTGAGTTTGTAAAAGAAAGTGAAGATGATAAAGGAAACTATATCCTTCAAAATGATAAAACAACTAAGAAAACATCAACATTTGTAATTGTTGTATTAGTGATTTTAATTTTAGCAGTAATAGGTACTAGTTTCTTTTTTTAACAACTATTAAAACCCACGTTCTTTCTGGATTTGTTCATAAGCCGCTTGAACCTGTCTAAACTTTTCTTCGGCACCTTTTTGGTGTTCTTTTCCTAAATGGATAACCTTATCTGGATGGTATTTTTTAGCCATTTTTCTATAAGCTTTTTTAATCTGATCGACAGAATCATCTTTTGTTATCTCTAAAACTCTATAAGCATTATCGCTACTGTTGTAAAACATAGCTTTAATGCTTTCATAATCTCTGGCACTAATTCCTAAGTAATTGGCAATGGTATAAATCTGTTTTACTTCATCCTCAGTTACTGCCCCATCGGCTTTAGCTATTCCAAACAAAAAGTGTAAGAGTTGCAAACGTGATGGGTGATCCATCATTTGTCGTATTTGCAAGCATACTGGTCTTAATGTTATATTTTGTTTACTTATATTTTTGAATAACTTGAAAGCATGGTTTGAACGTTCCTTTCCGTACATGTTTAAAAACTGCTGACGCACAAAATCCAATTCACTCTGGTCTTGTTTTCCGTCGGCTTTTATAACTACCGATGCTAAAACCAATAAACTTACTTGAAAATCGCCCGATTGTGTTTGTGGGCGTTGTCTGGTTTGTGTTCTGTATGTTGTTTTGCCTCGACCTGTGGATTGTCTTTCCCCTAAAAGTGGGGTTCCGCTTCCATCTGTTACAGCATCTATAAAACTGCCTATTGCCAAACCTATAATGGCTCCTATGGGACCACCAAACGACCAACCTAAAGCACCCCCTATCCATTTTGAAAAACTCATGTAAAGTAATTATATTTTATTATCTATCAAATATACTATTGTTAGTTGAAAATTTAAACCTTTTGTTACGCAACCTATGGCATTATTTAAAATCTATTTTAAAACCCCGCTTGAAAACAAAATTTTTAATCATTTTATATGTTAGAACCATTGGAACGTATTTGCGTAAAACTTTTAGTGGTTATGAGAACATATTGTACAAAGAAATTTATATACTTAAATGTAATGCAACTTTAAAAGATGTAATACAGATTCCCAATTCTAAAAACGCAACCATACCTGCCGTTAATGGAATTTATAAAGTAACCTCAAAGTATATAGAAATTATTAAAATTTCTGCTGATGAATAGCATGTAATTACCGAGGTTATTCAATTTATACTATCGCCCATTTGATTTTTAAAGTTACGTTAAGGATAAAAACGATATCCTTTTTGTGAATTATAAAGCCAATTTATCAAGGCTAATTCAATACAACCAGCTAACTTAATGTGGTACTAAATAACATAAACTTAAAAAATACAGCAGATAGCCTGACCTTATAACGCCATAAGCGATTTAAGATAACGTCCAAAGAACTTTTGCGTGATTTTTGATTAACTTTGCATAAGTATTAATTATAAAATTAAAAATTTAAAGATATGTATCCAGCAGAATTAGTAAAACCAATGCGCGAGGATTTAACCAAAGTTGGTTTTGAAGAATTACATACTGCCGAGGCAGTTAATGTGGCTATAGCAAAAGCAGGAACTACACTAGTTGTGGTCAATTCTGTTTGTGGTTGCGCTGCAGCAAATGCAAGACCAGGTGCTAGAATGAGCTTACAAAATGAAAAAAAACCTGATTATATTACAACTGTTTTTGCAGGTGTTGATAGAGAGGCTGTTGATGCTGCTCGTGGACATATGGTTCCATTTCCGCCAAGTTCCCCTTGTATGGCACTGTTTAAAGATGGTGAATTGGTACATATGTTGGAACGCCACCATATCGAAGGGCGTCCCGCAGAACTAATTGCAGAAAACCTTGTTGATGCTTATAATTCGCATTGCTAACATTAAAACAATAAATTATACTAAACCACGATTAATTCGTGGTTTTTTTATGCTATTAATTTTCATTATGCTAATTTTGATACATGATGAAATTGATTTCATATCCTATATCCGGTATTTACTATTTATTTTTTGGATTAACCCTTATTGTGTTTCATCCCTTACAATGGTTGTGTCTTAATGTTTTTGGTCAAAAAACACATCAAAAAAGTGTTTACGCCTTACAGTGGAGCCTAATGCGGTGTGCAAATATTTTAGGCACACAATTTTCTTTCAATAACCCGCATAATATTGACACTAATCGTCCTTTAATTATTGTAGCTAATCATCAAAGTTTACACGACATATACCCTTTAACATGGTATATGCGCAAACATTCACCAAAATTTATTAGTAAAATAGAACTCGGAAAAGGCATCCCCAGTGTTTCTTATAACTTACGCCATGGCGGTGCTGCTTTAATTGATAGAAAAAACCCTAGACAATCCTTACCCGTACTTATGAAGTTTGGAGAATATATAGAAAAAAATAATTATGCTGCCATTATTTTTCCCGAAGGCACGCGAAGTAAAGATGGAACACCTAAAGCTTTTCAAACAAAAGGATTAGAGATTTTATTTAAAAAAATACCCTCCGCATTAATAGTTCCTATTACTATAAATAATTCATGGAAAATGTTTCGTTATGGAATGTTCCCCATGGGCTTAGGAAATCATCTAAAATTTACAGTACATAAACCCATAGAATTAGCTATATTTGTTAATAAGCAAGGGCTTATTGAAGAAATTGAGTCGACCATAAAGAAACACATTGAATATTAAAAAATAAGTATATGTCTTTAAAGAATAAGAGATTGGAAGTCATGAAGTTTTTAGAAAAAGACGTTGATGTATTAATGGAGAAATATTTAATTCCTATTGACAGTATCTGGCAACCCAGTGATTTTTTACCAAATTCTGAAGCTACAGATGCCTCTTTTTTTGAAGATGTTAAAGAAATTAGAGAATTAGCTAAAGATCTACCTTACGATTTTTGGGTAGTTCTTGTTGGCGATATGATTACCGAAGAAGCCTTGCCTACTTACGAATCCTGGTTAATGGATGTTGAAGGTGTCGACCAGGTAAATAGGGAAAATGGTTGGGGAAAGTGGGTGCGCCAATGGACTTCTGAAGAAAACAGGCATGGCGATGTGCTTAACAAATACCTTTACCTATCGGGAAGAGTTAATATGAGAGAAATTGAAAAAACCACACAACATCTTATTGCTGATGGTTTTGATATAGGAACTGATAGAGACCCATATAAAAATTTTGTGTATACGAGCTTTCAGGAATTAGCAACTTATATTTCCCACAATAGGGTGGCAAAACTTGCTAAAGACAAGGGTAATAAGCGTTTAGCTAAAATGTGCAAAATTATTTCTGGTGACGAAATGCGTCACCACCATGCATATTCCGAATTTGTAGAACGTATTTTTACCGTAGATCCCAGCCAAATGATGATGGCTTTTCATTATATGATGAAACAAAAAATCACTATGCCTGCTCACTTTTTAAGAGAATCTGGCGGAAAAATCAGTTCTGCTTTCGAAGAATTCTCTAACACAGCACAACGAATTGGTGTTTATACCGCAACTGATTATGTAGATATTCTGCAAAAGTTAATCGAGCGTTGGGATATTGATAAAATTACTGGTTTAAACGATGAAGCTGAAAAAGCTAGAGATTATTTAATGAAACTGCCC
>Ga0209185_1001902_pt1 | contig 16147 bp, 15 predicted proteins | sample SidtaG_2_FD_187425 | JGI IMG/M metagenome (GOLD analysis project Ga0209185, IMG submission 187425) | Marine algal microbial communities from Sidmouth, United Kingdom - Sidmouth_Asex2 metaG (SPAdes) (version 2) | ecosystem: Host-associated > Algae > Red algae > Unclassified | place: Sidmouth... | reverse complement strand
AGTACCACTCGGATCGAGAGCTCTGAAAAATCCCCGAACTCCGGCAACAACGTGGCCAATTCGATCTCCGGATACGTCGTCATCCCTGAAACGGGAACGTACCGATTCTGGATCTCGAGCGACGACGAGGGGGCCCTTCGCCTCGCAACCAACGGCGACCCGGCATCGGCTGACCGTGTCGCCTGGCTGACCAACTTCAGCGATCAGGATGACTGGACAGCGGACCCCAGCCAACGATCTGCAGCGTTCGAGCTCCTTGCAGGCCAGACCATCTGGATCGAGGCGCACAATCGGGACCGGGGAGGCCCCGACCACCTCCAAGTGGGCTGGAGCCGTGACGACCCCGCGATTGCGACCAACCCTGCGACCGCTTCCGACACTGCGACCGCTTCCAACACTGCACCACCAGCGACTCCCCAACTCCTCCCGCCCGAGGTTCTGAGTGAGAGTCCGCCGGTCGAGGCCCCCCTCCCAACCGCAGAACTCGGTTCGACCGAGGGCCAGCAATCGGCGAGTGGAACCTTTGTGTCCGCCCCGATCGACACATCATCTGAGGGATCGAACGTCTTTGGGCTCCTCGACCGCCAAACCAGCGGTGCTGTGCAGATCAGCGTCAGTTTCGCCAACGATCCTGCGGGTCCGTGGAGCGCTCCGGTTGACGTTGTCGACGGTGTTCCAGCGCCGCTCGATGCCGATGGTGTGCGTTATGTCCGGTTCAGCGGCTCGATGACGGCCGACGAAGACGGGCCACCGTTGGTGACAAGCCTCGGTATCGAACGAGACATCGCCGAAGCAGTGTCATCGAATGCCACGACCACGGTGCCGGCCACGGGTGAGGGCGACGAGGTGCTGCTCCGAGTTCGTGGGTCGATCGGGACTCCGAGTACTGCTCAGATCGTGCCTACCGGTGGCGGAGTCGCAGCATTCACGCTGGCAACATCGCTTGAAACCGGGATGACGGACGTTCGATTCGAAAGTGGGATGAGCCACCACGTCGTCGTCAGCGCTCTTCCTGGTACCGACACTGCGACAGCTCGCTGGTCGGTTGTCGACGATCGAGGCGCCACCATCTCCCATGACATCGTCGTGGCGATCAACTGAGTCGTGGCCTCGCAAGCGTTGTCGGTCCACACTGCGTGCTGTGATGGAGATCGACTGGGATGAACCAACGGCGGTGGCCATCGCGCCGCAGTTACTCGGTTGGGAGCTGGTCGGCCCCAGTGCTGCTGGAAACAGTGCCGCCGGAAACAGTGCCGCCGGAAACAGTGCCGCCGGACGCATCGTCGAAGTCGAGGCCTACGAGCCACACGACCCTGCGTCGCACACGTTCCGGGGCAAGACCAAGCGGAACGCGACGATGTTCGGTCCGCCAGGCCACCTCTACAGCTACCTGATCTACGGAATGCACGTGTGCGCCAACGTGGTCGTTGGCCCCCCGGGTCGGGGCGCTGCGGTGCTCATCCGAGCGCTCGAACCGGTCGAAGGCGTTTCAGCGATGATCGAGCGGCGGGGGAGCACAGCGGAACTGAACCTGTGCTCGGGCCCGGGAAAGCTCTGTCAAGCGCTCGGAATATCGCTCGACCACGATGGGCTCGACCTCTTCGACAGCGAGAGCCTTGTGCAGCTCCGGCCTCCGGATCAACCGCTGACCGAACGCATTGTCACCGGCCCTCGAATTGGGATCACGAAGGCAGTTGATCAGCCGTGGCGCTTCGGCCTAGCCGACTCAGCACACCTCAGCCGGCGCTTTGCCTGAACACGCGTGCGACAGTTTTGAGCTCCTGTGAGAGCGGTAGCGTTCGGGGGATGTACATCGACGACGAAGCGCACGCCATCGAACTCGCCGCAGCGGTGAGCGTCGTACGGTCTCTCGTTGCCGAGTCAGACGAACAGGCAGCGTTGCAACAACAAATCCTCGACTTCTGTGCGACACATCCCGATGCTCTGTATCGCACCTGTCTCGACGGGCACCTCACCGGATCGGCACTCGTGGTCGATCCGAGCCGGAACGCCACACTGCTGATACATCACGCCAAGCTCGAGCGCTGGCTCCAACCAGGAGGACACGTCGACGGCAATGGTGACCTCGCCGCTTCGGCACTCCGCGAAGCGTTGGAAGAGGTCGGGATCGAGGGGCTCGAAGTGTGCGAACCCGCCATCGATCTCGACATCCATGCCATCCCCGAGCGAGGCGACGAGCCAGCTCACTTGCACCTGGACGTGCGCTTCCTGGTGATTGCACCGCCCGACGCAGCAGCGACGATCAACCACGAGAGTCTCGACGCACGCTGGGTGACAACCGAAGACGCCGAGCAGCTCATCGCCAGCGATGAGCTCCGCCGCCTGGTCGACAAGGGCCTGGCGATGTCTGGATCCTCAGATCGACTTGCTTTGTTGGCCCGTCGAACTGCCTGAGCTCGGTCAGGCCGAACCGAACCGATCGTCCTCGAGTTGTGAGGCAGCGTCGATCAGCCGACATCTTGCGGCGTCACGCAGCTGACGAGCTCGTTCGTTGCAGCGAACCGCGTGATACGACGCTCGAGACGTTCTCCGCCAGAACTGGCAGCCACGTAGAAGACAGCCTGCGGATCATCCGCAAGCCGGTTGGCGTAGTCGATGCGGTCAGCGAGGAACTGACGCCAGTCCTGTAGCCACTCGAGAGTGATGCCGCTGTCGCGATCGTTCAGGTCGACTCGAGGGTCATCGAGCAATTGTTCCAAGTCGTCGACGAGAGCGGTGTAGACCGCCGTGTTGTTGATGACCTGATCTGCTCGTTCGACGTTGTCTTCTGCGTCCAAAGCGTCTGGCATGGTTGCCACGGTCTCATTGGCGGCAGCACAGGAAGGCTCGGCCACGTCGAGGAATGACGAGTTGCCAAGGGTGTCCGGCGCTGTTCGACCGGCAAAACCGGAGAAGCCGTATCCCCACACGGCGAAGGAGCCAGCGACCACGACGCCAAGGGCCAGCCGGCCGAGTGTGAACTTGGGACCGGGTTCAGCATCTTCGGGCAGCCGTTCTTCGATCGTGGTCATGGCGACCAGCGTGCCACGGCCCCGCCTTGTTGGGGCGATCGATCGGCGGCAAATTCCCGGGCGCGCACCGGGGTGGGCAATACAGTGCCATCCATGGCTGTAGACCCTGGACTGCTCGACGACCTGATCGCTCGAGGCCTCGTACACGACACCACCGACCGGGCCGAGCTCGCGGAGCGCCTCGCCACAGAACCCATCACGCTGTATGCGGGGTTCGATCCCACCGCTGACAGCCTGCACGTCGGCAACATGGTTGGGCTGATGCTGCTTCGTCGGTTCCAAGACGCTGGGCACCGACCCATCGTCCTCGCCGGCGGAGCCACGGGCATGATCGGCGATCCCTCGGGTAAGTCGGACGAACGCAGCCTCCTCGACGATGACGCGCTCGCCAGCAACCTCGCCGGCATTGTTCCCCAGCTGCGCCAATTCCTCGACTTCGAACGAACAGGCAATCCGGCGAAGCTGCTCGACAACAGAGCGTGGACCGTCGGGGTTCCGTACCTGGTCTTCCTGCGTGATGTCGGCAAATACATCACGGTGAATCAGATGATGGCCAAGGACTCGATCAAGAGCCGCCTCGAGGGGACCGAGGGCATCTCGTACACAGAGTTCAGTTACATGCTGCTGCAAGCCCACGACTTTGCGTGGCTGCACGAGAACGAGGGCGTCGAGCTCCAGACCGGTGGCTCCGACCAGTGGGGGAACATCACTGCAGGCACCGACCTGCTTCGGAAGCGGAATGGCGCCAAGGCTCATGCCCTGACCCACCCGTTGCTCACCAAGCCAGATGGGACCAAATACGGCAAGACGGCTGGAGGCGAAACGATGTGGCTGTCGGCGGAGAAGATGAGCCCGTACCGCTTCTACCAATCGTGGTTGCAAGTCGAGGACAGTGAGATCGAGCGCCTGCTCCTGCAACTGACCTTGCTGCCGGTCGCTCAGATCCAGGAGCTCGTTCGCCACCACAACGAAGAGCCACATCTCCGAGCGGCTCAACGCACCCTTGCCGCCGAACTCACCACGCTGGTGCACAGTGCCGATGCGCTCGAAGCCGCCATTGCCGCATCGGACGTCGTCTTCGGCGGCGCCAACGTCGCATCACTGGAGGAACGCACGCTCCGCATGCTCGAAAGCGAGGTCCCGAGTTCGGTCTTGTCACGGGCGTTGCTCGAAGAGCCCGGGGATCAATCGAATGCTCCCGCAATTCTGTCCGGGGCTGATGTGGTCGCGTCAAACGGTGAAGCGATTCGTTTGATCAAGCAAAACGGTGTCTCGGTGAACGACGAAAAGCTCACCGTTGGAGAGGGCCTCACCACGCAGCGTCTGATCCACGATCGCTATCTCTTCGTCCGCAAAGGCAAGAGAAACGTGCACCTCATCCGGTTCCAAGAAAACCTCGAGAACTAGCCGGGTCCGAGGCCACCCGACGACGTCCCGTCGGCGGGTATTTCCCCTGGTCAGCGCTGCGTCACCGCTCGACGTGACGGGTGACTCACCCCGGGCGACCAAGAATTCGTCCATGGCGGGTTGCCAGCTGGGTCCGTCCAATATAAGTTATTGGTTCGAGCAGCACGGGGGTCTCGCACTGGCGAGGTCGCCCCGCACTCACGATCAGCTACTGGCTTTTCGGAAAGTGCACGCTCGGCTGGCTTGCAGTTCGGTACCTCCGGGTGTTGCTTGCGGAGTTCGCTTCGTTGTGCAGTGTTTGTGTACTGGTTGTGTGCAGCACCTTGAAAACGGAAGAGACGATGAACGCAAGCGTGTGCGGAACATCTCCACCGACCACGCAGCTCTTTGAGTTGTGGGTGGTTTGATGTCTGTCAATTGAATTGAACATGTCGCGAGGGTCTTGGTAGGCCTGTCGTGACAAACCTGGATCATAGTTTCGAGCCTTTCCCGGCTCGCGACGGATTCTCTGATGGAGAGTTTGATCCTGGCTCAGGACGAACGCTGGCGGCGTGCTTAACACATGCAAGTCGAACGAACTCGGACTTCGGTCCATATGGGTGAGTGGCGAACGGGTGAGTAACACGTGAGAAACCTGCCCCGAAGTTTGGAATAACTCAGAGAAATTTGAGCTAATACCAGATGTCCTCTATTAGCCGCATGGTTGGTTGAGGAAAGATTTATCGCTTTGGGAGGGTCTCGCGACCTATCAGCTAGTTGGTGAGGTAATGGCTCACCAAGGCATCGACGGGTAGCTGGTTTGAGAGAACGATCAGCCACACTGGAACTGAGACACGGTCCAGACTCCTACGGGAGGCAGCAGTGGGGAATCTTGCACAATGGGCGAAAGCCTGATGCAGCGACGCCGCGTGGGGGATGAAGGCCTTAGGGTCGTAAACCCCTTTCAGTAGGGAAGAAAATGACGGTACCTACAGAAGAAGCTCCGGCCAACTACGTGCCAGCAGCCGCGGTAAGACGTAGGGGGCGAGCGTTGTCCGGATTTATTGGGCGTAAAGGGCTCGTAGGCGGTTACGTAAGTCGGATGTGAAAACTCGAGGCTCAACTTCGAGACGCCATCCGATACTGCGTTGACTTGAGTCCGGTAGAGGAGTGTGGAATTCCTAGTGTAGCGGTGAAATGCGCAGATATTAGGAGGAACACCTATTGCGAAGGCAGCACTCTGGGCCGGTACTGACGCTGAGGAGCGAAAGCATGGGTAGCAAACAGGATTAGATACCCTGGTAGTCCATGCCGTAAACGGTGGGCACTAGATGTGGGGACTTTCAACGGTTTCCGTGTCGTAGCTAACGCATTAAGTGCCCCGCCTGGGGAGTACGGCCGCAAGGCTAAAACTCAAAGGAATTGACGGGGGCCCGCACAAGCAGCGGAGCATGTTGCTTAATTCGAGGCAACGCGAAGAACCTTACCTAGGTTTGACATGTACCGAAAAGCCATAGAGATATGGTGTCCTTCGGGGCGGTACACAGGTGGTGCATGGCTGTCGTCAGCTCGTGTCGTGAGATGTTGGGTTAAGTCCCGCAACGAGCGCAACCCTCGTCCTATGTTGCTAACGAGTTATGTCGAGGACTCATAGGAGACTGCCGGGGTCAACTCGGAGGAAGGTGGGGATGACGTCAAGTCATCATGCCCCTTATGCCTAGGGCTGCAAACATGCTACAATGGCCGGTACAACGGGCTGCAACACCGTGAGGTGAAGCGAATCCCTTAAAGCCGGTCTCAGTTCGGATTGGAGTCTGCAACTCGACTCCATGAAGCTGGAGTTGCTAGTAATCCCGGATCAGCATTGCCGGGGTGAATACGTTCCCGGGCCTTGTACACACCGCCCGTCACACCACGAAAGTTGCCAACACCCGAAGCACGTGGCTGAACCCCTTGTGGGACAGAGCGTTCGAAGGTGGGGGTGGCGATTGGGGTGAAGTCGTAACAAGGTAGCCGTACCGGAAGGTGCGGCTGGATCACCTCCTTTCTAAGGAGTCTTGTCAGCCGAATGCCTGCATTTGTTGGGCACGGGGGGCGAGACAACTAGTTGACACACGCTGGATCATTGAACTGATCGGACGATCACTGCTTTTGTAGTGGTTGGCCCGGTCATCGTCTCTTTCGCTTTGAAGGTGCCGTTGAGCTCTTGAGTTCACTCCCGTTTGGGTGTGGGGTTGGGAGCTTTCGCCTTTCATTTGTTACTTGAGAATTGCATAGCGAGCACGAGCATCTTTATGTGCGCCTTGTCCCTTTTTGGGGTGGGGTGTGCGTATTTGATAATAATGTAATAACTCACAAGCTATGAAGGGCCAACGGTGGATGCCTTGGCACCTACGACCGATGAAGGACGTAAGTGGCTGCGATAAGCCTCGGGGAGCCGCCGACTAGGCCTTGATCCGAGGATTTCCGAATGGGGAAACCCGGCACCCGTTATGGGGTGTCACTCCTGTATGAACACATAGTACGGGTAGAGGGAACTGCGGGAACTGAAACATCTAAGTACCGCAAGGAACGGAAAGTAACAACGACTCCCAGAGTAGCGGCGAGCGAAATGGGATGAGCCTAAACCGGGGTGGTGCAAAGCCTGACGGCGTTGCCATCTCGGGGTTGTGGGATCTACTTGATGATGCGTCAGAGTTGTCGAAGAGTTACAAAATGCTGGTGTAGTGGAAGCAGTCAGGAAAGCTGCGCCGTAGAGGGTAATAGCCCCGTACACGAAATGTCAGCGTCTCTTTTGTAGACACCCGAGTAGCACCGGGCCCGTGAAACCTGGTGTGAATCTGCGAGGACCATCTCGTAAGGCTAAGTATCCGTAGGTGACCGATAGTGCACGAGTACCGTGAGGGAAAGGTGAAAAGTACCCCGGGAGGGGAGTGAAATAGTACCTGAAACCGTTGGTCTACAATCAGTCGAAGCCTTTCGGGGCGACGGCGTGCCTTTTGAAGAATGAGCCAACGAGTTACGGTGTGTGGCGAGGTTAACCCGTGAGGGGAAGCCGGAGCGAAAGCGAGTCTGAATAGGGCGTTTAGTCGCATGCTGTAGACCCGAAGCCGAGTGATCTAGCCATGGGCAGTGGGAAGCGGGGGTAAGACCCCGTGGACGCGCGAACCCACCTAGGCTGAAAACTGGGGGGATGACCTGTGGTTAGGGGTGAAAGGCCAAGCAAACTCGGTGATAGCTGGTTCTCCGCGAAATGCATTTAGGTGCAGCGTTGCGTGTTCAGCCATGGAGGTAGAGCTACTGGATGGGTTAGGGGACCTACAAGTTTACCGACCCCAACCAAACTCCGAATACCATGGCTCCAGAGCGCAGCAGTGAGACCTAGGGGGATGAGCTTCTATGGTCGAGAGGGAAACAGCCCAGACCGCCAGCTAAGGCCCCTAATTCTGGACTAAGTGGTAAACGATGTGAGACTGCTCAGACAGCCAGGAGGTTGGCTTAGAAGCAGCCATCCTTTAAAGAGTGCGTAATAGCTCACTGGTCGAGTGGTCTTGCGCGGACAATGTAACGGGGCTCAAGTCCAGAGCCGAAGCTGCGGATGCAGTAGTGATACTGCGTGGTAGCGGAGCGTCGATCTCTGCATTGAAGCGACGGGATGACCCGTTGTGGAGCGTGGTCGAGTGCGAATGTTGGCATGAGTAGCGAAAGAGGAGTGAGAATCTCCTCCGCCGAATATCTAAGGGTTCCTGGGGAAGGTTCGTCCGCCCAGGGTTAGTCGGGAGCTAACGCGAGGCCGAAAGGCGTAGTGGATGCACAACTGGTTGATATTCCAGTACCGACGGGAGCACGTCCGAACCAATTTGTTGTTGCTAAGAGGCTGCTTGCCTTCGGGTAAGCGAATCGACCCACGATGAGGCGGTTAGCAATGGAGTGACGCAGGAAGATAGGTGATCCCAGGCGTTGGTTGTCCTGGGGGAAGTGTGTAGGGCGGGGCCTAGGTAAATCCGGTCCCCTTGAAGCCTGAGACATGATCCCGAGTCGTTCAGACGAAGTCATTGATTCTCTACTGCCAAGAAAAGCTTCTAGCGAGTTCTCCTGTTGCCCGTACCCGAAACCGACACAGGTAGATAGGTCGAGAAGACCAAGGCGAGTGAGTGAACTGTGGTTAAGGAACTCGGCAAAATACCTCTGTAACTTCGGGATAAAGAGGGCCTCTATGGTGACCGGATTTTCTCCGTGAGCTTGATGGGGTGGCACAAACCAGAGGGAAGCGACTGTTTACTAAAAACACAGGAGCGTGCGAAGCCGTAAGGCGATGTATACGCTCTGACGCCTGCCCGGTGCTGGAAGGTTACGGGGAGCGGTTAGATCTTCGGGTCGAAGCTGCGAACTTAAGCCCCAGTAAACGGCGGCGGTAACTATAACCGTCCTAAGGTAGCGAAATTCCTTGTCGGGTAAGTTCCGACCTGCACGAATGGCGTAACGACTTCCCTACTGTCTCAACCACAGACTCAGCGAAATTGAAGTACGAGTAAAGATGCTCGTTAGCTGCAGAAGGACGGAAAGACCCCGTGGACCTTTACTACAGCTTGATATTGGTGTTTGATCTTAATTGTGTAGGATAGGTGGGAGACTAGGAAGCGGGCGCGCTAGCGTTTGTGGAGTCATCGTTGAAATACCACCCTGTTAATATTGAACATCTAACCTAGGCCCGTTATCCGGGTCGGGAACAGTGTCAGGTGGGTAGTTTGACTGGGGCGGTCGCCTCCCAAAGAGTAACGGAGGCGCTCAAAGGTTCCCTCAGACTGGTCGGCCATCAGTCGTTGAGTGCAATGGCACAAGGGAGCTTGACTGCGAGACTGACAGGTCGAGCAGGTGCGAAAGCAGGACATAGTGATCCGACGGCGCCGTATGGAAGGGCCGTCGCAAACGGATAAAAGGTACCCCGGGGATAACAGGCTTATCTTCCCCAAGAGTCCATATCGACGGGAAGGTTTGGCACCTCGATGTCGGCTCATCGCATCCTGGGGCTGAAGCAGGTCCCAAGGGTTGGGCTGTTCGCCCATTAAAGCGGTACGCGAGCTGGGTTTAGAACGTCGTGAGACAGTTCGGTCCCTATCCTCTGCAGCCGAAGGTGATTTGAAGAAGTCTGTCCCTAGTACGAGAGGACCGGGATGGACGCAGCTCTCGTGTGCCAGTTGTTCCGCCAGGAGCATGGCTGGTTAGCGACCTGCGGAAGGGATAACCGCTGAAAGCATCTAAGTGGGAAACCCGTTCTAAGATGAGATCACCCACCGGGTTAACCGGGTAAGGTCCGTGGTAGGTCACCACGTTGATAGGCCGGACGTGTAAGCACAGTAATGTGTTCAGCCGACCGGTACTAATAGACCGAGGGCTTGTGTTATTACAGCTCGTGCTCGCTGTGGAATTCTCAAGTGTTTTTACTTGTATTGTTTTCTTCGTTATGTAAATGTTTTCGCCGTCCTGTTGTAGACCGGACCGGCCGCCATCTTTGGGTGGGGTTGGTTGTGTTTCTGGGGCATGGTTTCGGTGGCGATAGCGGAGGGGTCACACCCGTTCCCATTCCGAACACGGAAGTTAAGCCCTCCTGCGCCGATGGTACTTGGACGGAGACGTCCTGGGAGAGTAGGTCGCTGCCGGATTTCTTATTGGAAGGCCCACTGTTTCGGCAGTGGGCCTTCTTCACGTTTTGGGCTAGTGCTCCAACTCCGAGCAGGATCGAGGGATGCACGCTCCGCTGGTCAGCTCGCAGATCACACCTCAGCGCACTTGTCCTCGGCTTCGAGGATTGCTTGGGCGCCTCGTCGCAGGAGTTCGGAGCGGTTCGTGCCGAGATCTGCAGCGAGGAGGTCGAGTCGTTCGACGAGGTCGTCGTCGAGTCCGTTTCTCTCGCCTGCAGTGGACGGCATCAATCGAGCCGCACACGCAACGACCTCGCTCGGTGGCCATCGCTACCGGAACCGTGATCTGTGCCCACGTTGTACTCAGAGAGTACCCACGACTCCCCGGCAGAAGGCGGTATCCGGCGACATGAGGTGACACCAACTGGCACCGGAGCGTCTTGCATTTCCTCTGGTCAGAGCAGCAATCCTCAGGCCATCGATGCGATCTCGGTGACGTCGCCTGACTCTTCCACCCAGAACCCGCCCTGTCAGTTCGCGTATGAAGCATCTACGGTGTTCGCCGTGGACAAGTTTGCAGACGCAGAAGCCATGAGTCCCAAGGACCGAGCCGATCACGTTGAGGCGAACACTGCGGCGAGCTGGGACGAGCTTCCTGAGGGTGCTCGAGAAGTAGCTCAAGCAATCGCAACCAATCTCGAGTGGCTCATCGAACAAAGGAACGATCTCGGTTCACGCAACATCACTGCCCACACCTCGATGACATCCTTGTCGGAGATCGCGGCATAGACGGAAAACCTGTCGATCAGTAGTCGCGACACCACCATCACGCGAAAGACCGATCCGTCGATGGGGAGAGAGAATCGCTGGCGAGCGTCTCGACCGCCGGCATGAAGTCATGGTGGTGAAGTCATGACGCGACGCCCCGCCGAAGCCGTCTCGGGTGGCGGGAAGCAGCTGATCGATGATGGAGAGGCAAGTCTCAGTGACTCGAAACGCTCGCTGCCCGCTCTCGGTCCTCCGACATCTGCAAGATCCAACGGCGTCCATGGCGCGTATTCGAAGGTAGCACTAGCAGCGCAAGCACCATTCTCCGACCCGCCGCTCTCTCGTGCCCGGCGGGACTCACTGGAATGGATCAACACGATCCGAGATCAACCGCCACAATCTGTGTGCCCCCGGGCAGAATCGAACTGCCGCACACGGCGTAGGAATGGGCCATTCGCGGTGACGTCTCGTGCAGCCAATGCCGCAACGTCAGCGTTCAGGCGGCGAAATGGTTGCTTCAATACGGATCTCGTGTCGGCTGATGTCAGCTCGTGATGCCTGGTTCGGGGCTCGTCGTGGGACAAAGTGTGGGACACTTCCCTGGCCTGTTGCTCTTGGCAAAGATTGCCATCAGGAATAGGCTGGGCGAATGACGACGATGAACGTGTCTCTGCCTGACGAGCTGAAAGACTTTGTTGACGGCCGCGTTGGTCAGAGCGGATACGGATCGACGAGCGAGTACGTGCGAGACCTGATCCGTCGCGATCGCGAGCGGCAGCACCTGCGTCACCTCATCGTCGAGGGCCTCGAGTCTGAGGTGGCCGGACCAGGCGATGAGGCCTACTTCGCCGGTCTTCGACAGAAGATCTCGGCCGGCAACTGAAGTGCTGCCAGCGCAATTTCGTAGCAAGGCCGCTGAGGATGTCGACGATGCAGTCCACTACTACGTAGCCGAAGCAGAAGCAGACGTCGCAAGGCGATTTGTTGATGAGCTGGAACGAACGATCCGCCAGTTGGAACTGCACCCTGAGCTCGGGTCGCTTCGCTTCGCTTTCGAGCTGGACTTGCCGGGTGTGCGGTCGTTTCGAGTCGACGGGTTTCCACACCTGATCTTCTATTTGATTCGTACCGATCATCTCGACGTGTTGCGTGTGCTCCACGCCAGTCGGGACGTCCCTGCAACGCTGCAGGATTCGTGAGCCAGGGGCCGTTCAGGTAGAGGCGACCTGCTACGAGCCGGCACGATCTGAGTGCCCCCGGGCAGAATCGAACTGCCGCACACGGTTTAGGAAACCGCTAGCGGTTGGGCGAGTTTCCCCTGGTCAGAGTCCCGCTGACCATGTTTCCTGGAGCATGTACCCAGGGAGTACCCACAGACATGAGCGGTCGACCCATCTCCGAGATTCGCATCTGGTCCGTCCAGGACCGGCGATCCAACAAACGTTACGCCAGGCCGTGGATCGTGCGGTGGGCCGTCGACGACAAGTCGTTCCAACGTGGCCATCGCACCAAGGTCGAGGCAGATCACTACCGGTCGCTCCTCCTTGTCGCTCAGCGAGAAGGCAAGTCGTTCGACGAGACCACGGGCGAGCCAGCCGGCTGGGCGCCGAAGGCTTCTGACCAACCGCTGCTCGCGTGGGCCCGCACCTGGCTGGCCGAAAGCTGGGAAGAGTGGCAGCCGCGGACCCAGAACTCAGCAGTCGAAGCGTTGTCTCGTTTCGTGCCGTTGACTGCCGCCGAGTCCGCTCCGCACACAGACGGTGCCCGCAGATATCTCGTGGTGGCGCTGCATCCCGATGGCGAGCGTGATCCCGAATGGGAAGCGTGGTTCGACAATTGGTGCCCGGCCCTCGCCGACCTCGACCGCTCGCTGCTCTCCCGAGTCGATGCATCGCTCAGCCTCGGACTGTCCGGCAAGCCGCTGGCGCCGAACACGGCGACGCGCCTGCGAACCGTCGCACGGTCATGCGTCCGCCGAGCCGTTGATCTCGAGCTGCTCGATACCGACCCATGGCCACCAACCCAGCGAGGAGCCAAACATCGCAAGGTGCGCAGAGCGTCAGCGGGAGTCGACGTGCGATCCCTTCCCGATCCCGAAACGATGCGCCGAGCTCTCGCTGCGATCGAAACCCACCAGCCAGCAAGCCGCACCTACATGGTCATGACTTCGGTGCTCTACTATGCCGGACTCCGACCCTCGGAAGCTGTGATGCTTCGCCCCCGCCATCTCGATCTCGGCTCGAACGGTTGGGGAACGATCCGAGTCGAGGAAGCCGACATCTCCTTCGACGAGTCCGGCGAACCCAAGACTGGGAAGCGCTCGGTCCCGATCCCACCGGTTCTCGTCACGCTCCTCACGGATTGGATCGAGGACGGCGGCTTCCGACCCAGCGATCTGCTGTTCCGAACTCGCACCGGACAACGGCCGACCTCGTCGAACTGGGGGAGGGCCTGGCACCGAGCCCTTCGATCCATTGACCACGAACCGCTTCGGCTTTATGACTGCCGCCACGCTGCGGCAACCACTTGGCTCAACGCCGGCGTTCCGCTCGGCGACGTTGCTCGCCGACTTGGCCACTCGGTCGACGTTCTTGTGTCCACATACGTCGGAGCGCTGCGAGGCGATGAGGCAGTCGCCAACGAAATGATCGAGCGCTACCTCGGCGACGTCGCCTGACGGAAGGCCAAAGTGGGCACAAATGCCGACGCTGCTTGGCGAGCGACGTGACGTCAGTTGATCCCCGGCCTAACCTTGCGCCATGTCAACTCACACAGACGAAGGCCAGAAGGTCGTCATCGACCCCGACCTGCTGGCCGAAGCGCGTGAGACGTTGATCAACAACTGGGATGACGTGCCTGATTCGCTCAAAGCGAAGATCGGCGAACGCTCTGCAGGTGCTGAGCAACCTCAGTCGTAGGTCGCAGCTGTCGGTTCGTCCCGATCAAGGCCGACCAGCTCGATCAAGCCCAGGTCAGAAGAACGAATGTAGACAGCGAGATAGCCGCCGAACTTCGACTGCAGGACGAGCACCCGCTCACCGGGAACGTCTGACGCAAATGAGTTCCCATCGACATCGTCAGCCAGCAGCTGGAGGATGAGCGGCAGATCTTCGTTGTAGAAGTCAGCACGATGCGGGCGTCCTCCGACTCGCTCCCGGCCGAAGTACGCGTCGACATCGTCAAGAAACTCAGGTGTGAATCTGACTCGTGCTTGCTCGTCGGCCATCGACCCTACGTTGCCTTCTCTGGCGTCTGTTCGCAACCAAGGTTTCCCAGCGGCCTACGGTCGTTGATGCGGACCCGTTGGACGTTCAGTCGGCAGTGCCGGTTGCGCGTCGGTACACGCTGACGCCGTTCTGAAGCGGCCAGTACACAGCGGCTCCGACGTTGTCTCGGTCGGACGAGATCTCGTCGACGTCAGCGACGACGATGTCGAGCGGCACAAAGGTGGTGACCGCAGCTCGCGTCGAACGCATAAGCGCTCGTTTGTCGGATGGTTCGATCGCATCGAACACGACGAGAAGGTCGATGTCAGAGTCCGGTCCGTCTTCGCCACGTGCAACCGAGCCGAAGAGAATGATCTCCAGTGGGTCCAACGAGGAGGCGATCTCTTCAACGACCAACGGAACGGCTTCGCTCAGGGTGCGGCCGTCGTAGCGTCCAAGTTCATCGACGGTGTGGGCCTGCGACATTCGCCAAGGTTAGTCCACCTCTGCCCTTGCGACCGCTCGAGAACGAGCAGGCGCCTAGCGGAGCACGTTCGAAGACGATCCCTCATCGCAGGTCTACCGTTGCATCTCAAGGACAAGTTCGACAGAGCCGAAGCGATGACGCCCGCTGATTGGGAAGCTCACTTCGAGCAGAACATAGCCACGAATTGGGAGCAGCTTCCCAAGGGCTCGCACGAAGCAGCCAAAGCCATGGCGACCAAACTCGAACGACTCGCTCAGCAACCTTGAGTGACGGCCGCTGAGTTTGGCTCCTACGAGGGCTCGCCCGTCGACGGTTCGTGCACGTCCTCGAGTCCGTCGAGCAGATCTGCAAGACCGAGCAACACGTCCTTCGCACGATGCGTGTCGCCGACCAGTTCGGTCAACCGCATGGCAAGCCTCGCTTGGATGAACGTGTCGATGCGTTGGTACACGTCTTCTTGAACGGGGCCTCGATCCTCGATTCTGCCGTCGTCGTCGTACACCCGCCCGATCCGGCCAGCGCTCATCGACCAGATGCGGAGTTCTTCAACCCACTCGGGCAGGGTGTCCTCGTTGCCGAGGAGCGAGTCGATCAACATCAGCGATTCGAACCCGCCGCCGTTGGCGTCCGGCGTAGAAATCTCGATGTCCATTCCCAGCGGTGGGGGAGTGAAGAACCAACCAATCGGCAGTTGAAAGCCTCGCGCCAACGCAAAGATCTCATCTGCGTTGAATTGACGGACCCGCCCGCCAGCAAAGCTCCGCTCGATAGAGGAAAAGCTGGCTGCCGACAGCTTGTGCCCCAAGAACGGTTCCAGCTCCTCGGCCGCCTTCTCCTGGGTCCACCCTCTCAACTGGCGTGCCTTTGCTACTCGGTACGCCACGATCTGATTCGGCGTCCAAGCGTTCTCGTTTGTCTGTTTGCGAGCCATCAGATCTCGAAACCTAGCTGCTGCGAATCGGTAGGGCATTCTTCCCGTTGGTTGAATCTAAAGAACATCCGTGGTATTTACTTGAAGGAAGAATTGTTTACCTAGGCGTGAAGGTAGGTGTCGGTGATGGCGAGTCCTCCGGACTTTCTGACGGTGGAAGAGGCGCGAGCAGTTCTCGGAGTCGGGCGAACCTTCGCTTACCGAGAGACTGGCATCTTCGTCAAGACGAAGGGCAAGCACGGCGCGATCCCTGCGATTCAGCTCAAGCCGAAGATGATCCGCGTCTCTCGCGTCGCTCTCGAAGAAATGCTCGGCGGCCCACTCACCTGGCCACCACCCTTGCTCGAGACGCCGGTACTCCGCCCACCAGCGGAGCCCAAGCGACCAAAGACCACCGACGACACAACCGTTGAAGAGCGGACAGAAACAAACGAAGAAATCGTCGAACGGCAGGCAGCGCGCAGGCGCCGTACCGCAGCCGCGAAGCAGGCCAAGGCCGCACGCAGCAACAGCGATGACGAGCAGTCCCGACTGCCCTTCAGTTCCTGAAAGCCACGCCAATGCGAACCACCGGACCCACCTCACAACTTCTACTGCCAATGAGGACAGACGGGTGCACACCTGTCGGGGTGCGTTCCCGGGAGAGTTCCCGAGCCATCTCACAGTCATCTCATTTCTGCGGCGTGTTGGTGTGA
>Ga0209185_1001898_pt1 | contig 16157 bp, 12 predicted proteins | sample SidtaG_2_FD_187425 | JGI IMG/M metagenome (GOLD analysis project Ga0209185, IMG submission 187425) | Marine algal microbial communities from Sidmouth, United Kingdom - Sidmouth_Asex2 metaG (SPAdes) (version 2) | ecosystem: Host-associated > Algae > Red algae > Unclassified | place: Sidmouth... | reverse complement strand
GCCCTTTCAGGGCTGGCGAAGTAGATTTATTCCGAGCAATGGGCTGACACCCATTGTTATAATATGTCGTCCCGTTGGGACTTGTGACAAAATTATATTTCGATGAAAATGATTTCTCATTCAGAACCAATCACCCCTGCTTTGGAGGGGGCAGGGGGAAGGATTTTCGGCTGCTTTTCCTCCCCCCAACCCCCTCCAAAGGGGGAGATATATCGTGCTTTCTTTTTCAATTTCTTTGTAAATAACTAATTATCAAATTTTTATTCATTAACAAAAACTAAACCTGATGATGCCAATCCGATAGCTATCGGGGAAGCACAAAATAACCTACCCAAGATGATAAACTTATTTATCCTGCGTTAAGGCGAACGAAAAGTCATTTATGTAATATGATTTTTAAATTGAAGGATAAACTTGAGTCGTCGGACATTTTTAAAATCTATTGAGTGTGTAAAACATTAGAGGCAATTATATATAAAAGGTGCAGCGCACCGTCCCCGTTTGTAGCAAGAAAGCTCCTCCCAAACTCATAAGGTGCGTTAGCACCGACTCCGTTTGTACGCACTAACGGGGTCGGTACTAACGTACCTCTAATGCCACGAACTTATGATACACCCAAACAAATTAAAGTTCCCCTAATATTTTACACACTCAAATCTATTGATACCCCACATCTCTAAGTATCTCGTTTACAAAACTTGAAAAATTTAGCAAACAGAATTACTTATTTTTATTTTTTTATTGAAATTTATCATAAAGCACAAAGTCTTTAATTATCAATAAAATACAAAATGCTGTTGTCTGCCATTTGCAAAATGTCAGCCAACTCGCGCAATCGAAAAAGATATGGGGTATCAATAGATTTTTAAAATGTCAGACGACAGTGTCCTACTATTTTACTGAATAATAAGTTATTACAGATTGAAATATTTTTTATTATTGACTGCTTTTCCAAACAAAAACAAAAGATTCTTTGACAAATCCAGTGATGACTATTAGTTAGGGCGTATCCCCCTCCTTATCAGTCGGGGGTCGGGCTATCCGGCACTCTCTTCATTCCGCTATCGCTACATTTCGTTCAAACAACACCTCCTATCCCTTACGCAAAAAAGACAGACGAACAGACGAAAAACGAATAATCACTACGTTTCTCAAAGAACCATTATTTTTTCATCGCCCCAAAATAAGCCTGCGCCTCTCGCATCACACGTGGCGCCATTATCAGCGTAGCCGTCATCGTAGGTATCGCCATCAGAGCAAATGCGCCATCAATGAGGTTGAGCATCGCGCTAAGTGAGGTCGTTGCGCCGATGATGATGCTGGCGATATAAAAGTAATTATACCAATGTTTTTTATCTGCGCCGAGTAGGAACGATGCGCATTTTGTGCCATAATAAGAATACGAAAATAAAGACGACACACCAAACACCACGATACATGCCAAAAGCAGGTATTCGCCGCCCGGCACTGCACCGCCAAACGCCGAAGCGGTCAGGCTCACGCCGTTATCGTCTGATGTCTCCCATACGCCTGTCACGAGAATCGCGAGTGCCGTCAGTGTACACACGATGAGCGTATCAATCAAAGGACCGAGCATCGCCACCAAACCTTCGCGAACGGGTTCGGAAGTGCGTGCTGCGCCATGCGCCATCGGTGCTGTACCAATACCCGCTTCATTGGAAAATGCACCGCGACGGATGCCCAACAAAATCAGTCCGCCGACCATGCCGCCGAGTAGCGGATCGCCCGTGTAGTTTTTCGCCGCAAAAGCATCCGTGAAAATCATTATCAGATATTTCGGTACTTGGTCGATATGAATGAATAGAATAATCAAAACGGACACAAAATATAACACCACCATCGTCGGTACGAGCCTTGCCGCCGTCTTGCTGATGCGTTTTAAGCCACCCAAAATGACGATTCCCGTGATGATTGCCAATATAATTCCAATAGTCAAATCTGACGCAAAACCTGTTTGTACTCCGTTGGGAATCAGTAAAATATCGCGTATCGCTTGCGTGAGTTGGTTGACATTAAAAACAGGCAGCGCACCAATCAAACCCGCCAAACTAAAAAACACGGCGAGCGGTTTCCAACTTTTGCCCAAGCCTTCGACGATAAAATACATCGGTCCGCCTTGCACCTCGCCTGCCGAGTCGCGCCCCCGGTACATAATCGCCAATGTGGACGTGAAAAACTTGGTACACATCCCAATCAGCCCACTGACCCACAACCAGAAAATCGCGCCCGGTCCGCCTATTGTAATTGCTACGGCAACTCCGGCGATATTGCCCATGCCGATAGTCGCAGAAAGTGCCGTCGTCAGGGCTTGAAAATGCGTGATTTCTCCCGGCGCGTCAGGGTCGTCATACTTGCCGCGCGTGACCTGTATGGCGTGTCCAAGATACCGAAAAGGCAAAAAACGCGACCGCACCAGCAAGTACAATCCGCCCCCAATAAGCAAAATCAATAAGGGCAAACCCCACACAAAGGAAGCAAAAGCTCCCGTCCACTGGTCGATTGTTTCTAACATAAGTTGTGATAGTCGATGGTCGATAGCCCATAGTCGATAGGGAGACGTGAAACGCTCTACACCGACGGTGGACTGTGATAAGTAAAGTTAGGAAAATGTCAGGGAATATGGTCTTATTTGCAAATTCAATCTATAAAAGCGCCATTTAGGTACGAGGAGAAGCAGGAATTTGAATTTGAACAGAAAAGGAGAGTTAGAGCCAAAGGCTTAATCGCTTGGGTAGTGGCTTCGATGATTACGCTGATGGCTTATCTGGAGTTTTTTTAGTTGACGTAGGCTTATTTTATTGGTGGGGTTTTGATTGGTGGGGTGGTATAAATGGGGGGTTGTGTTGGAGGGGAACGGGAGGAGATAGGTAAATAGACTGGTTAGAGGGAACTCATGACACCTACAGGCACTTCTGTGCCTTCGTGTTCTTTATGTTTTTCTCTTTCATTTGTTGGTTCATCAAAAATGCCCGTTGAAATTATTGATTTAATTAGCCTATCAATTACTGGAACGGATACGCTATTCCCGATTAATTTCATCCACCTTGCTCTGGATTCGGGTAAAATGAAATCTTTAGGAAATCCTTGTATTAAACAGGCTTCTTCTTTAGTTATCTTCCGAAATTCATTAGAAAAATAAACTTCGTTCAAAAAACGCGTTTTATATTCTTTGTGAGTGGTAGGTTGGATGTTTTTTAGTGAAATGTAATCGTTGGAATCACTTGCTACTAAGGTAGGAAATACATCAGAGGAAGGCATGAAAACTCTATTGACACCGTTTAGACCACTACTAATTTTTGTGTTTTTGAAGTCGAACCTTTCCTCAACACATTTAATTATATTTTTTTCAAGGAGCGAATTTATGGTATCTGTAATGGATATTCGTTTTACCTTTAAAGACCGGTTGGTTTTTAGTCGGTCAATTACTAAATGATTGCCTGATGCAAGACTAAGTAATTCTAATTCTTCTCCGGTTAAATCTGAATCTTTAAAGTCAAAAATCTCAAAGCTATATTCTACTCTTTTTAGAATTTCTAAGTCAATTAAATTATCTATATCTTTTTGCAAGATAGTTGAATCTAATAATTGGAATTGTTTGAGGGAGAGTGGATTCCCGTCAAGTGGTCCGAATTGACTTTTTCTTCTATTTTTCAGCAATAACAAACAAATTTCTTTTTGCCTTTCTGTTGTATCTTGAATATCCCATGAATGAATTGTCGTATGCCCATTTCTTAAATCGTTAAAGAGAAAATAATCATTAAACCCATTTTTGCTGGAAAGACTCATCTGTTTGGGTTGAATTATGCTTCCAAATAAATCTTTTTGCAAGGGAGCACCATTATCAATACTTGTGCTTACGTCTAATCCTAAAACATCAGCTAAAGTTTCTTTATTAAACGAAGGCTTGGGCAATGAAAATTCATCAAAATATTTTTTGTCGTTGAATCCAATGATATAAATTCTTAGTCTGTTTTGGGCTACGCCATAGTCGTGTGAATTGATTACAAAATACTTCGCAAAATACCCCGCTTGTTCAATTCTCTCCAAGATGTAAGACAAGGCTTCTTTGTTCCGTGGGTCAACTAACCCTTTTACATTCTCAAATATGAAAGCCTTTGGTTTTGATTGGTTAAGAAGGTAAATAGTATCATTCCAAAGTTGCCCTCTATCATCATCAAAGCCTAAATTCTTACCTGCGATAGACCAACTTTGACACGGAACTCCTCCCGTTAAAACATCGTGTTGTGGTAATGCTTCAATTTTGGTAACATCTCCAAAATTTGTATCGGGTTTGACGCTGTAATTTTCACAATAAGTATTTATTGCGTCTTTGTTCACTTCACTAAACCCTAAGCAAGAACCACCGTTTTGGGTTAATGCCATTTTAAAGCCACCAATCCCTGCAAATAAATCAATAAATGTAAATCTTTTATTCATAACCTTTTTATTGCAAAACTGTTTCGTCAAAACCTTCCGGAGGCTCAATTCCTAAATATTCCCGATATATCCGTTCTCTATATTCTTTGCCCAATAAATTAATTTCAGATATGAAATTTTTGTAAGTTCCTTTTCCTCCGATAAATTCCCAAAACTCATTTCCTATTAAAATTGATTCATCATTGTGCATATCGAACCATCTCATAGGAAAACTCCAATTATAATCTTCCTTCTTGCCATAAGGATTATAAGCTAAGGCATAAAAAGCGGCATCAATTCTTTCGGGATTCATGGCTAAAAGTTTAAACATCTTTTCTTTGCTTACTTTAGTTTGGTCGCTATTCGGAAGAGGTGCTTTTACCTCGAAAGCGTATTTTTTCTTTGTTTTTTTGCTTTCAATATAAATATCACAAACTACACTTGTGGGAATCGGTTTGCCTTTTCCTGCCAAAATATACTTCAGTTCAACATCCCAATCCGGAACAACTCTATCTTCCCCTTTCTTTTTATGTTCCAGTTTGTTGAGTACTTCTTGAATTCTTCTAAGGCATTCAGCACCAACTTCGCCTGTAATCGTTTTGCCCATTTCGCAATGTCCATGATATTCTTGTGCGACGACATGAGCCAATTTTTCCCAAACACCACCAAATGGCGTTACAAATCTTCGCTCAAAATGCGAACCTTTGAAAATTTCATCAGGCACTAATGCGGCATACAATGGCTTACTTGAATGATGTTTTTCCTTTATAAAAGGGTCTTTAGTCAAGACTTTTTCCATAACTCTATCCATAAGTTCTGAAACCACTCTTTTTATGGCATTATTTACTTTTTTCTTACTCAATTTCGGTTAGTTTTAATAAACTTTAAAGATACGATTTTTTAATTAAAAATATCTGCACACCTTTTCTAAAAATGAAAATGGTTATCATCAAGCCCCACCGCATCCACCAACTCTACCCGAAACTTCACCTCCGCTTTCAGTGCGGTAAAGACTTTCAAGATGGTGGCGATGGTTACATTTTTTGAGCCTTTTTCGAGTTTCGAGATTTGGGATTTTTGTACACCGACCAATTGACCATTTTGGTGTGTGCTACAAAATGGTCATCAAACTTCTCTCTGTCCTCCCTTTCCAATCTCTATCATTTTGGTGACGCCAACGAAATGATTATCGATAACTTCACCGGAGTTTTCGCAAGATTTTGTAGCTTTCTGAATCGTGTTTACAAAGACACGATTATTTCTCTCATGTTGACTTAGTTTTTTTAGGCCCTCTCTTCTTCGTGATTAAGTCCAAATCTTGTAATTTCCTACCCAATACATCATCTTTTGCAATATTTGTCAAATCATCTTTCAAACCTAAAACAGACAGCACTCGTAGTATGAATCCGATACTAATATGTTCACTTCCTTTTTCGACATGCCAGAGTGTTTTTCTGGAAATATTTGCTCTATTGGCTACTTGTTCAGTCGTGAACTTTCTTCTTAATCTTGCCAGTTTGATGTTTTCACCTATATGTTCAAGTATTCTTTTTTCTTTTGGTAATAATTTCGGACTTTTCGCTCCCATAATATTTCTATTTAGAAACAAGAATACATTAATTGTTTCTAAATGGCAACATTATGGGGTGAAAAATTTAAATGCTGAAAGTAAAGAAGTCCGTTTCTATGAAGCTACATATTGCATATTAAACATACCAAAACTATTCAATTACACAAAATATCTGTACCGCTTTTAACGACTTTTTCATAAAAAAACACCTCAAAGAACCTCACCACAAGGTCATTAAACATAGCACAGGTATGATTTTTTCAGTTGTAAAAATAACTCCTGACAAGACAGCTACGAATTTCAGAAAAAAATTGCCGATAAAATCGTAATTTGCAGCCCCCGGAATAAGTTTAAGTTCAAGTTTAAGTTTAAGTTTAAAAAATATTGTTTTGGCGCAGTCAAAACCCACATTTAAACTTAGATTTAAACTTAAACTTGGACTTCAAATAAACTTCCAACATGTCCAATTTCGTAGTATCTGCCCGTAAGTACCGTCCCATGCGCTTCGATGATGTCGTGGGGCAACAGCACGTTTCTCAAACGCTAAAAAATGCGTTGAAAAACGAACAGGTCGCTCATGCCTTCCTGTTTTGCGGTCCGCGTGGTGTGGGCAAGACCACCTGTGCGCGTATTTTGGCGAAGGTTTTGAACTGCGAAAATGTGACAGCAGATTTTGAGCCTTGCGGCGAATGTGCCGCTTGCGAAGCCTTTTCCGAAAACGCCTCTTTCAATATTCACGAACTCGATGCGGCTTCCAACAACAGCGTTGAACACATCCGTACACTCACCGAGCAAGTTCGTTTTCAGCCGCAGAAAGGAAAAAAGAAAATTTATATTATAGATGAGGTACACATGCTCTCGCAGGCTGCCTTCAATGCGTTCTTGAAAACATTGGAAGAGCCGCCGCCATATGCCATTTTTATCCTCGCGACAACGGAAAAACACAAAATCATTCCGACCATACTTTCGCGCTGCCAGATTTTTGATTTCAAACGGATTCAAATCCCCGAAATGGTCGCTCACTTGCAAAATATTTGTAAAGAGGAAGGCATTGATGCTGAAAAAGATGCGCTGCATATCATTGGACAAAAAGCCGATGGCGCACTCCGCGATTCTTTGTCGATTTTTGACCGTATTGCGAGTTCTGTTCCCGACAAAAAAATTACTTACGATAGCGTTATTACCAATCTAAATATCCTTGATTATGATTATTATTTCAAGGTAGTAGATGCGATGCTCACCGAAGATGTTTCAACGGTGATGCTCTTGTTTGATGAAATTTTAAATAAGGGTTTTGAGCCGGATATTTTTATTAATGGCTTGGCAGCACACTTGCGAAATCTATTAATTTGTAAAGATGAAAAAACACTAAAACTACTCGAAGTCGGCGAAAATGTCCGCGCACGATACGCACAGCAATCGCAAATTTCGCCAACAGCGTACCTGCTCACTGCCTTGAATATTGCCAATGATTGTGACGTCAATTATCGCATGGCACGCAACAAACGCCTGCACGTAGAAATGTCTATCATCAAAATGACCTATATCAATCGTGCGATTGAATTGGCAAACAATCCGCAAGCAAATATTTCAGTAGAAAAAAAAACTCCTGACCTAAGTACTTCACAAGCGGCTGTACCAAGTCAGCCCGTTTCACAAAAAAACGATGTCCCAAAAAATACATCCACACCAGTAAAAGAAAAAACCCCGAAAGTTGCATTACCAAAATTTGGAGGGGGCAATTTATTGGCTAAATTGGAAGCCGAAGTCAAGCAAGATGACCAAAGAACGGAGCAAACGCCCGATTTGCTCAACGAAGAAAACCTAATCGCGGCCTGGACGGCATTTACCAACCAAGTCGGATCACCACTCATAAAAGGTCAATTCAAAACCTCTACCGTCCGACTCGAAGGCGAAGAAATCAAGGTCGGTGTCAGCGGTCGGGTTGCCAAAGAATCCATCCCAATCGAGCCGGGATTAATGGCTTTTTTGCGAAAAGAACTCGGCACGCCTACCATCAAATTGACTTGCTACATCGACGAAGCACTCCAAAAATCTATGGAATCAGACGCTCCAAAAGCCCCTGCCGCACCCCTCAACAATATGGATAAATATAGAAAACTCTCAGAGAAAAACGCTTCTTTAGACGAACTAAGAAAGCGGTTTGATTTGACTTTTGATGAGTAAAACAAAAGGAAATATAAAATGTAAAATAATAAATGTAAAATCTAAATTTGGGTAGTATTCGACTAAAGTTTTAGGACGCGAGATAAACATATTTTCCTTGTATCTAATTGGTTTTTAATTTTATAAAAAAAAGCACTGCAAGAACTTTTACATTTCACATTTCGTGGTTCACTTTTTCTTCCGATAAAACAACCGCTGTCCCCACCTCTTCAACTTTTGATTTCCTCCGATTCTTGCCAACACCTTCACGATACGCGGATAATTCGATACGTATTTCATCAAAGTAAAATTTCGCCCCAATTCCTTGCCGATTTGTGTGTACACTTTTTCATCATATTCACGCATGAATGTGGCGGTAAAATCATCGTTTTCAAAACACAAAATCGCTTGTTGGGCAGCGAGTAGACCGCTTTGCATTGCCTTGTCGATGCCATGCCCCTGAAGCGGATCGACCAAATACGCCGCATCGCCCGCCAGCATCATACGCTCGCCCGAAATCGGTTGCCGACGACTCCACAGCGGCAAGCGAAAACCCTTAACTTCACCCAACAGTTTCGCGCCTTGCAATACTGCGCTAATGTCTGGATTATTTTTCGTTATCGTATGAAAAGCATCTTTTACGTCTATTTTTTTGCCCTCAATTTCATTCGTCAATACGCCCAAACCCACGTTATATACGTTTTTCCCGACAGGGAAAATCCAAAAATATCCCTTCGGCAACTCATCCAATAGATAAAAACGATTATCATTCATCGCACAATCGACATCCTTATAATAGGCACGTACCGCAAATGAATTTTTTATGTTTTCCTGAAAATCAACCCCAAAGGAACGCGAAATCATCGAATTTGCGCCATCGCAACCAATGATTAGATTACAAGTCAAATTGAAATTTTTGCCTTCAATTTGAATGGTATTGGCAGTGTGAATTTTATAGATTTTTCGGCCTTCGTAAATGTCCGTATTCGTGTATTTTTTTACCAAATCCAACAAAAAATTATCGAAATCGAGGCGCGGACTATTATAGGCTTTCGTGACCCAATTGACATAAATGGGCTTAATATTCGGGAGATAAACGGAAGAGGATTCGATGCGCTGTTTTAGGTCGAGTTGATCAAATTCTTCGTCGGCATTTTTGAGCAATTTTCGGAGAATTTTAAGCGCAGGTCCGGGAATAGCATCGCCACAGGTTTTGTCGCGCGGAAAGGTACTTTTATCGACCATCGCCACGCGCAAATCCGCCTCACGTAAAGCAAGCGCACAGGCACAGCCCGCAGGTCCTGCGCCTGCAATTACGATGTCATAATGCTGCATTTTTTAAAAATAACAAAGGTTCTTTGACAAATCCGGTAAAATGAATAATAATTTGGGCGTATCCCCCTCCTTATCAGTCGGGGGTCGGGCTATCCGGCACTCTCTCCACTCTCGCTATCGCTCCGTTACGTTCAAACAACACCTACTATCCCTTACGCGAGAAACGAGCAACCACTGAATTTGTCAAAGAACCAAAACAAATAACAAATTCCAAACTAAACTATTATTTGAAACTTGTTTATTTATGAACGATGACAATATTTTTCGTTCGCCAAAAGTCCTCTATATCCTTAATAAACAACATGTTGCCCCTAATTTCGTAGGTGTTACTTGGGCGTTCAGGCAGTATTTTTATGATATCTCGTTTGACTTCGATTTCTGTTTTTTTATAAAAATTAAATGGTTTTTCTTTATCTAGTTTTTGCTGATAATTACTTTGCAAAACGAGTTTTACTCTCCTCTTCAAAACGCCATAATCTTTCAGCGTTCTTTTCGAGCCTGCAATGTAATACCCCTTCACACAATCGGCTATAAACTCCTCTTTCAGTTCCAGTTCCTCGTATTTTTTTTCGAGTTCTTGGTTCACCACCTCCAGTTTTTCGTTCTTTACTTCGAGGGCTTCTTTTTGCTCTGCGACTACGGCATATTGTCTATTAAGTTCGCTTTCTGTATATTGCAACTGTGATTCGATTTGTTTCATTTTGACCGTATAATTTACAATTTCGGCATCCTTTGCTTTTATCTTCTCTTCATATTGAAGAATAATTTTTTTGAGTGAAGAATTATCGGTTTTTATCGCGTTGAGTGATTTTTGCAAGTCTTTTGCCTTATCTTGGTCGCCGATATTTTCGCCTTTCAGCGATTCTATTTTCGCCAAAATAATTTCTTTTTGCAAATCGCTGCCACGCAAATCACCGATGAGATTCTCCATCTGATTTTCGCGCATAGAAATGCCTGCGAGGGTTTCATCTATCTCGTTCAAAGTCTCGATGACCTGATTATATTCTTCTTTAAATAGCTCGCGGTCTTCCTCCAAATCAAGTCTTTCATCCTCAAGTTGTGCGATTTTTGTCAGTGCGTCTTGGTAGGCTTCGTCGCCACCTGTCTTGCAGGCAGTAAAAAGAGTGGCTACCAAAAGACCGTAAAAAAGTATCTGTTTCATGCTGTTGAAATTGGTTTGATTGACTCGATTATGAACGTGTGAAGGTAGTAAAATATTATTGTATTTGATTAGTGATTTGCTAAGGGATAAAAAGATAATGAACGCTATATCTTCACGCCGTTCTTTTTTCTTTAGATGAAAGAACAAGTCGAGAATATATATTTATTTTGTTCCTGATACTTAAGTACACTGTTTCACAAATTTATTTACTTTTTTGAGTATTTCTTTTAAAATGACTCTTCACCAAAAAATCCTTAAATACAGTGAGTATTCGCGTCATTTTTGATTCGATTCATTTCAAAATAAACGTCAAAAAATGTAAATAAATTTATAAAACAGTGTACTAAGTGAAAGAAAATAAATAATAAATTCATATTTTTCTTTTCAAGGTTTTGAAGATAAAATTTGAAATTCCGCAATTAAAAGCATCATTTTAGGTATTTAATACGTTTGAATAAGTAGTCGGACGGATTTATCTTTAATTTGTCCGACTACTTAATTGTTAATTATTGAAAAAAAGTGTAATTTTGCGAGCTATGTCTAAAAAATCCATATTTCAGGTACTGATATTATTTTCATTAGTTGTATTGTTCGCTTCTTGTAGCAACGAGTTTGAAAAACTGCGCAAGCAAGATGATTTCGGATTAAAGTACGAAAAGGCAATGGAATTTTATGATAAGGGAGATTACTATAAATCCCAAGTGTTGCTTGAGCAAATAATGCCTTTTTACAAGGGGAAAGATGAAATTGAGAAAATTTATTTTACGTATGCTTACACACATTACAAAATGAATAAATTTATTTTGGGGAGTTATTATTTCAAAAACTTTTCAAACACCTTCTCAAATAGCGAGTATGCCGAAGAAGCCAGTTTCATGGCGGCATACAGCAATTATCAAATCTCTCCGAAATACCGCCTCGACCAAACGCATACCGATAAAGCGATTGACGAAATGCAGTTGTTTATCAATACGCACCCAAAAAGCGACCGCGTGGCAGAATGCAATCGACTGATAGATGAATTGCGCCGCAAAAAAGAATTGAAGGCGTTTGCGGAAGCAGATTTGTATTTCAAACTAAAAGATTATAAAGCTGCAACACATTCATATCAAACGGTGTTGAAAGATTACCCGGACGCCAAAGAAGCTGAAAAAGCGCGGTTTATGATTGTCAAATCAAATTTCAAACTCGCGCAAAATACCATAGAATTGACACAAAAAGAACGCTTTGAAGCGGTACTCGAATCTTATAAAAATTTCACAGACCGTCATCCGAAAAGCGAGTTTTCACAAGAAGCAAAGGATATTATGAAGGCTTCTGAAGATAGAATCAAAAAATTAAGCTAAGTGAAAGAAATTAAATAAATTGTTCCATAATGCGCCGTAATTTTTTCTTCTAAAGAATTCAAAAAATCGTTGCATAGCCATAGCTACGGAACTATTTTTTGTGTTTTTTAGAAGGGAAAAGAACAAGCATAATGGGGCAAGTTATTTATTTTCTTTCACTAAGGCTTAATTTAGTATATCAGTTTATTAGGTAATTCGTGAATTGGGTAATTAGGGGTCGAATATTTTGCGAAGCAAAATAATACCTAATTAACCAGTCAATTAATTAACTAATCAACCAGTCAACCAATCACCTAAATATGGATATTAAGAAAAAAGCACAAGGTTTGCTTGCCGACGCGGAAGCACAAAACGTGACGAAATTTGTGGAAGACACTGGAAATGTGTACGAAACTTTGGCGGTTATTGCCAATCGTGCCAATAACATTTCCCGTCATTTGAAGGAAGAATTGCTCGCTAAATTAGAAGAGTTTGCGGTAGCCAACGAAAACCTCGAAGAAATCCATGAGAATAAAGAGCAAATCGAAATCTCACGCTTTTATGAGCGTTTGCCGAATCCTGCTTTAATTGCAACACATGAATTTTTGAATCACGAGTTGCATTTCCGTTATAGAGACGAAGAGGGAGAGGGAGAAAAGAAGAAAAAAGTCGGCAAGAATACAAGAGTTTATCAGTAAAATACCGTAATTCGCGATTCGTTGATTCGTGATTCGTTGATCCGTGGCTCGTCAATAATATTAAACATCAATATTACCGACGAATACACGAATCACGAGCTTACGAATCACGAATATACGAATCACGAACATGAAAGATAAAAAAATTATTCTTGCGATAAGCGGCAGCATTGCCGCTTACAAATGCGCTTTCCTGACTCGCCTTTTGGTCAAATCAGGCGCAGCCGTCAAAGTCATCATGACACCTTCGGCGACCGATTTCATCACGCCACTTACCTTATCTACACTTTCTAAAAATCCGGTTTTTAGCGACGTCAGTTCTGACGAAGGCTGGCACAATCATGTCGAACTCGGCTTGTGGGCAGACGCCATCGTAGTCGCCCCCGCTACCGCAAATACGCTCGCACGTATGGCTAATGGCTTGTGTGACAACATGTTATTAGCAGTCTATCTTTCGGCACGATGCCCGGTGTTTTTTGCTCCGGCGATGGATTTGGATATGTGGACGCATCCCGCGACACAGAAAAATATCTCAACATTACAATCTTACGGCAATCATCTTATTCCTGCCGAACATGGCGAACTCGCCAGCGGACTCGTAGGCGTGGGGCGTATGGCAGAGCCTGAAAACATCGTCAATGCGCTCAACAAATTTTTCGCAGAAAAAAACATTAAACAAGATTTAGCTGGGAAAAAAGCTATCGTCACTTCCGGTCCTACCCATGAGGCGATCGACCCCGTGCGCTTTATCGGCAACCTATCTACGGGCAGAATGGGCGTATCTTTGGCAGAAGAATTGGCACAACGCGGCGCGATGGTGACGCTCATTAGCGGTCCTGTCAATATCAAGACATTCGACGAAAATATCACCACGATTTCCGTCAAGTCGGCACAGGAAATGTATGAGGTAGCCAATATCCACTTCCCTAAAGCAGACTTGGCTATCATGGCGGCAGCCGTCGCAGACTATACGCCGAAAACGGTATCGTCCATAAAAATAAAAAAGAAATCCGGCGATATGCACATCGCACTCAAACGCACCAAAGACATCGCCTACGAAATCGGTAAAATCAAACAAACACACCAAATCACGGTCGGTTTTGCCCTCGAAACAAATAACGAAATCGAAAATGCGAAGAAGAAGCTCGCAAAGAAAAACTTCGATTTTATTGTCCTCAATTCGCTCAATGATAAAGGTGCGGGCTTTCAACACAATACCAATAAAATAACGATTCTTGATAAAAACGGCGGTTCAAACGCCTACGAACTCAAATCGAAACCACAAGTCGCCAAAGATATTGTCGATTTTTTAGTGAAATCCGAGTGCTATATAAAAAACAATAAATTCGATATAAGTACCCAGTCGTGATTATGTATAAGGGATGAAAAAATAACGACGCGAAGAATGTACATTTATTTAATTCCTGATACTATGAGAAGACGAAAAAAATTACTATTTATAAAGTATCAGTTTTAATGTTAAACTTATACTTAAACTTAAACTTATACTTACCATGTACAGAACGCACAATTGCGGAGTCTTGCGCCTTGCAGATGTCAACCAAGAAGTTATTTTAAGTGGATGGGTACAGACCATTCGCGACAAAGGTTTTATGATGTTCATAGATTTGCGCGACCGCTATGGTGTCACGCAATTATTTTTCAATGAAGAAAAAACTTCGCCCAAACTCTTTGAAAAAGCCCGCACATTGGGGCGCGAATTTGTCGTACAAATCAAGGGTGTCGTCTGCGAACGCAGCAGCAAAAACCCAAATATGACCACCGGTGATGTCGAGATAGAAGTCAGAGAATTAAACATTCTCAATGCGTCAAAAACACCCCCATTTACTATCGAAGACGAAACGGACGGTGGCGATGATATTCGTATGAAATATCGCTATCTCGACCTCCGCCGCCGACCTGTACAAGATAATATTATTTTTAGAGGAAAACTTGCCGTTGAAACACGCAAATACCTCTCTGACAATGAGTTTATCGAAGTAGAAACACCTATTTTGATAAAAAGTACGCCCGAAGGTGCGCGAGATTTTGTGGTGCCAAGTCGGATGAATCCGGGTATGTTTTACGCACTACCGCAATCGCCGCAGACCTTCAAACAGATACTAATGATAGCGGGATTTGACAAGTATTTTCAGCTTGTAAAATGCTTTCGCGATGAAGATCTTCGCGCTGACCGCCAACCGGAATTTACACAAATTGACTGTGAAATGTCCTTCGTCACCCAAGAGGATATTCTCAATACTTTCGAGGGGTTGACCAAATCTTTGTTCAAAACAATGCTGGACATCGAACTCGCCGATTTTCCACGTATGACCTACGATGATGCCATGCGTTTGTATGGTTCGGACAAGCCCGATACGCGATTCGACATGCAATTCACCGAACTCAATGACGTCGCTCAAGGTAAGGGTTTTGCCGTATTTGATAGCGTAGAATTGGTCGTCGGAATTTGTGCCAAAGGCGCAGCAAGCTATACGCGAAAACAAATTGACGCGCTCATCAATTGGGTCAAACGCCCACAAATTGGCGCGAAAGGACTCGTATATGTCAAATGCAATGAAGACGGCACATTCAAATCGTCGGTCGATAAATTTTTCGACCAAGCCGCCCTCAAATCATGGGCAGACAAGATGAACGCCAAGCCCGGCGACCTCATCCTCGTGATGGCTGGCGAAACCGATAAAGCCCGTAAACAACTCAACGAACTCCGCCTACACGTAGGCAACGAACTGGGTTTGCGCGACAATAAACAGTTCAATCCGCTTTGGGTAGTCGATTTTCCGCTACTCGAATGGGATGAAGAAAGTGAGCGTTTCCATGCCATGCACCACCCGTTTACTTCGCCGAAAAAGAAGGATATGAAACGCATGTTGAACGGCGACCACGAAACGATGAAATCACTTCGCGCTGACGCTTATGACCTGGTAATCAATGGAGTAGAAATCGGTGGAGGCTCTATACGTATTCACGACCGCGACTTGCAAAGCAAAAACTTTGACCTACTCGGCTTTACCAAAGAAGAGGCAGAAGCGCAGTTTGGTTTCTTATTAGGCGCATTCGAGTACGGCGCACCGCCGCACGGTGGCATCGCTTTTGGCTTTGACCGCTTGTGTCAGGTGATGAAAGGCGCAGATGCTATCCGCGACTTTATCGCTTTCCCGAAAAATAACCAAGGACGCGATATGATGATTGATTCACCTTCGCCCATTCACGCAGACCAATTGGAGGAGTTGAGATTGGACTTAAAAGGAGATGCGTAACACAGACATTCATCTCTTACTGGACTTTGGACATTAGGTAAATGGGAAATTAGGTAACTAGACTTTGGACGTGAGTTGACATTTATTTTTTTAATAAAAAACTAACTGTCAATCAATAACATATAAAATAATTTATTTTTTGGATGTTTATGAAGCACCCCTTCCAACCAAACGGGCGAAAAA
>Ga0209185_1001893_pt1 | contig 16190 bp, 10 predicted proteins | sample SidtaG_2_FD_187425 | JGI IMG/M metagenome (GOLD analysis project Ga0209185, IMG submission 187425) | Marine algal microbial communities from Sidmouth, United Kingdom - Sidmouth_Asex2 metaG (SPAdes) (version 2) | ecosystem: Host-associated > Algae > Red algae > Unclassified | place: Sidmouth... | reverse complement strand
CACTTATGATATCATTGACTCTAATCAGTGCTGATTCCTTATTACCTTCTTCAGTATCAAATCTAGCTAACTCTAATTGTGCCTTAGAATAATATTTAATAAAGATGTCTTGAGACGGAGTAGTTAGTTCTAATACTTCCTCAGCTTTCTTTCTAGCCAAGTCTTTGTATCCGATGATAGAAAGTTTATTAGAGGTGGTAATGTATAACTGATACAATATATTTCTATCATCGACATGCCTGCATAGTCGTTTTCCTTTTTCAAAAAAACTTAATATCTTTTTGTCATCTTTAAGAGGTGCTCGCGATATGTATCTGATGATATGCCATAATTTAGTAGAGTCATTCGTCTCTTTCTTGATAACTCTCTCAAATGAATCAATAAGATCAGAGTTATCTTGCTGAGCATTGCAAAAGAATGACAGGAATAGGAGGATTATAGTATGTAAACATACTCGCATAAGGAATTAATTCAGCAGTCCATAAATAGGGACATATAAAAGAACTACCTAAATTAGTTAAAATAACTTAAGAGTCTTGCAAAAAGGAATAATGGACTATAATATTTTACTTCATAGGCTATAACGATTCTCATTTGTTCAATAAATAAAGCCCATCAATTTTCATTGATGGGCTAACTTACATAATACATTATTCACTCTATAAATGAGCCTTCACTAATTCTCCCAATCATTATCTGGATTACATCCTTCGTGTAATATCATTCCCTTACTACCTGACTTAAAGTGAGCACCTATCAATAATCTGACTTTGGTACTTGAGCTTAAGATCTCTAGTTTTTTATCATTGACATCAGCTGTACATGTGATATCTGCAGTTGCTGTACGACGACCATTCAGATTTCCTGTCACCGTTATGTTAGAGGAAGAACACACAGGATACATCTTATTGACTGAAGCGATATCAATTGCACTCATACCGTTCCTTTGACCTATTGTATTCCTGCAGGAATTGTTGTTATTGTAGGTATATTAGGATTGATGGCAAAAAAGAAAGCACCGTAATGCATAATAGACCCAAAGTCATATGTACCATAATCTGTGTTCGTTTTAGTATCTGCTTGAAAAAAGTTATACTCTTTTCCAGCTTCTATATTACTAAAATTGATATTGACAAAAGCGTTTCTATCCTCTCGGACTTGTTCGTGTCTGACACCTGCAGTATGTAGTAACTCATGTATTGTATTACATAGAGAGCAGTTAGTTGATAAGCTTATAGATGCATTACCAGTTACTGGCATTCCCATAGAAGCTCCACAACCTGTACCTGTAGATATCGCTACCCATCGAGTCTCTGTGGTTCTAACTTTGACCGTCAGATTTGTACTACTGGTTATATTTGCTGCTGCATCATGTATCTCTGCTATATCTGTGGAATTGAATCCAGAACCTATCACATATGGCAAAGTATTATTAGTCCAAAAACCATGATCTAAAGCCACCGTTTTATTCATGAAGTCTTGTACTGTAGCAACAATGATGTCTCCTTCTTTGATAACAAATCCATCTCTTATATCTAAATCGATATACTTATCTATGTTGTAGCCGACCTGCGAAGCGTGTACACGGATTGTAGAATCTGGCACTATAGCATGCTCGCCTGGGCATTTCATTGTGATGAAATATCATTACTACTAAGACTACACGCTATCAGCACCGATAATATATATATAATTCTATTTCTCATGATGGCTTAGTTTTTCTCAACCTTTGATAATCTTGTAGATAAGTCTGATATCTGCTTATTCTGCTCTATGATATACAAAGTCAGTTCTTCTACTTTCTCCATCAGGATTCTATTCATCTCGCCCACTTCGATACCCTTATTCTCTACTTCCTCAGCAGATGGAACATTGGGCAAGTGTCCTTTCTCAACGATATGTTTTTCTACTTCTTCTATAGTTCTTAGATTATATTCTGGCTGGAATACATAATCAGGCCAGTCAGCATTCATATCAATAAGGACTTCCTCACAAGCGACTTTGCCGTCGACGGATAATCTATAGCCTGCTGCAAAATCATCTCCTATAGCCACTTGTCCATTATCTCTTTTTATTAATAAGTGTGGTCCATTTAGTGTACCACTATTATGACCATATATCTCTAACTCATTACCTACACCATCATAGAGTATTTCCATACCATAATCAGCATTATGGTCTTCTGCAAAATATACTGAAGATGAATCTTCAGTACTTGTTGTTCTCGGCAGCAGATACATAGAAGTCTTTTCACTATCCGGATTAGTGACCTGAAATGTACCAGGTGTCTGGTTGGTATTGATACCGACTTTATTGGTGTCGAATTCTCCGTAGATGAGTGGATTTGAAGTACCCGAACCGTCTCCTTCAATGTATAACTTTTGAGATCCTGTCTCATTAGCTCCAGCAAAAGAACCGATAAATACATTATTGCCTAATACCGAATTCTGACCAGCTCCGACACCTATAATAACATTGTTAGATCCTGCAGTATTATTACTTCCTGCTTGTTCTCCTAAAAATACATTTGAGTTTCCTGTTAATAAGTCTTGACCAGCAAAGCGTCCCAAAATAGTATTATTAGCACCAGTGGTTAGACTTAAACCAGCATTCAAACCAAATATGGAATTAGAATTTGCTGGTACTATTCTAAGGCTTCCTCCAGGAGTTTTCTCAAGTCTTAACTCCTCAGTACCTCCTATATCAAATCGTATGATATCTTCATCAGCAGATTCCTCTAGTTGTATCTTTGTATCATTATCTGCATCGGTAAAACCTCCAGTTGCTGCAAGTCGTCCACCGATTCTCAGATAATTATTATCAAATTCTCCATAGATAAGGGGATTTGAAGTACCCGTACCGCCTCCTTCAATGTATAACTTTTGAGATCCTGTCTCATTAGCTCCAGCAAAAGAACCGATAAATACATTATTGCCTAATACAGAATTCTGACCAGCTCCGACACCTATAAGAACATTGTTAGATCCTGCAGTATTATATCTTCCTGCTTGTAATCCTAAAATAGTATTATTAATACCACTGGTTAGACTTATACCAGCATACAAACCAAATATGGAATTAGTATTTGCTGGTACTATTCTAAGGCTTCCTCCAGGTGTTTTCTCAAGTCTCAACTCCTCAGTACCACCTATATCAAATCGTATGATATCCTCATCAGCAGATTCCTCTACTTGTATCTTAGTATCATCGTCTGCATCTTTGATTTCATCTCCTGATGCTGATGGTCCTGATCCTGCAGCCAATTCATTCCATTGCATATCTTCCCAATACCAGAATGACTTGGTACCGGTGTCATAGACCATCTCAGCTGGAGAAAGTGTGGCAGCAGTAATAGCTGTCCTCTGAGCTGTTGTCATTCTAGGTAGTAATGCACCTTCTGTTGTGCTCTCTAAGTCGAGTACTTGAGCTTGTGATGATATCGTCATAAGCATAAGCCCACAGACGAAAAATAGAATTGTAATAAGTTGATATTTTGTTTTCATGATAATTATTTTAGAAAAAAGGTTTTATATAATGAGTTAAAATTCGATTAGCTTGCGATCATCAGATGATCTGATAGACTTACGATGCCTATATAGAAGGCTTCACGGACAATCCCCGCCACATTCTTTACATTGAGCTTGGTCATAATGCTATGCCTATGAGACTTCACTGTCTCAAAACTGAGATAAAGTTGTTGTGCTATTTCCTTAGTAGAATATTCTTGAGTAATGAGTCGTATAATCTCTTGCTCACGAGAAGTGAGAAGGTTCTTAGTGGAGTGGAATTGTGTTGTTTTCATAATCAGGGCATTACTTGCAATTAAAAAATTAATCAGATGGTAATGCAAAGATATGAGGAGTTCCTATTGATAGAACCACATGATGATGTGGTGCTTAGTGTATTAATTTCACTTAGTCTATGGTTCAATTTTTATGGACTTTTGGATTTCTATTAGCTGTAATTACTAATCGACTTTCTTCTATGTACAGCAGGAGATTACTCGGCTCGTGCCTCGCTCGCAATGAAAAAAAATAGCTTAGCTATCCAAGTATTTTTGTTACTCTATTTTGTGATTGCAAAAAGAAAGATTGAAAGTATAGTTCTAAATACGTATCGATTACACCGACTAATATGAACTTATTATATTTGTTACAAACGAAAAAGCTTATGCCTGCTAAAGCAAAAACTGTAAAAGAATATATCGACAACCTTCCTGATGACAGAAAGAAAGTCATAAAAAAACTTAGGACGATTATAAGAAAGAATCTACATAAAGGATTCAAAGAAGTGATAAGTTATGGTATGATCGGATATGTTGTACCACACAAGATATATCCTGATGGCTACCATTGCAGCCCTGAGTTACCGCTACCATTTATGAGCATGGCCTCTCAGAAGAATTTTGTAGCTGTCTATCATATGGGCATATATGCTGATGCAAAGTTGATGAAGTGGTTCACTACAGAATATCCTAAGTATGTCCCTACTAAGCTCGACATGGGTAAGAGTTGCATCCGATTAAAAAAAATGGATACGATTCCTTACGATCTCATCGGTGAGCTAAGTACTAAGATGACAACGGATGATTGGATTAAGTTGTATGAGAAAAATATTAAAATGTAGTAAGAAGTTATGAGTTATGAGTTAGGAGTTAGGAGTTAGGAGTTAGGAGTGATGAGTTAGGAGTGATGAGTTAATCTAATTTTTCATCTTGAGGGAGGTACGAGTCGAAAGATCTCCGTTATAGAATCACAATAAGCTAATAAAGTGAAGGAAAGTAAGATGATAAGTGAATGCTTTATATTTTAATTTGAATGAGGCACGAGTCGAAAGGTCTACGTTATATAATGATAAGAAGTCATTAGTATTTCAAGGTTTAGTTAATAAAAAAAACATCTTGACCAAAGGAAAAAGATCTATTAATATGTAGTGATTATCTTCATTTTTAATATCAAGTTTAGGATCAACTGATTATTCTTCTATTAATAGATGTCTCCTATCCTCGACATGAAAAAAAAACTAAAAAGTTACATCTTTAGTAATCTTCTTACCATCTCTTTCCACGACAACCTTGACCGTCTCTCCTGGATTAAATGCTCCGAGAGCTTTCATGTAACTCATCATATCTACGATCTTGAGATCTCCCATTTCTTTGACGATATCCCCTTTGATGATACCAGCATTAGATGCAGGACGGTCTTCTCTCACGCCATCGATACGCATTCCTTTTCCATCAAAAAGGTAATCTGGTATAACACCTAATGTGACTTTAAAATCAGGAGCAACCTCTGATTCGTCTTTGGTTTTGACGTAAGTCAACTTACCTTTCTTATCTGCGATAGTGATGACTTGTGATATATAACTTATTATATCACCTAATCCTTCAAAATTGATTTTCTCTACATCATCAGTAGGTCTGTGATAATCTTCATGTTGCCCTGTGAAGAAGTGTAAGACAGGAATACCTTCGAGATAAAAAGAAGTATGATCAGATGGACCTACACCAGATTCTTGTATTGAATATTTGAATTTCGGTTTCTTAATAGAGTGTATGATCTTATTCCAGACAGGTGTTGTCCCTACTCCATAAATAGCCAATTGTCGATCTTCATTTAATCGACCGACCATATCCATATTTACCATAAAATTAAAATCTATTAAGTCTATAGGGCTGTTATCTACAAAGTAATTACTTCCCCATAATCCCTTCTCCTCTCCTGAGAATGCGATATACAATATGTTACTGTTGATAGGATACATATTAAAATATTCTGCTAATGCCATCATAGCAGCTACTCCCGATGCGTTATCATCAGCGCCGTTATGGATTGCAGGTGGGCCTGTATATAAAGAACCCTCTGGCCCGTAACCTAAGTGATCATAATGTGCACCTATAATTATAGTATGATTCGCATTATTATTTTTATATCCTATGACATTTCTTCCTATGATAACGGGGTCATTAGGATTAACCTCAGTCTCATGTGGATTAGATTTTATACGCTTCTGGAAGAACTGATAGAATGATTCCTCTATGTCCATTATACCCTCAAGTCCTATCTCCTTATATCTACCGACAATATATTCCGCTGCTTTTCTCTCCCCTTCTGTTCCTGTCTCACGACCTTCCATCTCATCAGAAGATAGATAGGTCACATCAGCTACGACATCTGTAAGAATCTGAGAATCCAAAGGGATAATCTGTGTCGATTTACATGATAGTAAGCATGTGAATGTAATAAGAAGTACTAATTTTAATATGTTTGTCATCGTTTTGGTATTACTCTTAAACTAAACTATATTTTCGACCATGAAATTAACTAAAGTATTATTCCTCTCAGTCATCTTAATGTCATTTTACATGTGTAAAAATGATGGACATACTCACAAGGACGGTTCAAGTCACAGTCATTCTCAAGAAAAACTCAGTGAGGGTCAAGCTCATGAAGGTGATCATGAACACGTACATGCCCATGGAGAAGGCGATCACAGTCATGGAGCACATGGTCACGGAGCTACAGCTACAGCTCCTAAGCTGATGGAAGGAAAGGTTAAGTACGAAAAAGAAAAACATCTTAAAAATGTTAAGCAATTGACCTTCGGCGGTGACAATGCAGAAGCATATTGGAGTTTTGATGACAAATACCTTGTCTTCCAAGCTAATGTACCAAAATGGGGTGTCGAATGTGATCAGATATACTATATGGATCCGTCCAAAGAAATCACCGCTGAGACGACCCATCCTCTACTAAGTACTGGAGATGGGAGAACGACATGTTCGTATTTTCTACCTGGCAACAAAGAGATCATCTATGCATCTACACACCTCGTAGACAAAGCTTGCCCGCCGACACCAGAGAGAAGATCAGATGGTAAATACGTGTGGCCTATCTATGAGTCATTCGACATATTTACTGCTGGCCTTGACGGCAAAATCAAAAAACAACTGACCGATACACCTGGCTATGATGCAGAGCCGACTGTAAGTCCAAAAGGTGATCTTATCGTATTTACATCTCTAAGATCTGGAGATTTAGAACTCTACACTATGAACATAGATGGCAGTGATGTCAAGCAAGTCACAACGGGCTTAGGCTATGATGGTGGAGCATTCTTCTCGCCTGATGGCACTAAGCTTATATTCAGGTCATCGAGGCCTCAGACAGATGCTGATATTAAGGAATATAAAGACTTACTTAAAGAAGGACTTGTCAAGCCTACCGATATGGAATTATATGTATGCGATGTAGACGGCAGTAATCTCAAGAAAATCACAGATCTCGGAAATGCGAATTGGGCACCATTCTTTCACCCTTCTGGTGAGAAAGTAATATTCGCAAGTAACCACAACTCTAAGAGAGGATTTCCGTTTAATTTATTTATGATTAATGTAGATGGTACGGGTTTAGAGCAGATCACATATGATAATACATTCGACTCATTCCCTATGTTCTCTTTTGATGGTAAGAAATTGGTTTTTGCTTCTAATCGAAATAATGGTGGTACAAGAGACACTAATCTATTTATTGCAGATTGGGTGGAGTAAGTGGGGAGTTATGAGTTATGAGTTATGAGTTATGAGTTATGAGTTATGAGTTATGAGTTATGAGTTATGAGTTAGGAGTTATGAGTTAGGAGTTAGGAAATTTAGCAAGAATATTTTTTGTTTTAAATAATATTTTGATGTCAGATCAATCACAGAAAGGTTGGGTTAGTAAGCTACAAAAGCGATGGGGCGTATCTAGTAAGCAAGTCTTTATAATACTAATAGTATTTGCGTGTACTGGAACTACAGTGATGCTTCTGAAGAAACCTATTGTAAACTTCTTTGTGGAGGATGGACAGAAATCATTTATTTTTTCGGTCATCTATTACATTCTGATCTTACCAGTCTATAACATCATATTACTCATCTACGGATTTATTTTTGGACAGTTTGAATTCTTTTATAATTTTGAAAAGCGGATGTTGAGGAGGATGTTTGGGAGGAAGTAAACACAGCAATAAGTCGAAGATTTTCTACTGAACTTATTCCTCTATAGGCCGATTTGGATTGAGATAGTGAGAGGCCATAGACCTTCGTTTCGCATTACCCTTACTCTATCCTTCCCTAAGTATGGAAGGATGGATTATTGGCCATCTTAAATAGTATTAAATATTGAATCTTAATCAGATGTGATTTCGCAAGATTACCAACTATTTGCCTTCTTATCTTGAGGGGAAGGTCAGGATGGGGTTCTGTTTTGCAAGAAGCCTAAGACTTTAGCTTCGATAACCATATACTTGTCAATACTACCCCCACACACCATCAAGTAAAGGTTGAAATTCTGAGGATAACCCATCCTCTTTCCTTCCCGAAGTAAGGAAGGATGGATTATTGGTCATCTTCAATGGCATTAAATATCGAATCTTAATCAAATCCGTGTTCGCAAAAACACCAAGTATTTTTCCTATCTTAAGAGGAAGTTTAGTATGGGACTCTGCTCTGCAAGAAGTCTAAGACTTTAGCTTCGGCAACCATGTTCTTACCATTACCCACTCACTCCACGAAGTAAAGGTTAATATTCTGAGGATAACCCATCCTCTATCTTTCCCTAAGTATGAAAGGATGGATTATTGGCCATCTTTAATGGCATTAAATATTGAATCTTAATCAGATCCGTGTTCGCAAGCACACCAACTATTTAGCTTCCTCTCTTGAGAGGATAGTCAGGTTGGGGTTCTGTTCTTAAAGAGGTCGGAGACTTTAGCTTCGATAACCATATACTTGTCAATACTACCCCCACACACCATCAAGTAAAGGTTGAAATCTGAGGATATTTTACCTCAACGCGATAGTAATAGAACACTCAATGATACTGATTACATAATCATTATAAAACAGAATACAATGGGTTAGGTTATAGATGCATTACAGGTTTCTAAACTTTTATTCATTCCAAAAAAAAGGACATTTCAAGTCCTACATACGTTACTATAGCGGATATGTGGCACTGAGACGTGCTTTTTGGTCAAATTATTGATAACTTTAATCATTAATACCTTACCTACGAGATCTATTCCCTTAAGAAACATTTTTTGCAACAATATGTTGTTTTTACATCTTAGTTGTAGGAATATCTTAGCCCCTTGGATTTTATTTAATTAAAAATGAGAATTACTATGAGTCGTTTACTCGCAATGGTTTTTGGATTGTTATTGTCACATTCCGCATTTAGTCAAGACTTTGCCGCTTTTGTTAACTCGTCAGAACTACTGACTGAAAACGAAGTAGGAGGTCCCATTTGTAAAGCATTTGTTGATGTTAATGGAGACTACCGTGATGATATAGTTAGAATTTCTCCTTTATCAGTTCCGGATTCAATTTCCCCTTCAAAAATAGAATCTAAACTAATCGTAGATATACAATCTAATGAAGGAGAATTCTTTCAATCTTATATCGCTAATAGATTTGATGGTGATTCTTGGTCTATCTGTGTTGCCGATATCGATAATGATGGTTATTCAGATATCTTAACTGCAGGTAATAATAACGGGATGAAGGTCTATAATGGCGGCGCAGACCCTACGAGCTTTGAGAAGGTATTCGAATCAGAGAAAGATTTCTTTGCACAAGGGTCTAATTTTGTGGACATTGACAATGATGGATGGTTGGATGCCTTTGTATGTGATGATGATGGTCACAGTGAGATATTTATGAATGATCAGCAAGGTAGCTTTGTCAGAGATACCGCTTACATAGACATGAGAACAACGCCAGCATCAGATAATTCTGGTAACTACGGTTCAGAGTGGACGGATGTAGATGGCGATGGTGACATAGACCTATATATTGCTAAGTGTCGATTAGGTATAGATGATGAAACTGACCCAAGAAGAATTAACGCTTTGTTCATTAATGATAATGGAATATATAGAGAAGCAGCTGCAGAGTTTGGTTTAGCTATAGGTGCTCAAAGTTGGACAGCTAATTTCGGTGACATTGACAATGATGGAGACCAAGATCTATTTGTAATGAATCATGATTTTAGAAGTCAGTTGTTTGAAAATATAGATAATCAAACATTCCAAGAGATACCTCTTACGAATAACGGGGTAGAAATAGTTACAGAAGGCTATCAGTCAGCAATGGCAGATTTCAATAATGATGGACTTTTGGATATACTTATAGTAGGTGGTGGAGATAAGTTATTACTTAATGACGGTAATAAGTCATTTAAAAACTTATCTACTCCAATGGGTTCTTTTCAGACTTTTTCTTTTGCATTAGGAGATGCTAATGAGGATGGCTTCATCGATATAATGGCGTCTTATAGATCTTTAGGATCAGGATTAAACGGAGATATTGATAGACTTTGGATTAGCTTAGAGAATGAAAATCATTATGCTGCGTTCTCACTCGCAGGTAATATGTCTAACAGGTCCGGTGTAGGTTCCATCATAAAGATATATGGAGCATGGGGTGTCCAGACAAGAATAGTAAAAGCAGGTGAAGGATATGGAATTACAAATTCTCTAACAGCGAGATTTGGATTGGATGAAGAAACAACTATAGATTCTCTTGTTATAGAATGGCCATCAGGTATGAGCTCAACTTATACAGATATTGAAGCTGACAAGCATCACATAATTAATGAGGGAGGATGTATGGAAGAATTACTCTCAGTAGAATCTACAGGTTCTCGATTAGACTGTCTTACAGGAGATGTGACATTGACCACTTCAGATATGACCTCAGGAGATTGGAGTAATGGAGAGACTGGCCCATCTATAACGATTACAGAACCTGGAATGTATAGCGTCAAAACTGGAACTAATGATTGTGTTAACTTCGGACAGACGATAATTGTTAGAGGCCCTGAAGTATTATCAGAACCTAAGATCAATCTTGTAGAAGATGTCATCTTATGTGAAGGACAAGAATTGATGTTAGCAACAAGATCCGAGAAAATTTCTGATTGGTCTACAGGAGAAATTCTTGATGAAATAATAGTAACAGAAAGCGGAGAATACTTCGCAATAAATCAAAATGATTGTGAAATAAAAGAATCCTCAAAAATCAATGTGCAATTCATAGATCCAAGTAACTTAGGAATGGATTATGCTACAGAATTTGAAGAAGAAAATACATTGGTATCATTGCAAGTTAATGAAGAAAATGTCTCATGGTATTCAGACAGTGCAGGTAATGTCCTTGTGGGTTCAGGTATGGATTACACTACGGGCAATCTTTCTAATGATACGATAGTCTATTTCGACTATGACGTTAGTCAACAAGCACCGGTTTACATTGGAGGCGCTGATCTTAACGAATCATTAATCAAGCCTTTATATGAAGCACCAAGTGTTATAGGATCATTGTTCTTTGTCGTAGATGAACCATCAATACTCAAAAGTTTTGTAGTAAATTCTCAAGATGAAGGCGAAAGAAAATTTGTTATAAAAAAGGTCATAGCAGATCCAGTTACTGGAATTAGGGACACTTTATTTAACAAAAACATTATGGTCGGCAACGGAGTCCAAACTGTAGTCTTAGATGCACAGTTGGAACCTGGATCTTATGAAGTTAATACTGACAAAGAATTTAATCAAACATCATTAGGAAGATTCAATCCAAGATTCAGCATATTAACAGGGGACCTTGATTATCCTTACAATGTATCTAACATCGCGAGGATTAGTCGTTCTATTTTTGGTCAAAACCATTATCACTATTTCTTTGATTGGAAAATGGAATTATTAGTAGACACATGTAAGACTGACATTCAGGAATACGTGATTGATTATAATCCGATGATATCTACAACTGACACACCTGCAAGTCAAGGCATAAGTGTCTACCCTAACCCATTCTCAGATATTATTATCGTAGAGGGCAATGATAACATTCAGCAGATTAATATATACAACACACTTAATCAATTGGTTAAAAGTGTAAAAGCGAATAACCTAAAGACATCAATAGAATTATCAGATATGAATGAAGGACACTATATCATGACTATCTTAGGTAAAGATTTTACAGTATCGCAACAACTTATAAAAACAAAGTAGGTTTTCACTTCTTATAAAATTTATAGCCGAAGCTTAGAAATAAGCTTCGGCTTTTTTGATGGTAATAGCGTCTTTTCAGATATCTTATTTATGTTTATACTATTTAAGGTTGAAGATGTACCATTAGATTTAGAAATTAATTTTTCAAGTTCAAGGCATGAGCGAATGATTTCGTTACAGACGAATTGAGTATAATAATACTCGAAAAAAGTGAACCACGATAGTGGATGACCTGAATAATAGCCTTAGCTACCGCCGTGGACGGCACAGGTAACCGCGAGTATAGTTAGCGAAGAAATTGGAGAATTAGGTCAAAATATACGGGACATTCTTAATCTAAATAGTGTTATAATAACTTAAATCAATATTATCGTGAAGATTAAATACCTCATTCTTATTCTCCCAGTTCTTATATTCATCAATTGCAAGCAAGAATCCGCAAATCCTAAGCCTGATATCAAAATCAACGGAGAAACTATCAAAAAACATTTAGAACAATTGTCTTCCGATAAGTACACTGGTAGAATGCCTTGTACTGAAGGTGGAGCGATGACCGTTGATTATCTTGTAGATCAGTTACAAAATCTTAAAATATCAGCAGGTAATGGTGATTCTTATACTCAAGATGTGCCCTTACTTACTATAGATGGTGAGATCTCTGATAAGATGAATATCTCTTCACCTAAGGGTGTATTAGTATGGGACAAGGGTAAAGACTTCGTCATCCATACGCAGAGAAATACTGAAAATATCGCATTAGATAATTCAGAATTGGTATTCTGTGGATATGGTATCGTCGATGAGGAGCTTGGTTGGAACGATTATGCAGGATTAGATATGAAAGGCAAGACAGCAGTCGTACTCATCAATGATCCAGGATATGGCGGAGATGACCCAGACTACTTTAAAGGAGACATCATGACTTACTATGGAAGATGGACATATAAGTACGAGGAAGCGGACAGGCAAGGTGCCGCTGGCTTATTACTTATCCATGAGACGAGTATGGCAGGTTATCCTTGGTTCGTTGTACAGAGCTCATGGCAAGGTCCGCAGCAAGGCTTATCAGGTCTGGATAGATCTACCGATTGTGGTATCAAAGGATGGATGTCACTGAAGAAGGCACAAGAATTATTTGAGGAATCAGGATTAGATTTCACTACAGAAATAAAGAAAGCACGACAGCCAGGATTCAAGCCTCTTCCCTTGAAGTCTAAAGTCTCCGCATCTCTCAGCAATACTTACAAAGAATGTACTTCTAAAAATGTAATAGGTATCATCCCAGGATCTAAATATCCTGATGAATATATCACCTATACCGCTCACTGGGATCACATCGGAATCGGCAAGGTTGTAGAAGGTGATTCTATTTACAATGGTGCTCTGGATAATGCGAGTGGTGTGGCTACCCTATTAGCTATAGCTGAAGCTTATGCTCAATCACCACCAGAAAGATCTACAATGTTCTTATTCGTGACAGCTGAGGAGCAAGGATTATTAGGTTCTGAGTATTATGTAAAATCTCCTGCTGTTCCATTAGACAAAACGGTATGTAACCTCAATCTTGATGGTGTCAATCCTAATGGGTTAATGAAAGACTTTACTGTAACAGGACTTGGCCATTCAGAAATGGATGCTTACGCCAAGAGACATGCTGAAGCACAAGGTCGATATGTGATGTCAGAGCAAGAACCTGAGAAAGGCTACTTCTTTAGATCTGATCACTTTAATTTTGCTAAGTCAGGTGTACCTGCACTTTATGGAGATGGTGGATATGACCACATGACTAAAGGGAAAGAATATGCTAAAGCACTTAGAGATTCTTTTATAACAAATAACTATCATGCTCCCTCGGATGAATTTGACGCAGAATCTTGGCAGATGGATGGTGCCGTGCAAGATGCTCAGATATATTACAACATAGGTTTTGACATAGCTAACAGTAGAGATTGGCCCGAGTGGAATAAAAGTTCAGAATTTAAAAGGCCTACTATTAATACCAAAAATTAACTATGTCGAACCTTACACCATTCCATGTTGCGATCCCTGTCTTCGATGTGCAACTTGCAAGAACATTCTACAGAGATATTATGGGCTGTCCAGAGGGAAGGTCAGATGAGAAGTGGGTTGACTTTGACATGTATGGACATCAGTTCGTTATACACTATAAACCTAAAAATTATAACGATGGAAACCACACTAATGAGGTGGATGGACATGCAGTTCCTGTACCACATTATGGAGTCGTCTTAGAATGGAATGATTGGGAAGAACTTGCTGAAAGACTAAAAGAACATAAAGTAAAATTTCTCATAGAACCACACATAAGGTTCAAAGGATTACCTGGCGAGCAGGCTACGATGTTCTTTTTAGATCCTTGCGGCAATGCCTTAGAATTTAAATCTTTCAAGGATATTGGGCAGATGTTTGCAAAAAATTGAATCGGTGACCGGCAACCGGTTATCGGTAACTGATAAAAAATAAAAATATGAAGGCAATACAATTAATAAAATATGGTGATAGCAGCAAAGCTTTTGAAGTTAAGGAGATTCCCGTTCCGCAGCCGAGGTCTCGAGAAGTTCTAATTAAAGTCGATGCTTTTGGTCTTAACTTTGCAGATGTGGTCGCGAGACGCGGCTTGTATCCTGATGCACCTAAGAACCCTGCAGTATTAGGTTACGATGTAGCTGGAACTGTAGAAGCATTAGGCAGTGAGCTTACAGAGTTATCCGTCGGCGATAGAGTGACAGCGCTGACAAGATTTGGTGGGTACGCAGAATATGCGACGACAATGGTAGAAGGGGTCGCTAAGATTCCTGAGGGATTTGATACTGGACTCTCGACTGCACTTGCAACACAAGCGTGTACTGCTTATCATTGTGCTGTACAATCTGTCAATATGCATGATGGAGATAAAGTACTTATTCATGCAGCAGCTGGCGGCGTGGGTTCCACGCTGGTACAAATAGCCAAAAGCAAAGGTTGCATCGTCTACGGTACTGCATCTAAAAGTAAGTTAGCTCATATCAAATCCATAGGCGTGGACTACCCTATCGATTATAGAAATACTGACTTCTACAAAATCATCAAAGATCAACTTGGAGGTCCAGAATTAGATTACGCATTTGATAGTATTGGTGGTAAGACTTTTAAGCAAAGTTATAAGTTACTTAAGCCTAGCGGCACGATGGTATTCTTCGGAGCTGCTTCTCAGATCGGTGGCAGCAAACTTAAAGCTTTAGGTGTCGTCGCTGGATTCGGGTTGTTCTCTCCCATACAGTTACTTATGAGTAGCAAGTCTATGATAGCCGTCAATATGCTCAGGATAGCGGATCATAAGCAACTACTATTTCAACGCATATTTAAAGGTGTAATGGACTATGTCGAGCAGGGGATCATTAAGCCGACTTTGGCTAAGAAATTTCATGTAGATGAGATTGCTGAAGCACATGAATATCTTGAGACGAGGCAGTCTATTGGGAAGGTGGTTATGGAGTGGTAAATAAAAGTTGGAATCACAGATTTAGATGATTTCATGGATTGTGAGGATTTCTTTTTGGGTACAACTGAAACGATTATCTCTGAAATGTATGCAAATGTTTTTGTAAAGAAGAATTGGAAGAGAGGCAAAAACTACTCTCAGATATTTTTAAAATAATAACTCTATAATCCTATACATCTATAATCCTATACAATAGATTTTCAGACAATAGGTCTAATGTTAGAATAAAAAAAGAGGGAACATAACCCTCTCTTTTTTTGGTGACCGTGGCAGGATTCCTACCTAACTGTACGTCTACGTACAAGCATAAACACAAATACTTGAATTTCAGCAAGTTATAAAACTAAATCACTTGTGCTCAAGTTTAGTATTGTGTTTAATTGATCACCAAAACGTAGACAAATAGTAGACAAATGGCAACAACAAAAATTTACCTTAGAAAGAGTGCACTCAATAAAAATGGGTTAGCACCTTTACGAATTAGACTTAAGCATGAGTCAACTGCTTTAGAGGCTCTAAAGGAGAGAATGACTAACCAAGAGTTAGCTAATAAATTCAAGATACATCCCCAACAAATAAGTACCTGGAAGACTGAATTTTTAAGTTCTGCGGAGGAGGTATTTGCAAAGGG
>Ga0209185_1001890_pt1 | contig 16263 bp, 17 predicted proteins | sample SidtaG_2_FD_187425 | JGI IMG/M metagenome (GOLD analysis project Ga0209185, IMG submission 187425) | Marine algal microbial communities from Sidmouth, United Kingdom - Sidmouth_Asex2 metaG (SPAdes) (version 2) | ecosystem: Host-associated > Algae > Red algae > Unclassified | place: Sidmouth... | reverse complement strand
ACATAACAGACAATAATACTCCGACTAATACAAAATGAAGATCATGTTTTTTGCCTCTTGGATCACGAAAATCAGTTACTTCTTTTTGTAAATGTTTATAATACTTTCTAATTTGCTTTTTTTAGCTATCATAAGCCTGTTATTTTTAAATGTTTTTCAACTCAAAAATAAAAAAATCTTATGATAGTGTTTTTATGAAAATGCCGTGATACTACTTATTATTTACATAAGTTTTAATATTAGTTCTAACCTCAACCAGTATTACTGAATTACAAAAAACGATACCCCAAGCTTATCAAGAAATATATAATAACCCTACTACCTTTTCCTTTTTGAAATTTTATCTTTATAGGAAATAAAATTTCAGATACCAAAAGATAAAAAAATATCAACCACTAACTGATTCATGTGTAACAAAAACACAGTTTAGATTTATTATTATTCTTCAAAATTTTACGCATCATATTTTGGTTCAACGACTATTTCTGTATACAAAAAACAATTTTAGCTTCCTATTTATACTCAATCCGTACTTAGTCTTTAAAGAATATCCTGAAATATACCCCACTACATGCTCACTAAGGAGAAAGGAGAATTCGAATGTACAATTTCTAGTAAGAATTTAGGCTAATTTGAAAAAATATAATACTACACCAGAGTCATTACAAAACAAACTTCCCATAAATTACAATTCCCTTAACAACGCTTTTAACTTAAGCTTCCTACCTTTATTTCATCAAAAAAATAAAAAAAAATGAATACAGTTAATGCATATGCTACCCAAAGTGCTGGAGAAAAATTAGCACCTTACGCATACGAACTAGAAAAAATAGGGAAAGAAGAAGTGGATATTAAAGTACACTATTGTGGTCTTTGTCATTCCGACATGAGTATGATTAATAACGATTGGGGAATGTCTCAATTTCCATTAGTCCCTGGTCACGAAGTAGTTGGGGAAATTACTGCAATCGGAGACGAAGTTAAAGGACTAAAAGTTGGTGATCGTGTAGGCCTAGGGTGGAGTTCCGCATCTTGTATGCATTGTGATCAATGTATGGATGGAAGTCAACATTTATGCAACACCGTAGAGGGAACCATCGTAGGACGACATGGTGGATTTGCTGATCAGGTACGTGGACATTGGTCTTGGGCTATTCCATTGCCAAAAGGAATTGACATGAAAAAAGCAGGGCCATTGCTTTGTGGAGGAATTACTGTTTTCAATCCAATCTTAATTTCGGGAGTAAAGCCAACGGATAAAGTAGGTGTAATTGGTATTGGTGGACTAGGACACTTAGCGCTTAAGTTTTTAAACAAATGGGGTTGCGAAGTAGTCGCTTTTAGTTCAACTAAAAGTAAAGAAGCTGAGATTTTAGAGATGGGTGCAACTAAAGTAATTAACTCCCGGGATCCCAAAGAATTAGAATCCATTGCAGGATCATTGGATTTTATAATTAATACAACTAACGTAAAATTAGATTGGGACTCTTATTTAAAAACCTTAGCCCCTAAAGGAAAACTACATACTGTTGGTGCTCCTATGGATCCTTTGGAAATTCCAGCGTTTTCATTAATTAGTGGACAAAAAACTGTAGGTGGAAGCCCCACAGGTAATCCTTCTGCTATGAAGACCATGTTAGAATTTTGCGTGCGTCACGATATTTACCCAATAGTTGAAGAATTTAAAATGGAAGATGTAAATAAAGCCATTCAGCATTTAAAAGAAGGGAATGCTAGATATAGAGTAGTTTTAGAAGCATAATTTATATTTCTAAAGTCATTCATTTTATCTTGTAAATAGCCTAGTACTTCTTGTTTAAGGATCATATTAGCTTTTTATTATATATAAAATATAATATCTATCAGGATTACAAAATTTGAAAACAAATACGCTTTAAAAATAACATTCTATCTTTTATTAATATTTTCTACCTATCCCTTGATTTTTTGCGTCTTATTTATGTAAATTTACACCTCAAAATCAAGGGATAAATTTGACTGATTGCAACCCTTTTTCGATTGTATCGAAATAAAAAAGCTAAAGCAGTGTAAACTTCTTTTGCTGGTTGCGTCTTACTTAATTCCTTTATTAAAACAATATAAATAATGTCATATTTATTCACTTCAGAAAGTGTATCTGAAGGACACCCAGACAAGATTGCGGATCAAATTAGTGATGCACTTATCGATAATTTTTTAGCTTTTGACCCTGAATCTAAAGTGGCGTGCGAAACTTTAGTTACTACAGGTCAAGTAGTTTTAGCTGGTGAGGTAAAATCTACTACGTATTTAGATGTTCAAAAAATTGCCCGAGATACGATTAACAAAATAGGATATACTAAGGGTGAATATATGTTTGATGGTAGCTCTTGTGGAGTACTTTCCGCTATACACGACCAAAGTGACGATATAAGCCGCGGTGTTGACCGTGCCACTAAAGAAGAGCAAGGTGCTGGAGACCAAGGAATGATGTTTGGCTATGCTACTCGCGAAACTGAAAATTTTATGCCTTTAGCATTAGACTTATCGCACAAATTATTAATAGAACTCGGAAATTTACGTAGAGAAGCAGATATAATTCCTTACCTACGTCCAGATGCAAAAGCACAAGTAACTATTGAATATAGTGACGATAATGTGCCTCAGCGTATTGAAGCTATTGTAGTTTCTACACAGCACGATGATTTTGACGAGGACGAAGCAATGCTAGCTAAAATTCGTAAAGATATTGTTGAAATATTAATACCAAGAGTAAAAAAAGTAGTCCCATCAAATATTGCAGCATTATTTAACAATAATATAAAATACCATATCAATCCAACAGGAAAATTTGTTATCGGTGGACCCCACGGAGATGCTGGTTTAACTGGACGCAAAATTATTGTGGATACTTACGGTGGAAAAGGAGCACACGGTGGTGGTGCTTTTTCTGGAAAAGATCCTAGTAAAGTAGATCGTTCTGCTGCTTATGCAACGCGCCATATTGCTAAAAATCTAGTGGCTTCGGGTGTAGCAGACGAAATTTTAGTACAGGTATCTTATGCAATTGGTGTAGTAGAACCTATGGGGATTTTTGTAGATACCTACGGAACTTCTAAAGTAAATTTAACTGATGGCGAAATTGCTAAAATTATAACTAAAGTATTTGATATGCGCCCTGCTACTATCGAATCTCGTTTAAAATTACGCAACCCTATTTATAGTGAGACTGCTGCATACGGTCATATGGGACGTAAAAACGAGGTAGTTTCTAAAACTTTTTCTCAACCTGATGGAAATACGATTACACGCAAAGTAGAGCTATTTACTTGGGAAAAATTAGATTATATAGAAAAAGTAAAAAAAGCTTTTTCTTTGTAATTAGCTTAAACAGTAACGTTATTTTAAATTTGGGATTATATTCAAAACTCTAAAGCCACTAGCTTTAGGGTTTTTTCATAGTTGTCATTTTTTTCACAAAATAAAGCGCTACAAACTTTCCGATTATACAATTCTAAAAAGCTTTAGTTTGTTTATTCGCTTTAAGTTGAACCCAATCTCCCGATATATTTTGAATACTAAATAAATCTACAAAAACCGACTAACAATTTTTAAATTTCAAGAATAAAACGTGCGAACCAATCCAAGATAATTTTGAGCGTTATAAAGAGTAATTTTAATTGAGACGAATAAGCTCTATTAAATTCCGCCAAACACAGGTTAATTTACTTAGTGCAAAAAAAATAAAAATTTAGCTAAATACGGTGCTAAATTAGCCGAACTTCAACTATTACAACCTACCAGTTAGCTGCTTAACATAGCGTATTAAATATAATTGAAGGTGTTGCTGTAACATTCCAATAATAAAAAATATTTAATTACATTAGCAACTTCTTTAAGCTTTGATTTGTAAAACACTTGTTTGTTTAAAAACTTACCTAGCTTCATAAGTGAAGTATAATTATGAGGCAAATCTTAATTTTTATTGGTGTTTTATTGCTAAACATTATAGCTTGTTTAAGCCAAGAAATAGCTGTTACGTTAGTAGATAGTATTTCTTTACCAAAAAACAAGTTTCAAAAATTTATTGGAATTGATACTCATGATAATTTTTACTTTTCCAATTTAGAAATAATTACTAAAACTCAAAAAAGTGAAAGCTGGGTATATACTAATTATCAATTGGGAGTTCCCACATCTATATCCATCTTAAATCCATTACAAATTTTAGTTTTTTATAAAGAAGCCAATAGTATTGTATTATTAGATCGTTTTTTAAATGAAATCCAACGTATAGATTTAAACCTTTTAAATTCGCCAAAAGTTGGTTGGTGGGTAGAAAACACCAAGAATCAAGAAATTTGGCTGTACGAAGGCGAAAAAAACCAATTAGAATTTTTTAATTATAAAACAAATATAGTTCTAGCTAAAAGCATTCCTTTTTTAGAAATACCTAAACAGTTAGCTGCTAATTTTAATAATGCATATATCCTTTTTAAAAATAAAATTAATAAATACAATATATATGGTACTCTTGCAAAGTCTATTTACATAAAAGAAATGTCTATTGAAGAATTAAAAATTAACCGATCTTATATTATTGGAAATTCCAAAAATAATTTTCAACTATATGACCCCAATTTAAAAAATTTAGGAAGTTTCAAAATTTCTAAAAATAACAACAAAGATTTTTCGCTTAGCGCTGAAAAACTTTATATTTATAACGGAAGTAAGATTTTTATTTACAAACTTACCTTCCCCACAAATTAGACAAAATGCATATAGCTGTAGCTGGGAATATTGGAGCTGGAAAGACAACTTTAACGGAACTTTTAGCCAAACATTATAAATGGTCCCCTCTTTATGAAGATGTTTTGGTAAATCCATATCTAGAAGATTTTTATAATAAAATGGAGCGTTGGTCTTTTAATCTGCAAATCTATTTCTTAAACAGCAGATTTCGTCAAATACTAGACATCCGTAAATCTGGAAAAACAACTATTCAGGATCGAAGTATTTATGAAGATGCTTACATTTTTGCTCCCAACTTGCACTCAATGGGACTAATGACTAGTAGAGATTATGACAATTATAGCTCTTTGTTTAACTTAATGGAAGAAGTTGTAGAAGGTCCTGATATATTAATTTATCTCCGCAGTAGTATTCCTAATTTGGTAAAACAAATTCATAAAAGAGGAAGAGAGTATGAAAGTAGTATTTCTATAGATTACCTAAGCAAACTTAACGATCGATATGAAGGCTGGATAACCAATTACAACAAAGGAAAATTATTAATAATTGATGTTGACAAACTTGACTTTACCGATAAACCAGAAGATCTAGGAACAGTAATTAATAGGATTGATGCTGAACTTAATGGATTATTTTAATTAAATACGACTGGCAATTTAACAACATTTCCTTTTTTGAAATCTACAAATTTACTTGGCGATATACCTATCTCAGTAATTAAAAAAGCTTTAAAATTAAACTGCGCTGATACTTTTGCAAAACCTGTATCAATTGTATAGTTTAAATCTATTATACCCATACTAGATTTAGAATCTACGCTTTCTCTTGTTGTAAAATTTTCATTTAGACTATTATTTAAAAAATTAGCTTCAAAATCTGGGTTATCTTCACCTCCTATTTCATAAGTACGACTTTCTGGATTTTGAACAATAATTTGGACTATATTTCCATTCACGTCTGTAAAAAGCATACTTAAAGTTACTATTCCTCTAATTGTTCTTTGATTTATGTCTGCGCTTATTGCCTTAAAATCTTCTCCATTTATTTCCCCAATTAAAATGGGATTATCCACAGATGGAATATTCTCATTTCCAGTTGCAGGATTATCTCCAGAAATTAGATTCTCAAATATTTCAGGCGGAAAAAAATCTGAGGTTTCTGCTTCTTTTTCACAAGAAACCACCCCAAAAAGACTAATTAAAGAAACCAAAAATACAACCGCCTTTTTCATATTTACCTTTATATAATAATCTTTAAAATTACGTTTTATTGCACAAACTTTAAACTTTTTTAGGAACCCTGAATAAAAAAACAATCCCCAATACAAAAAATATCGCAAAAAATACGATTGATGCCCGTATACTCCCCGTGTAATCTCCTAATAATCCGTACAATATCATCCCAAATACAATTCCAATTTTTTCAGTTACATCATAAAAACTAAAATAAGAAGTAGTGTCTTCCGTTTCTGGTAAATATTTAGAATATGTAGACCTAGATAACGATTGTATTCCTCCCATAACCAAACCAACTATACATGCTGTGATGTAAAATTCCATTGGGGTATGAATTGTGTAGGCGTAAACCACTGCAATAATCCAAATGAAGTTAATAATAATAATAATAATAATAAGCGTCTGGATATTTCCGATTTTAGTTGCTAATTTAGATGTAGCTAAAGCTCCTGCTACTGCTAAAAGCTGAATTAAAAGAATACTAACTATTAATCCCATAGTGGCTCCTCCTTCTCCCCACTCTATTTCCTCTACTCCAAAATACGTTGCAATTAACATTACCGTTTGCACTGCTGTGCTGTACATAAAAAAAGCAATTAAATAACGCTTTAAAATGGTATTATGGATTACTTCTTTTCTTATGTTATTTAGCTCCTTATAACCCTTCCAAACAATATCTTTAGTTATTTTATTTCCATTCTTAAAATCTGGTAAATATTTATATGAATATTGACTAAACCCCATCCACCAAATGCCTACTGTAGCAAATGAAAACCTCATCATTTCAATTTGATCTTCTGCCGCATCTTGACTCATAACCATTACTAAATTGATTAATAAAAGAGCCATACTCCCTAGATAACCATAAGAAAAGCCTTTTGCACTTAACTGATCATGGTCTTTTACCTCTGCAATATCCGGCAAATACGAATTATAAAAAACCAACTAAGGCTAATAAATAAAAAAGTAAACCAACAAATAAATTTTCTAACTCTAAAAAATAAAGCCCTATACTAGAAAAAGAGCCTAAGTAGCAAAAGAATTTGAGAAAAAACTTTTTATTCCCTGCATAATCTGCGATACCAGATAAAATAGGACTTACTATTACAACTAGTATAAATGCTACTGCTGTAACATAACTTATTAAGGAATCATTATTAGGATTAAAACCTAGAAGAGGAACATTTTCTATACCTTTTTTTACAGTTAATGCATCCCAAAAAATAGGAAAAAGAGCAGACGCAATGACCAAGGTATATACCGAATTCGCCCAATCATAAAACATCCAAGCATGTAATACCTTTTTATTCCCTTTTTTAAATTGGTCTATTTTCATAACTCAATACTACGAAAAAAAGCAATAAAAAAAGCCTCAATACTTAGTATTAAGACTTTTTTATTGCTTTTTACTCACTATTTAAAACTTGTTACTCCAAATTTTCTAGCTGTAACTTTTGCTTGTGGCGCCCAATTTGTAAGGTTTGCAATACGAGTATCATTACTAGGGTGAGTGCTCATAAATTCTGGTGGCGCTTGTCCTCCAGAATTTGCCTTCATACGTCTCCACAGGTTAGCGGCTTCGTCTGGATTATAACCCGCAATAGCCATTAATGTTATTCCTATTTTGTCCGCCTCTGTTTCGTGACTTCTCCCAAAAGGCAACATTACTCCTAGTTGACTTCCCAATCCAAAAGCTTGGGCAAATATTTGTTGTGTAGCCTGGCTTTTTCCGCTTACTGCTATTGCCCCTGCTACTCCTGCTACTTGCTGTATTTGCCCCGCACTCATACGCTGTTGTCCGTGATTTGCGATAGCATGTACTACTTCATGCCCCATTATTGCCGCAACACCTGTTTCTGTTTTTGCGATTGGTAAAATCCCCGTATAAAAGGCGATTTTCCCCCCTGGCATAGCCCAAGCATTTACCTGATCACTTTTAATTAATTTGTATTCCCATTTATAGTCTTTTAAATAGCCTGCCTTTCCATTTGAATTTAACCAACGTTCTGCTGCCTTTGCTATTTTTTGACCTACTCTAGTAATCATTTGTGCATCACTAGTCCCTTTTTCAATTTCACTTTTCTGAATTACTTGATTATATTGGGCAAATGCTGCTGGAAATATTTGAGAATTTGGTACTAAAGCCAACGTCTTTTTACCTGTAAAAGGATTTGTAGAACAGGCTACCATGAGTATTGATGCTCCTAAAAGAGCTATTTTCCTTTTATAATCCATAATGTATTTTGTGTTTTGATTATTTTCTTTCTTGCAATTAGCACCAAAGTTACTATATCAATATTTAATTTAAATAAAATTTACTAACTTTTTAAAGTTTGGCGAACTTTTTGAGATATTAATTAGAATGTGTAAATAAACATCCGTAAACATGCGTAAAACATTCCAACTTATAATTCTTAGTCTTTTCGTTTTTTCCTGCAAAGGACAAGAAGCCTCAAAAAAAGAACATAAGCCTTATGCTGTAATAAAAACTAAAGCTGAATGGAAATCAGAACTAACAGACATGCAATTTTATGTTTTAAGGCAAGCTGGAACAGAACGCCCACATACTAGTGATTTAGATGATAATTATAATAAAGGGACTTATATATGTGCTGGATGTCAAAACCCACTATACAAAAGCGAATACAAATTTAACAGCGGTACTGGATGGCCAAGTTTTGATAGAGAAATAGACGGTAATATCCGTATTGATGTGGATTATAAATTAGGCTACAAACGCAGCGAATTATTATGTAATAGATGCGGTGGACATTTAGGACATGTTTTTAGCGATGGTCCAAAAAAAACAACTGGAAAAAGGCACTGTATTAATGGAGTGGCTTTACAATTTATAAAAAATGAAAAATGAAAAAATTTAAAATAGAAAAAGCTGAAAATGATTGGAAAATGCAACTAGGATCAGATGCTTATGAAGTATTGCGAAAAAAAGGTACCGAAAGAGCTTTTACTGGAGCTTTTAATTCTCATTATGATGATGGAAAATATACTTGTAAAGGTTGTGAAAACGAACTTTTTGTAAGTGACAACAAATTTGATAGTGGTTGTGGATGGCCTAGTTTTGACGCCTCTATTCCTGGCAATGTAATTTATGAGCGAGACCATAGCAATGGAATGATTCGTACTGAAATTATGTGTGCAAATTGCGGAGGGCATCTTGGCCATATATTTAACGATGGACCGACTGAAACTAAACAACGATACTGTGTGAACTCATTAAGTATTAACTTTAAAAAAGAATAGTTATGAAAAATTTAAAAAACATCCCTATTTTAATTGTAGCTGGAATAAGTTTATTTTTTGCTTCTTGTGAGGTTAATGAAGTAACAGAGGTTAGAGAAGTTGTTGAAGCAGATCCTAATATTTTGTTTGAACGTAGGAATGTAAATTTAATAGCAAGAAACAACAATGAGTTTCAAACTATAATTAATTTTCCGAATGGATTTGAAGTTAGAGATAGTGATTTAGTAATTGCTTATCGATCAATTGGAATTGATAATCAGTCTAGAACTGATGTTTGGGATGCATTACCAAAAACTTATTCTGAAAATATTGGATTAATATCTTATAACTTTAATTATTCTATAAACGGGATAGAGATAATTATGGTTGTTGAAGATAATGTAGATTTAAACTCACTTTCTGATTTCACAACAAATCAAATATTTCAATTTGCAATTTTACCAAGCCGATTTGATCAAAGTAGTAAAATTTTAAATAGAGTGAATTTGATTATGAAAAAATTTCCCAAAAAGCTATTTTTTTAGAGTAGCTAAGTACGTTTATTACATAGAACTCGTTTAAACTTTTTTGATTGAAACGAAAAATAGAGATTTTTTGCTCAATTGAAATCATTTTATGGTTGCATAGCATCGCTACGGAACAAAAAAATGATAAAAAGTGAGTGAAAAAGATCATTTTGCAGCCAATTGAAAAAAATTTAAACGATTTCACAATAATAAAGAGTCTTTCTAAGCTTAGAAAGACTCTTTATTATTGTGTATTTTAAAATTGATAAATTATTGTTGATTCAATAGTTTATTAAAATTTGAAATTAATCGATCTATTTGGCCCCTGCCGTAAATGTCTTGAGCATTTTCATAGGTTTGATTTTGTGTTAGCCTTAGAAACTTATCTTTATTATGCTCAATTAGTGTTTCTACAAAAGCCCCTGCTATTGGATACATAATCCGCTCGGGGTATTCATAAGGATTGATCCAAAACACTCTTATATCGTAACTTTTAAAATCACTAATTCTCCTTTGATATTTAATTATTTTTCTGGCTGCCTCCATGCGATCTGATCTTGTAAGATCAAAATAAACACCAATACCCTCGTTAATAAATCTATTTCTTGTATTGTCCTTATTATACCAGTAGGAAATACTGTGTGCAATTTCATGCCCAACTGTTTGTGTTAGTTTGTTGTGAGATACACAATACTTAGGATTTGTAAAGCCTAAAAACTTTTTAAATTTTTTTTGAGCTATTCCTTCAGATTTCCATACAAAAAAATCAATTTCTTTAGGTAAATATGCTTTGTAAAAAGCATTAATTTCATCATATGCAGCAATTCGATCTTCAATATATTTATCTATATATTCAATACTAGTTACATCTTCAAAATGAAATATAAAATTTCGAGTTTCAACAGTTATCCAATCGTTATAAACTTCATTATATCCAAATAATAATGCTAACTTTTGAAATTTACGTTGTACTTTTTTACTACCCCTTACGTGTGTTCCCTTATTATAATAGCGCTTGGCTTTATCCCTTACACCCAAACCATAATAAGCTTCCATTAACTCAACATACGCAGAGGCATATTGCCACTCTATTTCAGCATATTCATTTGCTTTTACTAAAAAAGGGAGTGCTTCATCAAACTTGTTTAATGCATTATACGCCTTCCCGAGCAGTAAAAAAACACCATAATCACCAGATTGATCTTCTAAAATTCGTTCTCCTAATTCTACTACTCTTCTATATCCACTATTTTTAAAGGCCGTGGACATTTCATATTGTTGAGAATGACAGGGTATTTGAATTAAAAATAAGAGTAGTACTATTAATAATTTCCTCATAAATGATACCCTTTTTTTGAGCTCTGTAGTTGATTACCAATTTACCTTTAGAATATATTTGTTTATTACAAGATAGTAAAAATAAATATTTTGGAATATTAACTTCCAAGAAGAAAAAGAAAATAAGTCTAAAAACTAGTATTCTTCAAATAATTAAGGAATTTTCAAAAATATACATTTCAAATCAAGAAAAGTAGTTATATTTGCATTCCGAAACTTTAAAGAGTTATCGGGGTGTAGCGTAGCCCGGTCATCGCGCCTCGTTTGGGACGAGGAGGTCGCAGGTTCGAATCCTGCCACCCCGACAAAAAAACCACTAGAAATAGTGGTTTTTTCATTTTTAAAATTATCGAAATATAACTTCATCTATTTAAAACACACGTCTGGTAAATTCAGATTACGAATTATGGTGTGAGAGGTACACCTGAGAAAAATGCGCATATTGAAGCTTATCACGGAATATTAAAAAAGAAGTTTTTCAAGGTTTGAACATCAAAATTTTGAAGAGGTAGAGCAAATATTAAAACGATATGTGGAATTTTATGACAATTAAAGGCCGCATGGACTTTTAGAACACTACCCCAATGGAAAAATGGAACGCAGATAAACACCTTATTTTAATCAATAAATTAATAGCTTAATTAATAATCGAAATTTAAAAGATTACCCTTATTTTATAGGGTGCAAAACAGTCAAGGATAAGTTACAAAAGGATATTTTTTCGGATAATTATCAGACAGTAAGCTTTACAAAAACAAAAAACCTCTCAAAATCAAATGATTAAGAGAGGTTTAAGTACTCGGGACGGGACTTGAACCCGTACGTCCTAATGGACATTGGATTTTAAGTCCAACGTGTCTACCAATTCCACCACCCGAGCGTGGTATATCTATAAATATCTCAGAGCGAAAGACGAGATTTGAACTCGCGACCCCCACCTTGGCAAGGTGATGCTCTACCCCTGAGCTACTTTCGCAGTTTTTTAATGAACATTACAAGAGTATTTCTTGCGGATGCAAATTTAAGACATTTATTTACTTTAACAAGTATTTTTTATCAAAAAAAAAGAAAAAATAATTTTCAACTTAAAATTAATACTGAATATCAAAATCTTATAATCTTAACTATTCCAAATTTCCCACGACTTTTCAGCCTGTAATACCAACATCCGTTCTCCATTTAAAATACTAGCTCCCTTATCCTTTCCTTTTGCTAAAAAAGTAGTTGTTGCTGGATTATAAATTAAATCAAAAAGCATGTGTTTTTCAGTCAATAACTCATAAGGAATATCTGGACAAGCATCCGTTTTAGGAAAAGTTCCTAATGGAGTACTGTTAATAATCAATAAATGATCATTAATTATCCCTTTATTTAGATCACTATAAGTTAATTGTCCTTGCTTAGCATTTCTGGAAACAAAAGTAAATTCAATATTTAAATCCTTTAATGCGTAAGCAATTGCTTTTGAAGCACCTCCTGTACCTAAAATCAGTGCTTTTTGAGGCTTAACTTTTAACAAGGGTAATAATGACGCTTTAAAACCATAATAATCGCTGTTATACCCTGTAAGCGTTCCGTCCTTTTCAAACTTAACCACATTTACAGCTCCTATTGCTTTTGCATCTGGCGATAATTGATCTAAAAAAGGAAAAATATCTAATTTATATGGAATGGTAACATTCATCCCATCAATCTGCTCTTCTCTCAAAATCGCCTTTAATTCTTTAATATCCTGAAGGTCAAAATTTTTATAATGCGCATCAATCGCTTCATTTTCAAAACGATCATTAAAGTATTTTCGAGAAAACGAATACTCAATATTCTTTCCTAAAAGCCCGTATGTTTTTTTCATATATTCTTTAATTCAAACTATCTAAAATAATTGCTGTAGCTCCTACTCTATTTTTAACAAAATCCATTGAAGCATTACTCATTTGCCTTCTGTACGTGCTTTCCAAAATCAAATTGGTCAATGTAGTTTTAAATTCTTGGGATGTCTTCACCTCTTTTAATCCACCTACTTTTTTCAATGCTTTAGCCTCTGGAAACTTTTCCGTATTAGGGCCAACTATAATTGGAGTACCAAAAACAGCTGGCTCTAGTATATTGTGCAAACCCGAATTTCCATATCCTCCACCAACGTAAGCAATATCAGCGTAACTGTAAATCCGAGTTAAATACCCTATAGTATCAATAATTAAAATTTTAGAATCGCTTTCTATTCCTTTAGAATATAGAGACACTTTTCCCTTTAATTGCGATACAAGATTTTTTATTTTCTCTTCTTTTATTTCGTGGGGAGCAATTACGAAACAAACAGCATCATTGGATGCATTTACGGCATTTACAAACACCTCTTCGCATTCTGGCCAAGTACTTCCTAAAACCACACATAAACGTTCTTGTTTAAAATCCTGAATAAAATCCAATTGATTATCCATTGCAAGCTGTGCATTTACTCGATCAAAACGAGTATCTCCACTTACAGTTACATTTTCAAAACCATTAAACCTCAACACATTTTCAGAATTTTTATTCTGAACAAAAAAATGAGTTACCCGTTTTAGTGTCTTTTTTAAAAAAACTCCGTACCACTTAAAAAATGGTTGATTAAATCGAAATGTTGATGAAACCATATAAATAGGAATCTGATTTTTGTTTAATGTAGAAAAATAATTTTCCCAAAATTCATACTTAATAAAAAATGCTCTTTTAGGCTTTACCTTTTCTACTAAGTAACAGGCATTCTCAGGAGTATCAATTGGTAAATAAATAGCTAAATCTATAAGCTCATGGTTCTTTTTTTGTTCATAACCTGATGGCGAAAAAAAGCTTACTAAAATTTTATTGCCTTTGCCTTTTAATTCTTTAATTAAAGGCACAGCCTGTTCATATTCTCCTAAAGAGGCACAATGAAACCACAACCAATCATTTCCGATAAAAATTGTATCATGAAGCAATTTACTCGTCTCTTTTCTTCCATCAACAAAGCGCTTCATTTTTGGAGAAATCAATCGAATTACAGGAAATAATACCTGAAAAATAGTATTAAGAAAATTATACAGTAGTTTCAAACGATAACTAATTATGGTTTTTTACGAAAATACATTTCTTAACTGAAAAAGAATCATTCTAACAATAGCTTATTTTGTATTTTTGAAATTATATATTGGTTTATCATTTGTGAATTTAGAAATTTAAAAGTGCCCCTTAGAATTATTTTTGATGGAAAATAGTATTAGGAAACACTTATATATTCGAAATTTGGTTCTTAATAAAAAAATCTTTTTAGAATTTCATTCGAACAAATAAATTTCATTATAAATTAGCAATAGTCGTCAATTTATAAAATCACAAAAAAGTTTTTGACGCAGCCTTACAGCGAATTACTATGAAGAAAATTCAAATGGTTGACCTAAAAGGTCAATATGAAGCTATTAAAAAAGAAGTAAACACTTCGATTCAGGAAGTTTTAGATACCTCAGCCTATATCAATGGCCCTTATGTAAAACAATTTCAAAGCGACTTAGAAAATTATTTAGGGGTAAAACATGTAATTCCTTGTGCTAATGGCACGGATGCCTTGCAAATCGCAATGATGGGATTAGGCCTTGAACAAGGTGACGAAGTAATTACTGCCGATTTTACATTTGCAGCAACAGTTGAAGTTATTGCTTTATTAAAATTAACTCCTGTACTAGTTGATGTTGAATCCGATACTTTTAATATTGACCCAAAAGCCATCGAAAAAGCAATAACACCTAAAACAAAAGCCATTGTGCCTGTACATTTATTTGGACAAGCTGCTAATATGGATGCTATTTTGGAAATTGCCAAAAAACACAATTTATACGTAATTGAAGATAACGCCCAAGGTATTGGTGCTACCTACACCTTTGCTAATAGTGAGAAAAAGAAAACTGGAAACTTAGGACATATTGCTTCTACTTCTTTTTTTCCTTCAAAAAACTTAGGTTGTTACGGAGATGGTGGCGCCATTTTTACAAATAACGACGAGTTAGCACATACGGTTCGAGGAATTGTAAACCATGGAATGTATGAGCGTTACCACCATGATGTTGTAGGTGTAAACTCTAGGCTAGATTCTATCCAAGCAGCAGTTTTACTGGCAAAACTTCCTAAACTAGACCAATACAATCAGGCACGAAGGGATACTGCCCGAAAATACAATACCGCTTTCACTGAAATAAAAGCTATCGAAACTCCTTTAACACATACTTCCTGTAATGGAATTTGTGATACTTGTGATTGCCACGTTTTTCATCAATATACATTAAAAATAAAAGGAGTTGATAGGGATGCTCTTGTACAGCATTTAAACTATAATAATATTCCTTGTGGAGTGTACTACCCTATTCCTTTACATTCTCAAAAAGCATATACCGATAATCGTTACAACGAAGCTGATTTCCCTGTAACGAATCAACTTATTAAGGAAGTAATTTCATTACCAATGCATACGGAACTGGATAATGAACAAATTAATTTTATTACAAAAACGGTAATTGAATTTGTAACTAAATAATTATGAAAAGTATCCTCCTTGCACTTTTAGTAGCCTTAGGTATTTATCTATTTGCAAAAACAGATGCTAAAGATCGAAAAGCTAGGAAAGAAGCTCAAAAAGTTACTGCTGTGATTTCAAAACTACAGTGCAAACAACGCTTAAAAGGAGATAAAAGTTTTGTGAAATTAAAATATCAAAGCAAAAAATATACTATTCATTTAAAAAAGAGGAAATGCGAAAATTATATACTCAATCAAGAGGTTACCGCATACTATTCCAAAACATACGACAAAATATTTTTAGAGTTATAAATTAATACACGTAATATTGCTAAACAGAACAATATAAACAATCGGTAGACTAAGACAAATGGAGCAACAATACGTATTTTGATACTACACCAGTCATTATAATAGACACTGTCCTGTAAAGTGTGTAAGTTTAAAATATAGAGGTTTTAGTTTTTTTAAAGTTGAACCCTTTTTTCAAATATAGTTAAAAATTGATTTAGAATAATTCCCCAATTTCTAATAGGCATAGTCCATTTTTTAGTTGATTCTCTCAAGGCTAAGAAAGTTGATTTCATTACGGCTTGATCTGTAGGAAAAGAGAGTTTGTTTTTGGTATATTTTCTAATCTTACCGTTCAAATTTTCAATAAGATT
>Ga0209185_1001886_pt1 | contig 16281 bp, 10 predicted proteins | sample SidtaG_2_FD_187425 | JGI IMG/M metagenome (GOLD analysis project Ga0209185, IMG submission 187425) | Marine algal microbial communities from Sidmouth, United Kingdom - Sidmouth_Asex2 metaG (SPAdes) (version 2) | ecosystem: Host-associated > Algae > Red algae > Unclassified | place: Sidmouth... | reverse complement strand
AAGTTGGAAAAGCAGCCACACATCCCCAGCGCCGAGAGACGTCTGTTGCAGAAAGCGCTCCATCAGTTCCAGATGGAGGCGTGGGAGAATGAGCGAGAATTAAGCCGACCAGAAGATCGCTTCGACACGCACGACGAAATCCACTTCACGAACACCGACGACGGCTTTGTCGAGCTGGACCACGTCTTGGCTGAGGTTGATGCAGATCAACAGGCAGCCCAAGCGACAGTCGTGCATTGGTTCCAACGGCGAGACCTCATGCGGCATCAGGAGTTGACGGAACTGGTGCCGATTGCGGATAGATACGTTGCGGGGAATAGTGTTGTTCATGGTGGGGAGAGAGATAAACGGGTTGGGTAATTAAAAAGGCCGCTGCGAGAGTGATTCTCGCAGCGGCCTGATTTTTTATGATGATTAGTGGGTTGGCTTGAAAGTTAGGGAACTGCCGAATGCGTGACCATCAGTTCGCGCAGATCACCAAGGAGGGCATTGTCTCCAACGAATGTTGGGCGCGGTGTAGACAAAACAGACCACACAGACCAACGCACCTTACCGACAGCACCACGCCGCCAAAACCGCGAACAATGATAACAAGTAAGCCTCAGTTGTGACCCGCATTTTGAGACACCTTGCCACGCCGAGATGAGCTAAGATCGTGCAGATCACCGTAGAGGGCATTGTGTTATAAGAACCAGCCGTTCTTATAACACAATGTTGGATGGCGTTTACAGCGATTTTCATTTTCTTACTAAAACGGATGTTTGAACATCACAAAAACCGAGTAAACTTATTTGCACACGGGCATAGAATTTCACCACCGAAAGTAGACCACATTCAAACGCACACGCAGCTTCAAGGCTTGAGCCGTGCGACAAACGGAGTTCACTGAATCAGACTCGCCGAAATCGAAAAATGAACCTCAAGCAAACTCGCGACCTCGAGCCAAAGTTTTTTTTGATCCCATCAACAAACCACACGCTGACACAAAACCGACCAAATAGACCACAAGTAAGCCTGGATTTGGCTGTATATTTTGAGACATTTTGCCAAGCACGCATGAACCAAAACAGGACTTCAGAAATCATCGTCGACAGCAGACCTCAAATATTAAGCGCGTCAGCACCAAAAGTATTTCACGCAACCGCTGACCTCAAATAACCTGCAAAAGAAACCAACCCTTGACCGAAAAATCGTCCACCAAAAACTACGCATCCGATAATCCTTTCAGCCCCAAGCAAAAGACAATGAAAACCACTTCTGCAAAGCCCACCAATCTGATGATCGATCGACTAGAAAACGCCCAACGACCATGTAAGCCGCCCCGGGTGCGACGCGACCAAGATCCAAAACGAGATCAGATAGCACGGGCGACAACTGGGATCCCGTCACCCTCAGCATATGGGAGGTACCGGTGTCAACGGGGATGTTCTTAGGAAACGCTCGTATCCCAGGCCTGTACCCAGCGGATCAGGTATTGGTTTATCAGCAGGAAGGGTCTCTACTGCGATGCAGCTCAGTGGGGTCGACTTGCCCAGCCCGAAGAGACTCAAGGAGTGGGCGATTTCATCGTTAGACCAAGTGGCTGAGGCCGCGGTAATTTGCGGATAACGGGATTCCCGTTTCCACTTACGAAAATTCCACTCCCCACGCTTGCTGGACAGCAGGACATTTCGCGAATCTTCATCATTCGCCTGCCGTATCTGGCAGTACAGCAATACCCATATCTCGGTTGCGGGTGGGAAAATATCCATCGTACGCCCGTCCTCGACGGGGCGAGCCGGCGTCGCGCCGACCTCTAGACCGGAGGGGATGCGCACCACCCCGCATTCCAGCAGTGGCGATGGATGCTGGACACCGGTGACCCGCAATGGCCTGCCAAAACGACCTTGGGCTGTAGACCAGCCCTCTACATGACCGAGCCGGATCTCATAGGTAAAGAACCCGAACAGTTCCAGGGACTCGCTCGTTATCCCGGGAGGTAGGGACACAATGAAGTGGCGATCCGATTCCGTGGGAAGCAGCCGTTGCATAGCGAACTCGCCGCTGCGGTCATCGGACTGCTCTGGCACAATCACCCGCATCGGCTCGGGATCAATGGCCAGAGGAGGCTCCGGCTGCTCATCCTTGAGATCAGCTGTGCGGGCAAGCACCGGATCCGGTGCATACGCCAGCACGCGGGCGAAGTAAGCATCGGCCGGGTTTTCCGGCGGAGCATCGAACTCCAGCCACAGCACCCTGTCCCGCGCCTTGGTTGAAGAGTAATCTTCGTCGCGCACATAAGGACTCAGCGCCATGCCCACGGACACCAAGTTGGGCCGTTGCGCAGGAGGTGTCGTGAGGGGTAGGCGAATCTCCAGATTATCCACGGGATCCTTGTGCTCAGGTTCGGTGCGAAACACAGGAACCAATTGGTAAACCAGTTCCAACTCCTTAGGGAACTGACCCGATGGAGGCTTAGGGTCGATGGCGTCCAGAAACAACAGGTCGGTTCTGCTGGCGTCGCCCCCAATAGCGTCATCTCCCACCGAGCGTGGCAGTTCCAACCGGCCGACCTCGACGCCGTCGCGCACCACCGACAGATGCAGCATTCCATACCAACTCCAGTCCCGGTTCAGGGTGGCACGGAGCGCCACCAGCCACTGGCGAGTGATATCGCCGGAGGAAGCAAAGCGCAAGCTTGCGCCGTCCGGCCCCAGTACATTACGTATTCCTGAACTGCAGCCGAACACCAGACGTCGTCCGGCCATCGCCCGCAGCCCATACTCGATGCGACCTAGGTCGAGAGACTCCGCCAGTCGGCCGAGGGCATCTTGGGGTGTCGTAAGAAAATTGCCAGCGGCCATTTGCGCCATCTTCACCATGCTGTCGACGGCTGCGTCGGGCTGGATGAAGTGGCCCCTAATCGCTTCAGAGGGCATCTGTGGCAGAAACAGGTTCGTTTCATCGCTTGCAGGACTGGTCAAATTGAATGACGACGGTTCGCCCCGACGCACGTCCTCCGCCGCATAGTACGCTTCGCGTTCCGCGGCCAGGGCGCGAATATCCAGACGTACGTTGCGTGACGTCGGTAGTGGCAGCGGCCCCGAGGCTGGTGCAGTCAGGGCGAACGCATCCGGAATATCCTGCCACGCCAGGTCGACTACAAGTTGGGCACCACCGTCGGCGGGGAACGCCCGCTCTACGGTATAGAGCGACAGCCAGCCGGAGTCGATGTCGGATCGATCCACCAGTACCTCAATCTCGGCGAAGGCTACATCTGGGTCGGGCAGGCCGACTGATCGTGCTTCGGTTTTAGCGGTGGTGAGGTCGGCAAGCAGATCGGCGCCATCACCACCGCTAAATATATAAGCCGGGTATCCCAGGCGCGGGCGGCGCAGCCGCAGGGTGTCCGGCGGATCAGTGGCGTCTGCTATTGGGGGCGGCGGGTCATCGACTATCACAGGACTGGGGCGTACATGGCGCTTGAAACCCAGCGAGCCTACCGGGTTAGGGGCCGGATTGGCGGGATCATCATCCTCGCTGGGACCGCCACCGGTATGATCCACCAGCCGGACGCGGAAATCATAAGTACGGCCGTAACGCAGCTCGACGTTCGGATCAATGCCCTGAACAGGACCCTCGGGGTCAATTTCCTGTAATCTTAGACCCAGGCTGTCTGGGCCAGCGAGGGACGGCCCGCTCCAATCGGTGTAGTAGATGGGGCACCAGTAATCACCAGTGGTGTCTCCCATCAATTTGTTTGGGGTGATCTCGACGCGGAACTCTCCCTCGTGAATACCTAGGTCAACCCCGTCCAGAATCAGAGCAGATCGTCCCCGTACCAGAGACGACCAGGTTGTGTCGCCTGTCTCTCGGGCATCGATGCGATAACCCATCACGCCCATCGGCGCATCTTGCACCGCTGCTGCTGGTTGGATCTGTCGGTTTAGCCAGGTAACCACTTGCTCGTCGTCCCAACCAAGCTGGATGCCGATCTCCTGAGCGGGGCGACTGCCGTCGTCCTCTTCCACCAACAGGTTGAGCTGTTCTGGCTGTGCCGCGTATACGACCTTGGCGAAACCGTCATCGTAATCAACCGCTTCGCGGAAGACGTCATCGTAACTGGCAGGGGGCACTGTCTCCCTGACCGGAAATAGCACGGCAGTGAATAACCGTCTCGGAGCAGCCAGTGGCGGAATCCGGGCAGCGTAGAGTTTCACAGCGTCCGGAATTGACAGCAAGGATGAGCCTGGCGTCCCCGGCGCCAGGGTGACAAAGACCCAGCCACCCGCGTCAAGCAGACCCGACGCTGGCTCGATGGTGAGGGTGCGCACCATGCCCACCGCTTCTGCCAGCAGGGGCTGACGCAGGGCAAGGCCAAGAACTTTGCCCCAGGGCAACTTCTTATCTTCTACTTTCACCGAGGTCCCCTCAGGGATAGGTTGTTCTAATGCACAGTGATAGCGGTCGTCGGTGACCAGGTAGGGGTTGCCGTCGCCCCCGTAGCCGGTCAAGTTTCGGTACGGTCTGGGCGCGTATTTCATGAAACGAACTCCGGCAACTCGGGGGTCCACCGGTGGAGCGGTAGAATCGATGGGGAGTACCTGATCAAGGGCGGTACACAGTTCCCTGGCGCGGTCGGCCAGCGGCAGATCCACCAAGTGACTTGTCGCCGTCGCGGCGATGGTCGGCAAGGTATCGAGGCCGGCAATTACGCGAATGTCTAGCTTAGTTTCCAGGTCAACGAAGGGCGGTTCCCCGGGACCCAGGGAGACCAGCGGGTTGCCTCGGGGGGCGAATAGTAAACGTAGGTCCAGACGGACACCATCCCAGTTTTGCAAATAGCAACTTAATGTTAATCGGTGTGACATGGTTCCTCCTAAATAATATCTGGCAGAGGGCAGTCCGGTTCCCCGGGTCCCTTAATCACGCCTTTGGTCTTGCCCTCGTATTCGAAGCTGATGCTGAAGATAAAGACGATGGTGATGTCGACGGCGAAAACAAGTTTGGCCAGGAGCCACTGGGATTCGCTGGCGGTGTCTTTGCAACCCAATACGTGCGCCAGCTTGCCTTCCACCCTGACCGTGATCGTGACGATAACCAGATCCGCACTGAGCTTGACCAGGAAACCGGCTCCGTAACCCATCGCAGTATCCCCCACCACGCCGAAAATGGTGAAGGCGATCATGCCCTTAAGTTTCAGCCAGCTCGTGGCCTTCAATTCGTAGGCGTAACCGAAGCCAATGAGAAGCTTGTAGCTGTTGCCGTCCACGGTAGACAGCCTGATGGAGAATTTCAGGATGGCGACGGCGTACAGACCGGGCACGGCCTTGATTGCGAACATGGGTGTGCCGGCGAGCTGAAAGTCGGCCTGGTCGCCCTTGGGCCATACTTTGATGGAGATGGTTATGCCGGTGTCGACGAATTTGATGTCCGGAAGAGGCACTAGGGGAGGTATCTGCAGATCCTTTCCAGTCTGATCCTTGACAGGAACGATAAAGCGAATCTTGATGGACCACTTGTTGGTCATCTCGACTTCGGTGGTGCCAGAGATGCCAAGCTCCGCCAGCAGGGTGAGAATATCCTGGACTATTGCCATGCCGTCGCCAATCATAATTTGAGGTGAGTCGATGCGGGTCGGTTGTTTGCTGTCTCCTTGCAGGTTGGCGCGGAAGGTGATCACGTCCCCCAGGTTGGAGGAGTTCACGATCTTGTCCACCTGGTCCACGGCGAAGCGCCAGCCTGGCACCGCCGCTGTGTCCACCTCATAGGTGACTATTGCCTGGGTATAGTCGATATCACTTTTCACCGAACCTGATTCTTGAAGCGTGCGCCTACCTACCCCTGCCGGAAAGGTGTTGGTGGGCATTTCCAGGCGGTAGTGGTTACCGGCCTGTACCGACAATGCCCATGTATTGGAGGGAAACGGGATACAGTTGGCGGGCAGCGGAAAGATTCCCTCGGAAGTGGCCAGTACGAAGCTATCAGCCAGCAGCGGAATCTGGGTGCTGGAGATCCGTGAGGAGTCCCCTGCCTCGACTTTTGGCCTAGGGAACAGCACCCGTTGGGTTCCCATGGCGTGCATGATGGCGTAGTCCGTATCAGGATTGTCGGGGCGCAGGAGATCTTCCGGATCGACAAAGCGGTAGGGTGACGTGGGGGGCGGGGGTGCCATAGCTGTGCCAGCGCGCACTAGGGGTACCCCCAGCGTGGTGTCGATATCTGTCGGTGGGACGGCAGGATCGTCGACACGCAGGAAGGACCACTGTCCCCCAGCAGGAAATACCGGGCTGCCCCATGCCGCTATGGCAAACTCGGGACCGCCCATGCCGGGTGTCACGCCAACACCCACCCGATGCAGACGCATGCGCTGCTCGCCGTCACCGATGGCAAAAGTGATGTCCGCTTCTCCACCCATCTGCCCGGCGGTTTCCACCAGCTTGGCATAGGTAGTTGCACCGATCAGTGCTCCCGCGGTGATCTGTACGTAGCCTAGGTGTCCGCGCACGGGAATTGGCGCCGCGCCTTCGATGTGTAGTTCTCCGTCAAACCTTACGGCCGCCAGTTGTTTGCCATCGATCGTTAGCACCTGTCCGGTTTCGCGGATATTGACCACGCGAGTTATCCGCCGCACCACGCCAGGATGGGTTACAATACCGGGTCCAAAATCATAGCTGCCATCGCTTGCCGCCTGCCAGCCACTGTCGTGCCGACTGACCATTCCGCTGTTTCTGCGCTCGATGGTGACCGTCCTGACTACGTCGATCCCATAACAGAACAGCTTGGTACGCACCTGGACGATTTCCAGGGCAGTACGCCCTACCAAAACATCGAACCGAGCTTGAGTCACGGCTACTGCGTCCACTGCCGGATCGTTGAAGGGGTTGCGCCAATCCGAGAACAGAGATTCACCGTAGCCGGAAATGTCGATGCGCGATACCGGTACCATCGGTCTGGCACCCGATGCGCCGAGATAAGTATTGAAGATCGTAGTGGCACTGTCACCTATGGTGCCGCGCCCGCCAGGCAGACCTATCGGCATTTGCACCGCGAAGCCGGCCAAGCTGGGTGTGGCATCTGCCGGCAGCGACGCATCGATGGCCTCGACGCTGAGCTGGGGGGTGCCTTTTAGCTGATCTTCCCGAGGCTGGTTGAGGGTGACGGCGGCTGACCGCGAGTCGGCATCCTTCGCCTTGTTGAGGAGTGCGCGTGCGACGATACCGAACGGTAGGGTGAAACGAGAATCCACTTGCTGGGATTCCGCCACCGGTGCAGCAAAGTTTTCGATGATGCGGTCAATTGCTTGGGCCGGCTGCACCGGCACCAGATTAACGGTGGGTACAGAAAAAACCGTTGGCACACCGTTGTTGGCGAACGACAGGCGAGGCGGGAAGGGACCTGGGTCGTACTCTGTCCAGACGACTTCCCACTGTACGGCAGGCAAGGTGATCAGTGACAGGCCGGGGCCAGCCATCTGCAACTGCATTTCCTTGACCACCACGCGGGTTTGACTCAGACCGCCAACGGGGATGTGGGTGATGGGGGGCTGTTCGCCCCGCCCGCGATGGTGCCCGATGGCCACTCCGAACTGTCCAACGCTGCTGGACAAATCCAGCAGTATCAGGCTTCGGCTGCGTTCGAATTCGAAAGCATCACCGCTTTGCTTCAGGGCCTCAGACAGTTGTTCCCGATTGTCGCTGTCTAAATCGAAGGTTTCGCTCAACGGGAGCGATCCGGCCTGGGGCAGAGGTACATTTGGAGCTATGATGTCGAATTTCCGCTCACCAGGCTCCCAGCCCAGCAGACTATAAGCGTAGTTCTCACGTGGTGAAACGGAGTGGCGGAGTTTAGCGACGTTAGAGGCATAGGGGTCGGGGAGCGTGGGAATGACGTCGCGCAAGGGGAAACGCATCCGTATCATGCCGGCCACCAGTTGATCGTCTTGATAGGCAGCGCCAATGGCGAGCAAGTTTGGGAAATGGGTGACCAGCACCCCGTTGACAAGTCCGAGTCCCAGCACCCGTTGTAAAAGCTCGGCGCTAACTTGTGTTTGAATCATCAGTCGGTCGCCGGAGGTGTCCTGGATCAGAAATAGGCTTGCCGACTCTGCTCGTATCGGCAGTGGTTCACCAGCCAGATCCACCGGGTTACGAGTCGTCAAGGAAAGATCGGCCTGTAGGGCTAGAGTCTCGGAACCGCTGGCCTGACTGATGAAAGTGATTGCCGACTTTTGCGGCCATCTCAGCACCAGGCGCTCGGCAGATTTGCCCGCCTCTATATTGAAGATTTGTTGGATGCGAACCGTCGCGGCATTGGCGGCCACCATTGACAGCCGGTTGGGATCGACAGACAGTACCAATTCACCCAGGGACAACCGCTGCGGCTGGTTTTTCCAGGTCAGCGACAGACCTTCGTCCAGCCAGAACATCAATACGTTGTTGCCGCTTGCCTCGCCTAGATGAGCAGCATCGGTCACCGCCGCGGGCAGTCCCCACGCCACGCGTAGCAGACGTGCCGAGCCTTGGGGCTGAGCCAGAGTAGATTTCACGCCCAGGATTTCAACAGTGGAACGGTCGGCGATCATTTGGAAGGCCAGCCGGTTGTGCTCAGGCAGATATTCCGCTTGAAGGGGTCCTGTCCCCGCTGAGACGGCTACTGCGGTGCCGTAGAGGGTGGCACCACCACTCGCCAAGTCTATAACTCTCGCCCCAGAAGCGTCGAAGCGGAATGTGACTTTGTCCGGCAACTTGACCTGGGCTGAGCGGGCATCTCCACCAGGCCCACTACCGAGTTCGGGCTCTATTGGTGAGAGGTCAAGGGTCAAAGTGAATCCTGCGGAAGGGGATATCACCAGATTACTAGATGTTATCGATACGGGGGCATCGAATTCCAAGGTGCCGCCGTTGACTCGCAGGCCGGAGAAGCATTGTAGGGGGGCGGTGCTGTCCACCAGGTGCGTCGCTAGCCAAACGCTTCCTTCAGGCAAGATCCAATTATGACTAGGGCCTGAAGGACCCAAGGTATTCAATCTCAGAGGAAGCGCCAAGAAGGGCTGAGATGTGGTGGTTTCCCGGAATCGGACGAACCGTGTCGTGCGAAAGAGATCAACCCATAGTTCCCGGCCGAAGCGGTCCAGGAATGGTCCGAAGATTCGCTCAATTTGCATTCCTGCTGATGCGGCCGGATGGGACTCAGGCAAACGGGTCGTGTGGACAGGAAGGCTGCGCACAGCGAGTATTACCTGTTCAGCATCCTCGGGAATTGTTTCCTCTGCCTCGTTCGCCAGCAAGCCCCGTTGGGCATCAAGCTGCGAACCCGACCACAGTTCCAGAAGGCCTGCCTCTGCTACCTCGGACAGGTTCACGAAATCTTGCCAGTCCTCCCGTCCCGTTGAATTCAGCTCCAGGTCTTCGAGCAGGTCGGCAAACCCCTGTGCATCCAGTTTCACAAATCTTTCCACCATGACTGTCTCCTTGCTATTAACCTGCGCGTGGGCTCATGCCCGTTGTCGTACCCAGCCTTCGCTGTCTCAAGTTGTATTTATCGGTCGCCACATGTCATTCCCAGCGGCCACCATGGAATTCGGGCGCCTGAAGCTAGCCTGCCCAACTCATCGGTCACAAGCAGCGGTTGATACCCGTGACTTTCATCAATGGAATTCACAACCACTCAACAGAAAACTTTCATTAGAGCCTTAATAGTAGCTGTCTTGTGGAGTTATAGGTTTATCTGGAGTCAACACGGTACAGCTGTCCTGAACTTTAGGCCTGGTTTGAACTCGACACAGGCAAGATCTAAACGACAAACAAGCTGGTCTGACAATGAAGTTTGTATTGGGTTTGAGTGCCATTAACATTCCTTTGTAAGCTGTTTTTGTTGGGGACCATCAAATTTGCATAGATCACCAAGTGAGGTTAACTTAGCGCTGTTCACTGAACTCGACCAAGCGAATGTTTCCGTGAGAAGACTGATGCCTTTCTGTCGCATACAGAATGAGTTTACCCTCTGGAGTCACGTATATTCCCGCCCCGTAGTCAAATTTGCACCAATCTCCAGCACCATCGACATCGCTACCCCGGCAATGGAAAGTTCTACTCTTCTCAAATTCGAGGTCAATATCGCCATCATCGTTCAGCACTAGTTTGTATAGGTGCGCCATGTCGGAGTTAGAACCTCCATGCTCCTCAAGCTGGAACATATAAAGATCCCCTGTATCGCACTCCGTTACAATGCTAGCGTTCTCTCCCCAGAAAAGATCAATGCTACTTGTATTCTGGAAATGAAACGACCCAGTGGGTCTTCGCGCCAAATAAAAACCGTATTCTTGGCCGCCTGATCTCCCCAGTGCAATCAGATATTGGCCATCGCTTAACTTCACAGCCGCAATACTCGCTGTACCATATTTACCATTTTTACCATTGATCCAATCCTCATTATAAACATGATGGTAGTGACGGTGAATCGGAGGACTGCTATTAATGCTTGAGTTCAGGTTCACATTGCTGACATCATATACAGAAAAACCATCTCCATGTACAGCCGCAGAGGACATAGGACACCAATCGTGTTTTCCATTAGGATGAGGCTGGCACCATTGCGCAACATATACATAGTGACCTAACACAGATAGTCCGCCTGGATGATTGTTTCCAGCGAATGTCCGTGCCACGGTGCGGTTGCTACTAGTTTGGTTCGGACCATCCCCATCGGGCATGCCCAAGAATGGGCCACCGCCTGTGTTCTGTCCAGCACCCATACGGACAACTGCAAGAGCTCCTTCCTTGTTACTCTGCTGGCTGGCCGTACTGTGCGTAAACACCATGTACTCATTATTGGCCAGACCAGCGATCCGCCCAATGGACTGAATATGCTCATTTGAACCTTGCCCAAACCACGTGGTTTTGCTAATACGGTGCAGGATTGCATCGGAGGTTGGGTGGGCGTAGCCATCGAAGCGGATTCGCCCAGCTGATTGATAGTTGTTTTCAAGCCCATCCAACTGCGCCTTTACATCTATAACGCAGTGGTTGCAAGTCGCCGAGCCCCATTCACACTCCTTCTCTCCGCTGAGAGAAGTTAATGTTGGGATGGGAGCACACCCAACGATCACAAGAACGGAAACAATCAGTAGCCCTAATCGCATTAACCACCTCTTCATATTGTGCCTACTTCGTCTGTACGTATATATCTCCCATGATCGTTAACCACATGTATAGGCTTATCAGGGAAATTTCTCGCCCGAGTAGCATAAAAATAAACACCGCTCTCAATATCATTTATAACTTCGCTCACTGAACGTGGAGACCAATCACCAGAACGATCAAATAAATGAGTTATGTCACCATCTGAATTTTTGATTACATGTGTCACATATCATAGAATCATAAGTCATTCGTTCCTGTATTAAGGATGCTAGGGCAATGAAAAAGGGTACAACGAAAGATTGGCAAAGAATCCTAGCAATCTTTCGTTGTTAACCGCTGATCGGAATCACTACTTCTGAAGTAGTCGCAGAGTAAATTGGGCGCGTCTAGTAGTAGATCTTACTTGATTTGGCGTGCTTAAAGCGTGAATTAAACGTGAATTTTCAGATAGAGTATTATGAATGTCGTACAGGATCCTCACGTTCTTACTGTTTGATACCGCACAACCCCTGCTGCCTCAAACAACCAGTAGACGCTCTTCCCACCACAATTCTTTCATCCATCTCCCCAAACAAGCCCCTTCTTATCCATACATGAGTTCCTTCATCGATATCACGAACACTCCATCTATCAATCCCCCAATTTTCTCCTTTCTTGTTCCGCCCGCTGTTCGCTGCGCTGCGGTCGGGTTGACCAAATTGGGGGATGACAGACTCCGCTTATCGTGATGCGTTGCCCTTTGTTGTACTGAATTTTATTAACCATAGTTAGTCAAGCAAAGGAACAAGATTATGTATCAATCGACAACTCTAATCGGGAATGTGGGCCAAACACCGGAGTTAAAATACACCAACACAGGCATTCCCGTGTGCAACCTCTCACTGGCAATCAACGAAGGCTGGACCGCCGACGACGGCCAAAGACATGAACGCACGACGTGGGTGCGCGTCACCTGTTGGCGCAAGCTGGCCGAGACCGTGGCCGAGTACGTTCAGGCTGGTCGACAAGTGATGGTCAGCGGCAAGTTAACGGAACCACAGCCATGGATCGACAAGGAGGGCAACCCGCGCGCAAGCATCGAAGTCACCGCCAATATCGTTCAATTCCTCGGCAGCGCAAACGACGGATCCAGCAATGCAGCCATGGATGAAGAGGTGATGAAAGACGCCTACACGGCAGGCTATCAAGCAGCCCTGCAAGAGCTGGCCAGCAAGGCTGAACAGAAGGCGCAAGATGATGAGGTCTATCGCCCGAGTCGGATTCAGAGTGAGCCAGAAGCAGCGCCGGTCGCGGAAACGTCGGTCGAGGAGACTATAGTTGAAGAACCATCAGTAGAAGCAGTCGCAACCGAAGAAACAGCGGTCGAATCAACACCTGTCAACGAAGCACTAGCTGAGGAAGAACCAGTCGAAGAAGAAAATGTAATGCTCCTCGATGCCTCCTCTATGCTCAACGGATCCGCACCAAAGCTCGACCAAGAAGAGACGGAAGAAGACGAACCAGTTGAAGCAACCGTAGACGAAAATATTCCCTTTTAGTTGCACCGTTTTTTCAACAGAATAGGACTCAAAAGAGGCCATCACGATTGATGTATGAATCGTGATGGCCTCTTTGTTTTCCCCCTTGTACATTCCTACAAAATCCCATGGAGGTAACCATGAGCCAACTTTACACCCCAACCGAAGAAGAGATCGAACGCGCAATCGCGCTGCTCAAATTCAACGAGCTGATGACCTACAAAGTGCGCCACATCCTGACGCAACAGCTGCTCGAATACAGCACGGAAAGCGAGAGTTGGGTCGCAGTCAGCAGCCGAGATGAGGTCAAGCTTTACTCGCTGGCCAACGGTGAGTGTGCTTGCCCGGCACGCGCCAAATCGCCGACCATTCGCTGCAAGCATATGGAGGCCTTCCGCGCCTATCACTCCATCATGCTGCGCCAACTCAACGACCGCATCATCGGCGTCTTTCGCGGATCCAACTCGACACACGAAGCCCGAGCCTATTGGAACGCAGCCCTGCTGGTCGACAAACAGAAAGTCGTGGCCTTCCCAGAGCAAGAAGACCGAATCCCCACAACGATCTGCGCAACGCGCTTGGCCAATCGCAACTGCTACAAATTCAAAACCAATTTGGCCCTGTTCCACTTTGCGTATTGGCTTGGCCAGGCGCGCGACCTAACGCAAGCCATGCAGAGCGTCACCCAGTCCGACACCCTCTACAGCTACTACATCAAAGGCCCACTTTCGGATACCCCCGAACCGCCCGCGCTGCAACCAATCTTCGAAGCCGACGAATACCACGAAGAACAAGACTTCGAAATCGAAAACTGGTAACTCAACTTTTAACCAAGGAATCTTATGAGTCCAACAATCAAAGACCTCTATCCAGACAAATGGATCCGCGCGTCGGATCTTCAGCGTGAGGGCCAAACACTCACCATCACGCGCGCAACCATCGAAAAAGTCTACAACACCATCGACCGCGAACAACAGCCGCGCCTGATCCTCGACTTTCACGAAGTCGACACGCGCGCAATCTTAAACAAAACGCAGGCCTTCGACATTGCCGGCATCACCAAAGAAGAAGATTTTACCAAATGGGTCGGCCACCAATTGACGCTCACGCCCGGCGTGGCGCGCAACCGCAAACCAACAATCATCTACAAGCCCGCGCCCAAAGCAAACAGCGCAGCAGCAGATCCCGCCATCCGCGCGCGGGCCAATGATGCAATCAAAGAAATAGCCGCCAAACGGCAAGGAACAAACCATGTCCCAAAACCTTAATCTAGAATCAAGAGAACCCAACAAGATGATTCCTCATCCAGTCTATCCAGAAACGTTCATCGTCTACTGCAATCGCTTTTGCGTCGCCGAAAAAGATGAAATCTATCGCCAGCGCGAGCAGTACATTCAAGTCGTTGGTCTTTACGCCAAAGCAACCGATAGCTGCTACGTCGAAGTCGTCTGCTTCGAGCAGATCACCCACGCCGACCCAGAGACCAAAGACGTTGTCAGAGGTCTCAATAATACCATCATTCCAACCGAATCCACCGCTGAATTTATGACCCTGATCCAGCTCGCCTACGCGCGTTGCGAAGAGGTCAGAGCAGGACTACAAATAGAAGGAGAGAACGACTAACCATGCCAATGCACATCCTATCCGACCGCGACAAAATGACCCCGATCCGCCTGCTTGGCCTCATGCCCGACTGGGGCGACGAAGGCCTCTTCCAGCAAATTTGGGGTGAGCAACTTGGCTCCCATTTCTGGCGCAAGTTTACCATCGAGCGCAGCCGCAACGTCAACAACTTCATCCTCGAACTCGACTCGGTCCCCGAACAGCAGCTCTGGCATTTCCTCGTGCGTCAATCCAAACAGAGCCACCAAACTACACCAACCGCCGCCCCCAAGAATTACATGATCTTCTACCGCCGCAACGCGCTAGGCATGCCCTTCGAATTTGTCTCGCTCCCCATGCTCGCCCTAACGCATGAATTTATCTGCAACCTGCAAGGCACATCGCCCCTGCAAGCCATGTTCGAAATTCACCCGGACACGTGGAACGTTGACCACGATCTACGAACCCAAGTCAGCATCTTCATCGACCCCAAAGAGATCTCCGAAGGCGACGTCATCCTCGAATACGACGACTTCCAAATCATCAACGGCTGGATGGTTAAGAGCAGCGAGGGTGAGGGGCTGTATCTCGAATCACTCCCGCCCTGGTAGTCAAAACATAGCAGTTCTTCGCGCTCTTCGCGCCTTCGCGGTAACCAAATTTTGTAACCATTAACCAAGGAGTAACTTATGTATCAAGAACTAACCGGCGACATCATCGAACTCGCCAAATCCGGCAGCTACGACGTCCTCATCCACGGCTGCAACTGTCAACACACAATGGGCGCAGGCGTCGCCAAATTAGTCGCCCAAGCCTTCCCTGAAGCGCTCGAAGCAGATCTGCAAACGCCCAAAACTACGGCAAAACTCGGCACAGTCAGCTATGGATTTTCACCGCTGCCAAATGGCGAGGTGCTCATCATCGCCAATGCCTACACCCAAGCCTACTATGGCAAACATCACCATGCTTTCAACTATGGCGCGCTGCGCTCCTGCTTCGAGCAGATCAAACACGACCTCGAAGGCATGCACTTCCTCTACCCCGCCATCGGCGCAGGTCTCGGTCTGGGCAACTGGTATCTCATCCATCCCATCATCAAGGAAATCTTCGCCAGCGAAAATCACACCTTCGTCAAACTACCAAAGGAGTAGCTTATGTCACTCACTTCATCCATCTTCGACTTCGATGCGTACCCGTGCTTCAACAATATGCACAAGCGCGTGCAAGGTCTCGGACTCGCCTTCCATCCCGAAGAACGAGAGATTTACTACCTGTCAGCGGCTGGACCACAAATGGCCGTGCGCTCCATCTTTTCCACACTTTGTCGCAAGACGCCGAAGCGAGACCGCAAAGATGGCACCACAAATAATAGCCAGATCTTCGTCAGCCACTGGACCCACTACACCCTCTTTGGAACAGAAGCGGGCCAGTTCAAATCGCTCTACACCGACATCCCCAACGCCAACTATAAGCAGCTGTTGGCACTCTCGACCGTGCCCAATCTCATCCTCTGCACTGACCCGGCCGCATTGCTCATCGACCCCGATTCGGATGACAGCCAAGCCAAAATCAATGAGCTACTGACCCCACACAAGCAGCGCATTATCGACCAATTTGTTGGCTATCTCAATGCCGAAACCGAGGTGCCAGTCTTACCCAAATGGGGGCCGACACTTTGGAAACATGCCATGGCGGAAAAGCACATCACCAAACTCCAAACCCATGGCGATTGTGTCGGTGCATGGCGCATCAACAAACCGAGCGAAACCGACTGGACCGAATTTGTGCAGAATCTGCTGCAACAAAAAGTCATTTCAATTCTAGACATTCAAGAAGTAAAACCAATCCATGAGACTCGAATCATCAATCAAAATGGGCTACTATCCGACGCCCACCCAAACGCTCAACCTCGTCTGCTCCCTGCTCCGGCTGCCGACTGACGTAAAGAATTTGCCCGTCCGCTTGCTCGATCCGTGCGCGGGTGACGGCCTTGCTTTGAAAACCATTGGCGGCGCGCTCTACTCGCGCGCACATGCCTC
>Ga0209185_1001883_pt1 | contig 16308 bp, 16 predicted proteins | sample SidtaG_2_FD_187425 | JGI IMG/M metagenome (GOLD analysis project Ga0209185, IMG submission 187425) | Marine algal microbial communities from Sidmouth, United Kingdom - Sidmouth_Asex2 metaG (SPAdes) (version 2) | ecosystem: Host-associated > Algae > Red algae > Unclassified | place: Sidmouth... | reverse complement strand
TTTTTCTTCTGGTGTGTAATGCTCTTCTGTAGGGTCCAAATTAGGATTACTCATGCACCGAAGATATTAATAATAATGGATATATGTCAATGTCTTAATTCTTATAGATTCTTCTATATATAATAGCAAAAAAGCTGACTCTAATTGATATCTGATACAGGTATAACTATTAAGTAAGCTATTGTAAAATTTATATTGTACTCGATATATATTTAGCTCAGTACTATTCTGATGAGACATATAATACAATCGTTGTTATAAATGAAAAAGAACTAAAGTAGTCTATATAAAACGGAGTCAATATTTAAACATTATAATTAGTGTTCTAAGTTAAAATCGAGATGATAGAGCTAAAGTCAATTAGCCCTATCTACCCTCGACTCGGAAATATATCTATAGTGACTGTAACATGATACATAATTCTGCGACCTACTTGCTTATATCTGTTGATAATATAAGAAGGTGACATTGCTTCAATTTTGGATTTTCTTTCTTTTCTACATAAGAAAGAAAACTTGGTTTTTTATGATTGTTCATGATCATGCCACATGAAACTATAGACGTTATATATTAGAAATTAACTGAGTAGTAAATAACTCTTTTATACTTGCTTTCGAGATAATTGAGTATTGGTATTCAGCAATTGATTTGTGAGTAAGTATACCGATAGTCATAGATGTTACCCCGTTCGTCATTTTTTTTTGAGAATTATCTACTATTGGATAGGATAATTATAGTGAAGTAAAAAAAATCACTATTTTAAGGTAACCTTTTTACCCCATAGCACTCTTTGGGGTATATTAACTAACCCTAAATTCAATCTATGAAACCCCACAGAAAGTTTGCTATGCCACATAGAGTACTTAAATCTAATCTTATTAGCTTAGCTGAAAGCAAATATGGAACACGAATTCAACGAGTGACATATAAAGGAATTAATGACAGATATGTTCTTGCTGACCAAGTAATATATCATACTGATAAGATTCTTCCTAAGCAGAAGCTTATTAAGCTTATAGAGGACGAGAGTTGTGTAATAATAACTGAAGATCAGATAGAGGAATGTTGTTGGGATAAGGCACTAATCCTTATCACATCTCGTGAGTATTATCAATATAAACTAAAAGTTGAGAAGATTAACTGTAATGGAAATAATGGACTTAACGAATTGCAATATGCTGATGCAGTTGATCCACTGGTATTTGATACAGCTGAAGGAGAGCCAGATGTGAATGAGAAAGAAGAAGGGGGTTATAGTATTACCGATCACACAGAAGGGGAGCCAGATGTGAGCGAGAAAGAAGGGACGATACAAATAGGAGCACTTAATAATACGGATCCGATTCCTTGCATAGACCAATTGGATTCTGGTAATAATACTGATAGGAGAATTCAAGTTGGAATAGTTGACTTTGGATTTGAAGATATGCATGCTAAAATTATTGATTACATTATTAAAGGAGAAGTTGATGAACAAAATCGTGAAGACGTTATTGTTCAAACTCACGATTATAATGTTCTTGCAAGTTTTAATGTAGCTAACTCTATGGCAATATGCTGTCAGATAGCAAGGGGTATTAATGAATGTATGGATATACTTAATATCAGCATGGGGTATTATGGGAATGTTGGTAATGAGCTTATTCTTAAATATCTTCGAAAGGCAGAAGAAGCTGGATTGTTGGTTGTCTTTTCTGCTGGGAATAGTTATCGTAATGTTGGTATCGATAAACATTGGTCATCTAACTATGCAGCTTATAAGTCACTCACTAATGTCTGGGCAGTCGGGGCTCTAAGGCATGAAAATAATGAGTTAGCTGGGTATTCCAATTTTGGATGCCATAATCTTGTTACAGTATATAGTAATGGTAGAGTTGTATTACCTGGATACATACATCATAATGACAGGACGAGTGGAAATCGTATTCGATTTGCATTTGGTACCTCATTCGCGACTCCTAGGGTAGTTCGTAGAATTGCGGAATTATTTAGGGCTAATGGCAAAGCAAGTTATTTTACCAATAATGAGTTTAATAAACAAAAGATATTGGCTGAATTAAATCCAGTAGCTGGCGGTCCTGTGATAAATAATGACCAAGCTGTAATATGTAATGATTTATCATTTTTGGTTTAATTCCTGGTATGATCATTCGCAGTTTTATATTAGTATGTTTCATTTTGCAGGCCCTTGTATCTGCTGGCCAATCTTGTAGCTTGGATAATTTTCTATTAGATTATGAAGATGTCCAGTGTGAGGTTCTTACGAAAAAATTTGTAGGTGAATTAGAAAAATATAATTCTGAAGATGAGCAGTGTGTCTTTGAAGCCATATACGAGTATCGAGATGTACCTAATAATAGAATGGATTGTTATAATAATTTGTACGCGATAACTATTGATTGGTTCTTATCTCATGATAGAATAAACCATAGTTTATTAACCAAATTATACATTACACAAGGTGGTAATTATAAGTATCAGGCTAATTATATAACAGCACTTGAAAATCTCAACAATGCTAATTTGCACCTTAGTAAGGCTACTAATCCAATTGAGCAGGATAAGCTTAAAATAGAATATAATTTAGGCGAAGTCTATAGACAAAAGAATGATAGTAAGAGAGCTATTGCATACTTGGATTCGGCTCTAACTACTGCGAGGTATGACAGCTTTAATAAATCGAAGAGAAGAATTTATTTAAATCTTTCATATGCTTTTGCCCAGAATGGAGATCGGTTTATGTTTAATACATATGATGCTTTAGCTAGATTCTACTTAGATAATGTTGATAGTAGTAGAAAAAAAACGATCACTTATAAACTTGAGAAGGCTAGATGGTTAGATAGACTCGGTAAGCCTCAAGAAGCTTTGATTGAATATCAATCTTTAATTAAGATTAGAGATGAATTTGAGCTATCTAATAAAAATGATATTGCATTATCTACTAAGTTGGGTCTTTTATATGTTGATATGGGAGAGATGAAATTAGCAAAAGCGGAATTGGAATATCAGATTAATAATTTAAAGCTTAAAGATGGTGATTTAGCAAATTATTATTTTAATAGTGTTAAACATGTGAAGAAGAATTCTAAGGAAGCTATAGAATTACTTAACAAAGTGATAGCAATTACTGTGAATCATGAAAACATTAAAAATTTGCTTGGTGCATATAAGTCTAAAGCTAAGATCTATATGCATAATGATGAACTTGACTCTGCTGAATATTACCTAAAAAAAATGATTACAACATTAGACAAAGATCCAGGGTCAGATCAAAGTCTTATTAAAAGAATGTCAAGTAATGTTGTCCATTTACAAATCAAACAGAAAAAATTCTACAAAGATGGAAATGAAAACCATCTATTAGAAGCATATGTCTTATTAAATAATTGCCTTAATGAAATTAATGAAAAAATCAATGGATTAACAGATGATAATTCATTAATGGAATTGTTGTCAAGTCGTCGACAAATATATGATATCGGGTTGGCAATACTTGCAGACTTACATAAATTGGACCCTAAGCAAATTGATTATATTGAGTTGGCTTTTAAATTAATTGAGGATAATAAATCGTTGATTCTCTTATCTAATGCAAGAAAAAATAGATCTTTCGATTTGAGTTCTGATATTAGGGTTTATAGTTTACTAAAAGATTCCATCAGAGAGAATATAAGTAAAGTTAATGATGTAAGTATCCCTATAGAGAATAGGAAGTTAGTTTCGCTTACATTATGTCGACAGGTCAGAGACTTGAGAGCATTAAGAACTTCTACAGAAATGCCAAAGTATGTAGATTCTGATAAATCTATTTCAGAATATGAAGGTGTCCCATTTATAGCGTATCACCAAGATGTATTTTCCGACAGCCTATATTACAGATTAAGCTATATCGATAAGCATGCAACTTTGGATAGGATTATTCTGAATAGTAAGGATAATGATGCTATAGAGTCTATTTTATCTAATGGCTTTAAGGATAATTTTGATTCGAGTTATATCGATACGCTATCATTAAAACTATTACCTAATAATGTCTCAGATAATGTGTTGTTATTACCTGACGGTCAGCTATCGTTTTTACCCTTTGAACTTCTTAATTATAAAGGTCAACTTCTGATAGAATCGACTACTGTATCTTATGCTTTCTCAATTAATCATCTGAAGGCTATGGAGGAAATGCCATCTTCAGGTAATAGTAAGATGGTATGCTATGCCCCACAATATCAGTCCACTGACAATGGTGGTAATGAGCAGAAACTTGCTTACTTAGGAACTCGACGATCAGGTACAGTATTGTCAGATCTTAAGTATAATAAATCCGAAGTCAAGAAAATTGCGCAATACTTTCCTGATGCAGAGATTAATATTGGCGACAGGGCTAACAAACAAAAATTTATTAAAGATTCAGAAAATGTAAGCATATTGCATATAGCAGGACATGCAACGGCATCCAAGGCCTCAGAAGATAATTACATATATTTTGATTCTGATTCTACAGATTCAAGTTATGCGTTAAGTTTAGAGGAAATTTATAAGTTAAATATTCCGGCAGAGCTTGTAACATTAAGCGCATGTGAGACAGGTATAGGAAAGGTACTGAGTGGAGAAGGCGTCTTAAGTTTATCTAGAGGTTTTGCTTATGCGGGTTCTAAGAGTATAATAAACTCACTCTGGAGTGTAGATGATAAATCAACGTCGCAGATTATGACTTCTATGTATGATTATCTTAGTAAAGGAGACAGAAAAGATATCGCATTAAGAAAAGCAAAATTAGATTATATTAATAATGCATCACCTAAGGAGAAGCATCCTTTTTATTGGGCAGGATTTGTAGCGATAGGGGATATGAGTCCTATTGTCGGTAGTAAGTTTAGCCCTTCGAATTTTCTGATATTGGGAGTTATCGCAATCATGCTTCTTGTACTTTTATTCTGCAAGAGAAGTTGATCTTAGCTCTATGAGGAGGTAACAGATATGTTGTACTATTATAAAAATGGTAAGCACCTAAAGTAGGAGCTTACCATTTTTTTGTATAAAATTTATCGTTGTCTTAAGCGACTATTTTCTTACCCAAGTCGATGTAGACTTTATTGAGGTATTGATAGTGATACCATTCATAGAAGTCGTTGTCGTCTCATCATGTGTGAGGATAAGTTCTCCGTCACTATTGATGTTATAAGTGGCAGTCTGATCTTCGTTGTTAATAGAAGTCATTCCCATACTACTCATGTCGTATTCAAACATACTGCCTTTTATAATTATCGAATCATTTTCCGTCACGTAACTACCAGTTCCAGTGATACCTTTCTCCGAGGCAGTGATAGGAGCTGTATTAAATTCTGATGATATAATTGAAATTTCTGTATCATATCCGCCAGATGTATTCCAGTCGTTTTCTGTAAATGTAAGATTATAGTCGAAGTTAGAGCCTGCAACGTTTGTCTGTGTTGCTGTCATGTCTGCTCCAGATCCTACTTCTGAGCTTATATCCGCTGAGAATGATATAGCAGTCCATTCACCAGTCAGGTTATCATTCAATTTTACTAGATCGTCACCTCCGCATGACATCATTATTGAGAGGGCTGTAATTATTGCAAGTGTTACTCTTAAGCTTTTCATATTAGTGCTTTATGTATTATAAATTTATTTAATATGTAATTGCAAAGTTTGTGCCATAGACAATTTTTGAGAAAGTATTTTTAGATTAATGCTACGGATATGCAGCACTTACGTAGAGTATTTGCATTGTATTATCTAATTCTTCATATAGAGATTATTTTAAATACTAACTTGTACTTATAAATTAAAAAACATATGAGACTACTTTTACTATTCGTATTTAGCATATCTATATCAGTGAGTTATGGCCAGTTTGGTAACTGGGGAGGTGGCGGTAATAAGTCAAAAATCAAGGGAAAGATATCTGGTCAATTAGTGGATTCTCTGACTAATGACCCTATAGGATTTGCTACGGTGGTCCTATCTAAAGCAGGTAAGACAAAAGAGATTAATGGTCTTCTCACAGAAGACGATGGTAAGTTTAAGATGACAGATGTAAGTACTGGTAAGTATGATCTGATTATATCTTTCTTAGGTTACAATGAGAAAAGAATTACAGATGTAGAGTTGACAGGTAAGGATCCCGATGCAGACCTTGGTAAGATACAATTGACATCAAGAGACTATGTACTCGGAGAAGTAGAAATTACTGAAAAGAGATCTCTGTATGAATCGAAAGTAGATCGTATTGTATTTAATGCAGAAGATGATAGTTCTGTAGCGGGTGGAGATGCAGCAGATGTATTGCGTAAGGTGCCTACCTTATCTGTAGATCTTGATGGTAATGTGTCATTAAGAGGATCACAGAATGTAAGGATACTAATAAATGGAAAGCCATCTGGAATGTTCTCGTCTAATGTCGCGGATGCACTTAAGATGTTTCCTGCAGATCAGATTAAGAAAGTAGAAGTGATAACATCACCTGGAGCCAAGTATGATGGAGAGGGTAGTGCAGGTATAATTAATATCATCACTAAGAAAGATAATGTCGAAGGTATCGCTGGATCATTAAATGGTTCCATAGGTAACAGACAGAGTAATGCTAATGCCAGCTTGAATATCGGTAAAGGTCGATTTGGATTTACAACTAATGGATACATGTATTATTCTCATCCTATCGATGCAGAAAATTGCTTTTTGCGTACATCATCAGCTTCTTCTGATTTTAGCGGATGCTTTGGTGATAACAGTGCAGTGCCAGATGTGTCATATTCTTTTAATGGTGTGACTAATACTTCGAGATTGGGCTTCAGTACATCTGCTAATGCCTTCTATGATTTTAATGCCTACAATGCTATTAATACATCATTGACGTACAGAGGATTTAGATCTGATAGAAATGGAGATGTTATGGGGCAGTATTTTACAGAGATGTTTGAGAGAACGACAATAGGCGATCAGCTTAAGAGTGGATATGATTGGAATACGGATTATACTAAGAAGTTTGAAGGTAATGAGAAGCAGGAGTTGTCATTTGCAGTACAGCTATCAGGTAACTTAGAAAATCAGGAGAATGATATCATGGAAGTGGGACCATTCACAAGGCAAGAAGTACAGCAGAATGATGGTGACAATCTTGAGATTACAAGTCAGGTAGATTATGTACACCCAGTAGGGAAATCTAATAAGCTAGAGGTAGGTGCTAAGTCCGTATTGAGAAATATTAATAGTGATTCTGACTTCTCTACTTTTAATACTGCAAGTGATATGTATATCAGAGATGACGTACGGTCCAATGTATTCTTATACGACCAGAATGTCTATGCCGGTTATGCATCATATAATTTCTTCTTTAAGAAATTGAATTTTGTAACTGGCCTAAGATATGAACGTACTGAGATCGAAGGAGATGGTGCAATCGAGTCGCAGAGATTTACTAATTCTTATGATAATTTCTTACCTAATTTTGCGGTATCAAAATCATTCAAGGGCTTTAGAAACTTAAAGTTCAGCTACGGCAAAAGAATCCAAAGACCAAGTTTATTTTATATCAATCCGTTCAGAAATACTGCTGACATAGCTAATGTCGTACAAGGTAATCCGTTACTCGATCCCGAGATCACTGATCAGTATGAGATAAGCTACAATACTAATTTTAAGGGATTCATGATATTCTCAAGTTTCTATAATAAGAGGACTTCTGCAATTATAGAATCTGTCATCTTAGCAGATGGTAATGGTATCAATCTACAGTCATATAAGAATGTAGGTAAGAATAATTCTTATGGTGTAAATATTTTTACAACTAAGTCTATAGGTAAGCTTACTGTCAGAGGTGGTGGTGATGTCTATTCTTATGATGCTTCAGGAGTCATAGATGGTCAGGAAGTAAGTAATAATGCATTGTCTTATAGAATATTTACTGGTGGAGAGTTTGCATTTACAGGAACAGTAAAAGCTGATTTTTTCGGATTTTTTCAAGCACCACGATTTACACTTCAAGGTCAGACGGCGAGTTTTTCTATGTATGGTTTTGGATTCAGAAAAGACTTTAAAGATTGGAGTTTAGGTTTAAGATTAGTGCAGCCATTCTCGGAGACACTCAGCTTTGATTCCGATATTACAGGCCCTGACTTTAGACAAGTATCACAGTTTAATCTTCCATTCAGATCTATAGGTATTAATGTGAGATACAAGTTTGGAAAGGTAGACTTTAAAGAAAGAAAATCAAAGATCAAAAACTCTGATCAGAAGCAAGGCGAAAGCGGCGGTGGTTCTGGTGGAGGAGGGCAAGGCCAAGGTCAGCAGAGGGGCTAAAAGACGACTTTTGTTATAATGTCGAATCGAGAAATGTTTTAGGGATTATAGAAAAATTTTATGGTAAAATGAAAGTTGTCATATTCATAGTATTCGTCGGAATATATTTAGTGCTTACAAGTTTTTTTTCTATCCGTGAGAAAGAGGGTGACATCTTAGATTATATAGGAATTGGCTTAGGGCTAAGCCATCTGATATATGGAACGATGTTATCAAGGAAGCTAAAAGGGATGATACTGAAAATGAAGTGTTATAATATTAATACAATAACTACCTTTTCTCCAATCGCTCTCAATTAAGATAATAATAAGTGTAAATAAAAAAAGGCTGAGAGTAACACTCACAGCCTTTTTTATATATCATAAAATAGAGATAATTACTTATCTCCGAATTTTTCTTGTCTATACTTAGCATTAAGAATTTCGTTTCTTCTTTCTACAGAAGGCTTTGTAAAGTTCTTTCTTCTACGGAGTTCTTGTAATTGCCTCGTTTGCTTAAATTTTCTTTTATATCTCTTGAGGGCTCTATCGATTGATTCCTCACTTTTGACATTAATTATTAACATAGATTTCTTTTTTGTTCGTAACGCGGCGCAAATATAGATATATTCATAAAAAATTGCAATAATCTGAAAAATAAGAAAACATATAAATTGGAAGCATGTGTAGATAGCCTCTCAGATGCACTAAAAGCCTATGATCAGGGGGCTGATCAGATAGAATTATGCTCCAGATTAGACCTGCAGGGCTTAAGTCCTGATAGAGATTTAGTCCAGAAAGTGCTAAAATCAGTGCCTATTCCTATCAAGGTGATGGTGAGACCCCATGGAGAAGACTTTGCATATACTTATTCTGACTTAGGACATATTCAAAATGAGATTGCTTGGCTGATAGATAATGGTGTGCAGCTCATCGTATTCGGAGCTCTTAAGTCTGGAAGATTAGATATAGAGATTATTGATAATGTATGTCGCTGGGCATATCCGATGAAGGTGACTGTGCATAAAGCCATCGATGACTCTACTGATATTATAGGAGACTGTAAGCTGCTTCATGATATTAACGGTGTAGATAGTATACTCAGCTCTGGAGGATCTGATACAGCTCTGGAAGGACTGGCTATGCTTAAGAGAATGCAAACGGCCTGTTCTGATGGATTAAATCTGATTCCTGCCGGGAGTATTACCTATAAAAATATCAGTGCAGTACATGAGCAACTTCAGTGTACAATATATCATGGAAGGCGCATAGTAGGATAGTAGTGGGTTCTTATAATATATCGAGCGGCTGACCAAAGGGACAAATTAAGGTAAGTGACTCTATTATCGTTTGTGTATAGACGAATGTTGAGTAGTGAATGTAATTCGCAATATTGTAATATTACAATATACTGAATGTAATTAGATTGGGTTATTTCTGAGCATCCCTACTTACCTCCCTGATTGGGATTCGATTACTACTGATCAGATAGCTGTAGTAAATAGAAAGATAGGGTCATCCACCAGTAATAATTTCATGACACTAATCTTTAAGAAAATAAGAATAGTGATAAAGCGATGTTGCTCTAATGATAAAAGAATACAGTATAAGTGGTCAAATCAATTATATAAGATTGTACTACTTAATACTCTCTCTCAGCGGCTTTACTTTTTTGTAATCAGAGTAGCCGTGTTGCGGATCATCTAAAATTTTATCAATTATGGTTAAGGCTTTAGCTTTATCATATTGAGCATAGATGACCGCAAGATTCCATTCGGCTTCATCTTTATTAATTTTATTTTGAGTAGTCTCGACTATTTGCTCAAGAATGAAAGCGGCTTGAGGCCACTCCTTATTTTTGATGAGTGCATGGACTTCAATACTTTTACTCAGATATATATCATTAGGATTATCGCTACCACGTAAGCCTCCTGTAGGTAAAGTGACTAAGTCAGCCACTGCCATCGACGGTTTTGTGGTAGACGACTTACTATATATAATAAATGTAGTCGCTATTATAAATAATAGTGATGCAGCTATAAGTAGCCACTTCTTTGGGATTATTGATTTGATATTTTCGTTTCGGGGTGATGCGTTTCGGGGTGATGCGTCTCGGGGTGATGCATGAGGTTTGTCAGAATTATCATTAGTGTTATTCTTTATACTACTTATTACTTTAGAGACATCTTGTTCTACGAGGACATTAAGTGCCTCTTGTACCTGCTTGTGTTCTTCAAAGTCTTCTCGGAAGTCACTATCAGCTGATAATCGCTGATCGAATTCTCGACGTTGTTGTTCAGTGATCTTGTTGAATATATATGACTCAAACAAATTATAATTATTCATTCTATTATTTACCTTTTATTAATAGCCTTAATTTTCCGATGCATTCATGCTTCTTTTTTCTTGCCATGCCTTCTGATTTATAGGCCATGTTAAGAGCTATCTCTCGCATCCTGAGATTATTAGCCCACATAGTAAGTACTGCTCGACATTTATTATCGAGTTGTTTTAGTGCATTCGTTAGGAATTGATGTTGCTCTCTTTCTATAAGTTCTTTTTCTATGCAGTAACCATCTGATAAGTCGTGTCTTTCGTCATCCGGTACTGTCAGTTTTCTTGACTTTTTTGTTCTTAGCCATTCATACTTAGCTATAGAAAATACATAAGCATTTACATCTTTTTTTAATTCGAAAAGAGGCCTGTAGCATTGCTTAATGAATGTCATAATACCAAAGGTCAATGCATCTATGCCGTCTGATTCTTCACCACCATATCGCCTGACATATGCTATAACAGTGTTCCTGAGTGCCTCGTCCTTGTATAGCGCCTCTATCGCGTTATCACGAGAAGCGATATCTTTTCTGACTAACTCTACGATGTCTTTACTACTGAACTTCAATGGGATAAGAGTGTTAATATTATAATCTGTTACCCCTAAAGTAATAATTAATATAAATAATTATAAATGCGACAATATCTCTTTTCGCTTATTGTAATAATATTGTCTATTGTAATGTCTAACTCCGCTTATTGTCAGATGACTAATCCTGATAGTCAGCCTACAGAATTAGGGGATATAGCATGGTATCGCAGTCTTGAAGAGGCTCAGTTAAAAGCTGCACAGAATGACAAGCCCATCTTCGTATTATTCCAAGAAGTCCCTGGATGTTCTACTTGTAGAAACTACGGCGATAATGTATTGAGTCACCCATTGATAGTAGATGTTATCGAGAATGAATTTATTCCATTAGCAATATATAATAACAAAGGAGGAGCAGATACAGTAGTGCTCAAACAATATGATGAGCCAAGCTGGAATAATCCAGTTATACGAGTTATCAATGCTGATGGTAAAAATGTAGTTACGAGGCATGCTGGGAGATATGATACAGGCAGTCTTGCTTCATACATGAAGTTAGCTTTAGTATCTTATAATGGTGGATTACCACAATATGTAGACCTAATCTTAAGTGAGTTATCTACAGATGATAAGAATATATCAGAAGCATATTATAGCATGTATTGCTTCTGGACAGGAGAGGCAAAGTTAGGTCAGATCGAAGGTGTCATATCTACGAGCCCAGGATTTATGAATGGTCAGGAAGTCGTAAAAGTCACTTATGACAATAAGAAGACTGATTATAGTGAGATATCTAATTTTGTTAAGTCAGACAAGTTTACTTTTGTGACCGATCCATCAAAATTTAGAATAGATAGAGATCCTCAATACTACTTGAAGAAGAGTGATTATAGGTATATAGCCTTAAGCCCGAGTCAGAGAACAAAAATCAATTCGGCACTTGCAACTGGAGATGATCCAGACCTTAATCTAAGTCCCACTCAAAGGCAGTGGATAAGTATAATAGAGACTCAGAATGATAAGTCGAAAATAAAGCCTCTATATGAGATGGACCTGCAAAAATCTTGGAAGATATGTCAACAGCATTTTTCGGTGTTGTAGTACAATATTTTAGCAATATGAATTGTTATTTACTTTTAAATTTAAACGCTGTAAAAAAACTAAAAAATGAAGAATTTAATTTTATTGAGTATTCTTAGCTTATGCTTGTGTCTTGTGTCATGTGGTGATGAAAACGCTCCCGTATTTAATATCACAACTCCGTCATCTGGTGATACCTTTCTTGCTGGGGGTAACATTAGTATAGCAGGTTCAGTGACTGATGATGTAGAAGTAGCGTCTGTCACATTAGCTGTTGATGGTGGTATCCTTCCAGTTCAAGCTATAGATATATCTACAGCTCCAGACAAGACCAACATTAATCTAACGGGAAACGGAATCACACTTAATGATGCTACAGCTGCAGGTGATTATAATATTATTCTTACAGCTACTGATAACGAAGGTAATAGTACAACTGAAAGTATAAGTATTACTATTGAGTAAGCGCTCTCAGACAAAATAATTTATTTTAAGGGCATCCATTTTGGGTGCTCTTTTTTTATGGTTATGTGTAAATGATCTAAGTATTATATATTAGAGTATAATTTAATATGATATGCATTATTTAAGTAAGTCTTTCTTGTTAGTTGCGGTTCTATGTTTCTGCTCTTGTGGTGATAGTAATCCACCTACGATAGTTATTAATACACCTGTTGATGGAGACGTGTTTGCCATTGGAGATACACTCAGGTTATCAGGTAACGTATCCGATGATATACTTATAGATAGTGTTACTTTTTTTACTGAGAGCTTATTTGCGGGGTCCGTAGATTTAGCTACTGTCAGTGACTCAATGGACATTGATTTCGCTACAGAATTTATCATAGACAGTCTTGTCGTAAAGCAGAATTACAGACTCGAAGCTAAAGCTTATGATAATGAAGAGAATGAAACTAAGACTTCCGTAGACTTTTCTGTGAGGTAGGGCTGATTTATTGATTGTTGTGCCTCACCGGTTCCCCTTCTATATTATTAACTATAAATTTAATCTCATCGAGTAGATAAGTGTTATCCATTTCATTTTCTGAAAGTTGGGTTAAACTCTATATCCAAATATTCACTTTCATTTGCCCAACTATGATTAGAGTTAGACAGATTTATTTTAGGCCATCTAAGAAAATATCATGAGCGCATGTAATGAAATTGATTGCCTGTTAACGGAATTGTGATATGTGGCGGATTTGGCGATAGCCAATCTGACATCATCATCATCATCATCACGTGTTGAACAAAGCTCCCGCGTCGCGGCCTAAAAATACCGACCCTTTACTACCTCAAGTTATTAGAAATTACAAAAATATAGTAGAACATATCATAGCAAACCAACCAACTACTACATAGAAAAATATATCAATCGCTGATCTCTTGCATAATCCCACTCATCCGCAAAATCGAAACGGCATAGAAACTTATCACCTGCTTGGATACGCTTCGTCCAACTATCCTACCGGCGAGCAGGCACGACCGAAGATTCATTTTCGATAGAATCTTCAGCCTTTAATGACATAGGTAGTGCCTTTTCTATTTTGATAGTATTAATATTCTTAAGATTCCTTGAACTACAATTAATTTTCTTTGTTTAAATCTATTTGATTGGTTTGTTATGTTAATATTTTCGTTCCGTCTAATTTTAGTTCATAACGGAAGCTAAGATTTATTTTGCATCTCTTTAATGATAAATTTTCTATTTGGTGTATCAAATCCATTTTATAAATACTCAATACTCCATCTAATTTTATTTGTTTATTGGATTTTATATTTGAATTCCAGCACTACTGTAAATATCTCTGATTTCTTTATTTATAGGAAATGGTTTTAGTGGAGGAACGTTGGCTCCTCCAGGATTCCCAACAGGGACTTTTCCTACGAAAGATTTCACACCTCCAAATATCAGTCTTGTAATTTGCCCAGTTATTTCTTTTGGGCTTTTAATTTTGACTCCAAATTTTAGCATCTCCCAATGTACGTATGTGTGAGCAAATGGATATCGCTGTCCAATTATATGTGCTCGTTCTAAGTGTTTCCAAGCATTCTTTAAGTATCCGTTTTGAAATTCAACTTGATACTGATTAAGTTCTGCCTTATAATATGGTTCTAATCTTTCAGGTATTTTTGTGTACAATTTCATTTCTGTTTATTTTTTTGTTCTTGCATTGGGTATAACGGTCCATGCATATCCAGAGTGCTGACGTAGGAGGCATTCTGTGATCATGCGGTGTTTTACAGCGTATTTCATTCGTCTATATTTTTCCAATCCTCTTTTTGTCATCACTCCACCATATATAATGTACTTTTTTGTCAATATTTTCAAAGTCTACAGTTCCATATATTCTACTATCCATTGAGTTGTTTCTATTATCACCAAGGACGAAAATTTGATTTTCAGGAATAGTAATTGAATTTTGATTTGAAGTCTCTTGTTCTGGTACATTTCTGTTATTGTACTTCAACATTGTCTGTGTTTCGATATTTCTTTTTGAAGGTAGAATTGATTTGAATGTTTGGTATTCATACTGTCCATCGATTATTATTTTGTTCTTAACCCATTCCTCGATTTTTCCATCGATGCTGACTTTATCATCTACTATTTCAATTTTTTGACCAGGAAGACCAATTGCACGACTTAAATATTTTTGGCCATCCTCCTGAGTGAATGTTATTATATCTCCTGTTTCAATATATTTTGGATTTATTCTCGTTGCCAAAATTCTGTCACCAACTATGATAGATGGTTCCATTGACGGTGTTGGAATTTCAAATGCTTCATAACCTGTGATATTTCTAACTGTGGGTGGAAGAGCAAATATCAATATATACCAACCAATAATAAACCCAATGTAGTACTTCATTGAATTTACAGGCTTTAGTTCATATCCCTTTTGTTTAATCGCCCATTTGATTGCATCGAACAAAACAAAAGCTATATAACTCATTACCAAAAGCATGCTTATTATGAATCCATTGAAGCTATTCAACAATCCACTGAATCCAATTAAGAAATATAGAGGAATAATTGATAGAGCAAAAATGACTGCTTTTCGTAATTGACCATTATACAGTTGCCCAGATCCCATAAATAGGATTGACATTATTCCTGCAATTATTGGTTTTCTATTTTTCATTTTTAGTTTATGCTGTGTAATGTATAATGATATCGATCGTCTCTCTGAGGAACGAAGAGATATGATCTGATATCTAATGTGTGTGCCCAGCATGGGCATCACTATTGAAAGATAGTGAAATTATTCCAGAGGGTGTAAGTCCACATTCGACTTCGCTCAGTGCAGGCTCTTATAGGCAAGTTGGTGAAGCCTGTATGTAAGTCTCAAGGTTGCTACGAGTAATTGCAGGACTGAAGCCTGCCTGCCGACATTGCAGGGAACGGTGAACGTAGAGAAGTATCTGAAAGTAACCAAAGATATATTAATATCTCTGTCGAAGAGAAGAGCGAAGCGGTAACAAAACTGTGTACTGACGAACTCGCTGTTTGCCTCTCGGCAAGCTATGCTAAATACAGAGGACATATAGAGCGGGTAAGCAAGCACTACCTGTTCCGCTCTGCGGGATCATTGTAAAGCCCTTGACCAATAAGCTTTACTTGGTAGATGGCATGAATGAATGGTTCTGACATAAGTCAGAATTAGAGAGACTAAATGTCTCTCAAAAAAGAGAGAACCTTGACATCAGTCAAGGGTGGGGTGACTATATGCTCTTACCCCGCTGAAGTCGGGGCAGGCTCTGGGGAGGTCCTAACTCTATAAAGATAGAGAAGGAAGTCAGCCGAGGTCATAGTACTTGGAGTGAAGGACTGATTCAAGTTTACTTGACGAATGTCTGATAGACATTCAAAGGAGAGAACTGGAACGGGTGAGCGAAAGACTGAATGATCCCGAGCATCGGGATCAGATTGACTAAACGTAAATCTGAAAAGAAGGAATCCTGATATTAATCAGGGGTGGGCAGGAATACCATATCCCTCGAAGACTCACAACCAAGAAAAACGTATGTTCCCGAAGGATAGATATCTGATAGATCTCTAATAAAGAG